>Ga0214477_100178_pt1 | contig 45168 bp, 23 predicted proteins | sample M1_20Mar14CPVII9_FD_165058 | JGI IMG/M metagenome (GOLD analysis project Ga0214477, IMG submission 165058) | Marine eukaryotic communities from Monterey Bay, California, United States - M1_20Mar14CPVII9sort6BwellC16 | ecosystem: Environmental > Aquatic > Marine > Unclassified | place: USA... | reverse complement strand
TTCTATTCACAAAATTTCGTTACATTGAGCTGACAACTCAACACAGGTCTGGTGATCCCAAGCATATGGCTTTGATTAATAAGATGAGCAAGACAGGTGTTGGTCCCACTGTCCAAGACTTGAAGAGAATAGAAAATTTCGTTACATTGAGCTGACAACTCAACACAGGTCTGGTGATCCCAAGCATATGGCTTTGATTAATAAGATGAGCAAGACAGGTGTTGGTCCCACTGTCCAAGACTTGAAGAGTACTTATAAGAATTTGTCTCGGGAGGATATGGAGAGCGACGACTTTCGCTTTGCAACTAACATTGTCACTGGTAATGCCGAGAGAAGGGATATCAATGCCTGGCAAGCCAAACGATGGGCTGTGCATTATGGTGTCAACCCAGTTTGTTGGCCTCGTAAAAGGGAAGAGTCATCTTGGAAAGGGCGGCCTACGAACCCAAGAGATATCGAGCATGCAATGCATAACAGTTGCTTTTGGGAGTATTACATCCCTGGAGCATTGGGATACTTAAATTCATACAGCATCAACAGTGTTTCTGGATTGACCAATGGTACCGAGATAAAGTACCACTCACTATCGTTTGAAGACAAAGAACAAAGAAAGCAGTTTAAGTTGCAATGTGATCAAGCTACACCAGGTGATATCATTACTATCCACTCTCCGCCTACAGCAGTCAACGTTGAGTTGTTTCCAGATTTTGATGGAGATTCAACTTCCGACGCAGTGAAGAAGGAACGGGAGAGGAAAGAGTGGCTCGATGGAGGCAAAGGGAGTATTACCACAGACGGACGCATTGTCATTCCAATCTCTCTCCGAGATGGTAGCAAGATCAAAAGCAAAGCAACATACATCCCAGGCTACACTCGATTAGATGATGGTGAGGACTCACAACATTACTATTTCAATTCTCAGCTCAACATGAAAGATTATTTCCCGATTGAGCCAGCATTTAGTATTACAGTTGACAAGGCTCAGGTGTGTGTTTGTTTGGTACTTCTATGCTTTCTTTTGATATTCTCCTCACTTTAGCTTATTGTCTATGTTAGGGGAAGACCATACACCGTATCATTCTATCCATCTCAGAGCACTCGTTTCATCTCAACAAAATCGAATGGGAGGACTTATATGTATCATTATCTCGAGTACGAAATGGGGATCATATGCGACTAATGATCAATGGAGGCGATTGGAATACAGTGGCTTACATATCTAAACTTCGAAGAAACAAATTCAAAGACTGGTTCTTCGGCGGCTATAAACCCCATCCCGATGGTGACGGAAGTATGATTTGGGATTATAAGTTAGCAAAGAAGAACGCTGGTCTTGCTGGTAAGAGGAAGTTTGGATCGAAGAAGAAGAGTACCCCAAGGAAGAAGCCAAGAAAGAAAAAATAGGACATTTTTTGTACATTATAAAATAGAATCTTTGTTTATTGTTCAACCCACTTGACTCCTTAAAGGCTTGATTCTTAGTCGTCCCTTGTACTGTAAGGCCTTGATGTCATATGAAAATAGTCTGTGAAAACTGCTGCCGATAGGCCCTGACGTTGCTCATGCCATGCAAAATGCTTGCTTTTACGAGTACTTTCCACCGTATGCAAAGGGTAAGTAAAGTAAGTAAGTAATTGTCATCGCTACCATTAAATCTACTTCATATTAGATGAGGTGTCTTGCTTGCTAATCCTCTGAAACTAGGAATGTGCTTAGACAGAGTGAAGTTCAAAGTTAAAAGATCCATATCTCTTTCTTTACTCCCTATCTTTCTTTATGCAGTTAAAGTCAGCCACTAATATATGAAGGTGAACTGCCACCACAAATGCAGGGGATCTGCTTTATTTTACCCCGAAGGCTCCCGAAAGACCATTCCTAGGAGTACATGCTCCTGACTTGGTGTAGAGTTTTGTCCCTTGCCTATAACTCATCATCTTTCAATGAACCCCTCAGCTACCCTTGTTGGGGAAAGACGATAATGGGACCAGTTGATAAGGCGGCCGAACATATGAATATCAACTGTTTCGCAGAGTTGAGGCATTTCCTCATCAACTCTACTGGAACTAGAGTTGAGCTCTAGCTCGGCTCTAGCTCGTAGTAGGTTTGCAATTGTTATTAGTACAGTCTGTTAGATAGCGGACTTTGCTATGATACATCAACGTTAAATCTAATTCTTTTGTAATTCTTTTTTGTTCTATTGTTATCATTGTTGTTGTTGACTATATACCGATATAATGTTTGGTTCTAAGGGGACTAACTACCTAATATCTAATCTATATCTATAATCTAATTCATTTTTGTTGTTGTTATTGTTGTTGTTGACGGTAATAATTTGGTTCTAAGGGGACTAATTAATGGTTCTTGTTTACGCCATATTGAATTGTATTTGATATATAATGTAATGTAATGGAATGTAATGTAATGATGTTCTAATATAATGTTGATGTTGTGTATTATTGTTGTTTGCAGGACTTTGCTAATCCATAACAATTGCAGAATGCACTGAATCCACTAATAATCTGTTCTTCAGTCTCTAAAGATCGGTAGTAACATGTACGTCTATTTGACCCTTCCTTTGCATATACCTCAATAAGTACGGTATTAATGCAGCCGAGGGATTGGCAAATGGTACGGAGATAAAGTATCACTCACTATCGTTTGAAGACAAAGACCAAAGAAGACAATTTAGGTTGAAGAGTGCTCAAGCGAAACCGGGTGATATTATTGACCTTGACTTTCCACCATCAACAGCTATCAATGTGGAGCTATTTGCAGATTTTGATGGCGATTCAACTTCCGAAGCAGCGAAGAAGAAACGGGAGAGGAAAGAATGGCTCAATGGAGGCAAGGGCAGTATCACCAAGGATGGACGTGTTGTAATTCCGATCTCTCTCAAAGATGGGAAGAAAGGCATCCAATTTGATACAAACTATATTCCGGGCTGTACTGATTTAGACTCGAATCACTATTATCATGACTCTATGGTCAGCATAAAAGATCACTTCCCGATTGAGCCAGCTTTCAGCATAACAGTCGACAAAGCTCAGGTATGTTTAGTGTCAGTGTGTTGTGTGTGCTTATTTTATATACCCTACTTGTACACTTCTCTGACTTGGCTCTAACTGATTGTGTTTCTTTAGGGGAAGACCATCCATCGAATAGTCCTCTCTATCTCGGAACATAAGTATCATCTCAATAAGATCAAATGGGAAGACTTATATGTGGCTTTGTCAAGGGTACGGATGGGAGATCATATGAGACTTATGATCAATGGAGGTGACTGGAATACAGTGGCTTATATATCTAAGCTGCAACGTAATGAATACACGGACTGGTTTTTCCGTGGATATGAAGATCATCCAAGTAAAGATGGTAGTAAGGTATGGAACTACAATTTAGCCAGAAAGAATGCTGGACTTGATGGGAAAAGGAAGATTACCTCGTCCAAGAAGAAGAAGAGTACCCCAAGAAAGAAGGCAAGAAAGAAGAGATAGGACATTCGTGGTACGTTGTAAAGTAGAATCTATGTTCATACTCTACCCTTGTAGTATTGAATCTCACAGTCGTCATGTGCATTTACTGCTGTAAGGCTTAATGAAAACTGCCAGCCGCCCTGCCGGCAGTATACAATCCACACACAGGCAAACAGGGGACTAATTATGAGTGTCAGTGAAATGTTAGTAAAATGTTAACCTTTTGAAATGTTATGTAATGTTAGTTGCATTTGCCTGGGCAGAGTACTTCAAGGCCTATCGGCAGCAGTTTTCACAGACTATTTTCATATGATTTTTAATCTATGATGATCAAAAATGGCACCTTCAATAAACGGTCAGAAAACGGCATCAAAAACCTAACCAGTTCCAAATAACGGTCAAATGCCACCAATTCAACGATCGGCTCTTGGGGGATACCGATTGGATGTAGATTGGCAGATTGGAAGATATATTGGAGCTTATTGGAAGTAGGGAGATAATAAGAAAAAGGATCAGCTAAAATCATAGGTAATCTATGTCCTCTTTCAGTATTCGTATAAACTATTGTTATTGTTGTATAACTTGTTATTAGTTATTGTTAATTACATTAATATCTTGTTGCATTAATCAATTTACCTGCACGCTCTCTTTGTAACATCAATAAGCATCACGTCATCTAATCCACAACAAATACTACCGAATTAATTTATATCCAATGTACTATCATACTATCTGGCCGAAGTATACTAATACTCTGTATTGCTGCCAACATATGTTGTTAAATACATTATTATTGCTTCTTTCATGAGTATTTCGTAATGTCTGGCATATTTATGTTCGAATTTATTGTGTATTTGATGCATAAATGTTCGTATCATTAATTCTAAAAGCTGATCTATTGATGTAAGCACTCCATTCACGATATTGACATAAGGCATGTATTTTATTATACAATCCATATAATATTTAATTACTACTATAATCGATCTGCACATTATTTGTATGATATCTTGCAATAACATTTGTGACGGTGACAACACACTTCTGGAAATAATAATAGTGTGCGTTAGAATATGCAATACTTAGTACTTGAAGAACAATATATATACAATAATAAATACCACTCACCAAAAAGTAACATAACCACATTACACTCGGTTGATTGTTGAATTATCTATTACTTATTCTCTGATGCGTACCCCAAATGAGAATATAACCACAACTATATGACATTAAGATTTTATCGCCGAGTGATATGATGGCATGACATCGCATATGTTATCATGGCATGACATCATATTGCCGTCGATATCATGGCATGGCATCATATATATACCTATATCATCATACCGTTTGGGAATAAAGTGGCACCGGTGCTCCTTCAGAATAGCGCTCGTCAACCTCAGGGGCCGATATCATGATGGACATGACATCATCACATACCCGATATCATGGCATGACATCACATACCCGATATCATGAATCATGGCATGACATCACATACCCGATATCATGGCATGACATCACATACCCGATATCATGGCATGACATCACATACCCGATATCATGGCATGACATCACATACGATATCATGATATCATATTAATTATACGGCGATATCATCACTGCCGCCAACATATCTCAGATAAGCCTCCCTCGCACAAAAAAAGATACCGGATACCATGCAGCAAAACAACATACAAAAATACATACATAAGTACAAAGAGTTCAACCAAAGGGTGGATCCAAAATGAGTTTCCAAGTGAAAACTGATAATGTTAGGTAATGTTAGTTACCGCAGATTTGGGTGTAATAATACCAGTTCCCACGCACACCCGGTATCCTTTTGGGTGTCATCTCAACACCTTTTCCAAAAATATTCTAAAATAGGAGGAAGGTATCCTACACCCTAAAATACAGTAACTCCACACAAATCTCGATCTAACAAAATATGAGTCAAAATCGGGTGTCAATCTGACACCCAAACTTTGAGCTCATAACCTCTTTTGAACGTACATTCAAATGGTGGAGGTCCCGTGCATTGCAAAAATTTCAACCACAATTAAACATCAATCGTCTACTACTACTCTATTATTTTGCCATCAATACAATTAACGATGAAAGTATACAGTAACGCCCTCTATCATCTTAAACTTGCACCTGTTGCCAGTCTCGCTGGTAGTGAAGTGGCGGCAGCACCCACCGCCGGCCAAGCCTTCTTTGATGCTAGACAAAGTGCATCTACAATTGAGAAAAAGTTTGTTGGGGATAGTTCCTCCACCTCCTACACAGATCAACTAATCCGGTTCTGTCTCCACCTATTTGATAATAATAAGGAATATTTGGTCGATGATCATCTCGAAAAAATGGAACGTTTTAACACCGCTGATGAAAACAGCAGAGGTCATACTAGAGCGGGCAAGTTGAAAGCAAACAAACGCACACAACTCCGAAAGTATATCAGAGATAGTATTAAAAACATTAAACCCGCACGCGGCGGGGCAAGTCATGATTGTCCCATTAAGATTGATGGGGATGGTGCCATTAACTACGAAATCATACGTGATTATATCGAGACGAAGGCCAGCCTTGTTGTTGTCGATCGGGATAATGCACTTGCATATATGAAAGAGATCGGAAAGCCTAACCCTACAATTACACCTGAAATGGAGGCTCCGAATGGGAAAGTGCGTATTCAAATATACCAACAAACATCAACGGCATCTGCAATCCGTAGTGCAATTGGGTGGATGTATAACTTGGCAAGGGTAACAGCATGTGAGGAAATGAAAAGTGACTTGTCTAAGTTGATTAATGGATTGAAGCGTAACGAATCAGCCGCCAAAGCCTTTTTAGGCCTAAAGATAACAACAGGGAAGGAGCCATTGACACAAGAGGCATTCGAGTTCTTAGCAAAGAAGTTATTCTACAGTGCCGACAAGAAAGATGTATTTGCGCACCTCTTCTTTGTGCTAGACTGGTGCCTAATGAAGCGTGCGGAGAATGTTGATGGTGCTAAAATTAATCACATATCATTCAAAGATGATGCACTCGTATTCGAGTTTGCTAAATCTAAAGGTGATCAAACAGGAGATCCCCACGGCCCATGGCATGTCTATGCAAATCCCCTCAAGCCTTGGATGTGCCCCGTTCTATCATTAGCAAGGTATCTGTTTTGCTACCCCGAACGAATGCTAACTGATATGCCTCTGTTTGAAGGCACAAATCAATATGCAAGATATTCTACTCGATTTATGCAGCTTATTAGGCAACCAGATGTAGTGAAGGATTTAAAGGATATGGTCGTAGGTTTTGAGCCCGAGGATCTAGGAACCCACTCTTCCCGTAAGGGTGTGGCTACAATGGTAGCTTCTGGATGTACAGTAGGTCCACCCATCGTATCACTTTGTATCCGAGCCGGCTGGTCACTTGGTGGCGTGAAGGACAAGTATTTATTCCGAGAGAATGCGGGTGATATGCATGTTGGTAGGTGTGCAAGCTGTCATGACCCAGATACAAAGGAGTATGCCATATCTCCAGTGTACTTTGACTTCACTCACTTAGAAGAAGCCGCGGCAGTGTCAATGAAGAAGGAGATTAGAGAATACTTGGAAAGTCACATTCCCAATCATGAGGCTATATCCTCAAGTACATGGAAGGTTGTTAACATGTGCTTCGCGGCAATTTGCAATGCCTATGACCATTTGAAGGAAAATCTTCACGAGAAGTGTCCACTGAGGAGTGCGGCAGTCTTTCGGGACATTCCTGACACTATTCTGGCACTTGCAACTACTAAATATCCTTGGGACAAGACAGCTGACACGCCTAAGGCAACAGGTATCCCGCCACATGTTTTCCAGCTCGCTAAGATGGAAGCACTGGAGAAGAAGATGGACTTGCTTCAAGAAGGTATATTAGATGGAATGAGGAAAGAGATGAGTGAGCGGGGATTTGCATCAACACAATACAATACAAGTGAGATAACTGATGTCATTCAGTCTGCATTCTCTAAGATGATGGAAAAGTTTGATAGCATCGGGGTATCCAACAACACAAGCTCCCAACAGGATGTTGGATTTATCATGACTGACGAGTCAGAAGGCTTTCTTGATGGTACCGTGGTAGGAGGGGATCATGATGACGCTGCTACAGGGGAGGAGAGGCAACTAGCACAGAAACAGAATCGTATGAAAGCTGCTAGTAGTGTGGAGAAGAGAACGCTAACTCTTGGTTTCCATCACGGCAAGCTCAATCCATTGCCTGCTAATTGGAAGCCAACTTCTATGACTTGTCTACAACTAATTCAGAACTGGTTCATATCGAATAAGAGGGATAATATCCCAGCTCTTTGCAATTTGGATAGTAGAATGGTGGAGCATTTGAAGATGAACAAGTATCGAAACAGTATGAAATCATTTATGTCGATTGTTGAGAAATTTGCGAGAGAAAAGGAATGTTGGAATGAGAAGCCCAGTCTATGGAGTATTAAAAGTGTGAATAGCATGTGGAAGGCTATTGAGCCCGAGTTTAAGCTTGCTTATTGTAAAACAAAGAGGAAGGGTGAGTTAACTTGGAAGACTGCATACAACAACATGAGCAAGGCAGATGCATTTGGGAATATCCGCAACAAAGCCAGATCTGTAGCATAAGTTTTTTGTATGTATAAAGTTTGTTTTTATTTGTATTACTTTGTCAATACTACTATTTATAATTCCCCTTTGTAGATATGTGTGTAAGGCTTACATGATTGTTGCATTTTGTAGCCCAGTATATGATTGCAGTATACGATGCCGTTCTAATCTCGTTATATATCACTTCATATCGCATGTATACGGTATATGTTTGTGTTGTGTGTATCACCATCATGTTTATTGTACCCAATAGTTGTGTTTAGTTTGTGCATGCATTTTTTGTCATTTTTATATACAATGGGAGGATTGGCACAGTTCTTTCAGATATAGATATCATTATTTGAAAATTGACGCGCTTCTAATATACTTGATACTCCCTCCAAAACAATAGGCCGGCACCGCCGTACGAGGCACGATCATACTTTGTGCATACGATATGTACATAACCCATCACCACAATTGTAGAATTATCGTAGTAAACACTATTTATTGGACGAATATACGAGTATGTTGATGGTTATAACGTGTCCAGTCGACAACTATTATAATAACAATCGAATACACGTCGTGCGGATATACACACGCTACTAGTGGATAATATCGCCGTCTCTCTACCATACTATATCAACTTTAACTACGCCGCCGATCAACTTGACATTACTACCGATATTAAAGCACTACAATAGTATTGTATTGGCGGAACTTCTAATCGTCTATGTTGTTTCACTGCCGAGCGCGTTATGAATAGATTGCCATGATGGCTGCTAATAAAGAACAAAATTTATGAGAGAAACAATATAGTGCAATGGTAACCTTAAAGGGGGGTAAAATGTTATGGGGTAAAATGTTACCCAAATTTACTAATGAATCTTGACATCCCCCACTCAATGCCTAGCGAACTTGGCATTTTTTCGAGTCCTTCCAACGCATTTCTACCAAACTATCTTCCTCGCCATGTTATCTCACAAATAGTGTTGTCTTTGATATTGCTGCAGTATTGTCAACATGATACCTTGTTTCGAGCATGTAAACCAATTGAAAGTGGTTACAGTTATTCTCTCTTTTGTAGCCATTTTTGTCTTAGGAGAACATTTTGCAAAGTTGAATGAAAAAGAGGCAGATTTAAAGGGTTTTGCAGCAAAATTGGAAGCGGTTGTGGAAAAAACACAGAATGAGACACATAAAATCCCTTATCTTCTACAAGCTTTTGACCCATTTGCTTTGTGGTCGAGGAGAGATCAAGTTTCAAAAGAAACAATTTCAGCTATTTTGAAGTCAGTAGACAGGGATAGTTTGTGCTACAAGAACAGTGTTTCAACACCAATCAATGCTCTTGAACAAGTTGCATTAGCGATCAGAAAGAAGTTTCCAGAGGGAGCTATCGTACCAGGACAACTTATTTTTGCCGTGATTGGAGATTCAGTTGCAGCTGATGTGGAAGGGTTTGTTGATGCACTTCAATCATTTTTGACGCTTTCTCTTAACATACCTTTTCCGGTTGAGGTCCGTAACTATGCTCATGGTGGAAAGGGGCCTCGTTATTTCTCAATATGCAATGATCTACACGGCGATGAAGATGTTGTCTTATTTGAAAATGTCAGGCCTTATGAAGCAGGAGGTGTGCTCAACTTGGCAAATTCACTAGTCTCTAGTGGTTATGGAGTGATTCTCTATAATTGGCGTGCGGTACGAACATGGTACATAGAAAGTCGATTTATTGGCTTTGGGAATGCATCAGACACATTTGGTTTGCCATTATTTACTTTTCCTGCTGGCAGGGAACGAATTAAAGAAAGTCTTCCTGCAAATGCCAACTTCTCGCTCCCAGAGGAAAAACTGATTTATCGGGATGAAACTCATCCAAACCGCCTTGGGGAACTCATCCTTGCAACAATGATTGGTCAATTGTTCGAGGATGCTGCGAGGCTATGTGATGATATGAATTTAGATTGGAATGAAGTCGAGACCAAGCGCCTCAGCCACTTTGAAGACAATCCTGCCTATCTTGTTCATGATGCCTTATGTTTTAGCCAGCTAAATTGCACAGCACCACCAGCAATAGGGGAAGCATTTGGGAATAATCTCTGTTTGAATGTAAAAAGTGTTGACGGGTTTGAAAAGAAATCTTTGTCGAGCGGAAAGGTTTGGTGGCAAGGAACACAACCTGGTCACTCTATAGAAATAATCATGCCAGGAACATGCTCAGAAATTTATGTCTTCCACAATCTGAGGGTAACAAATGGCATGGTCAGGGTTCAAGTTGATGGCCTTGTTCCTGAAGGGCCTCTCATAAATGGTATTCTAGACGGATGGTTTGAAGGTTTTTCTTGGTTACGAAAGGATAGGGGTCACAATGTTGAAACTGTCATTGCAACTGACCTTCCAAAAGCAGAGCAACATGCTGTTCGCTTGACAGTCCTCAACAAAACCAACTCTGAGGATGATACATACAAGTTTGATTTTACTGCAATGGCTTGTTCAAAATAAGGTAACTCAGTGTAGAACCTCTAAGCCCTAATCCCGGAATTAAATATACTATGCAGTGCAAAGAATCACAGAAAGAAAAAAATAGTAAGGCCAAGATCAGATCAACACATACTGAATTACCAGATAAAAAAGAGGACCTCTGCAAGTTCTCACCCATTCCTATTGAAAATCGCATATTGGGCACAAGAGATGTACCCGAGGATCAACTACAAACTTGTATCGATTTGTTACAAAAGTACTGGCCTACAAATATTGCATGGTAGTGGTAAGTTGTTATCAGACACATCATCAAAATTTCATAGATAACTTAACAAGCCAAAGCATAGAAGTGAAAGTAACTCGATAATGATATCAATAATCGAAAATATCAACAAAATTAAACAAGACCCAGGAGACAGGAGCACTATAAATAAACAAGAAATAACAACGACCCAGGAGTGCTTAATGACCCAGGAGTGCCTGAATACAACTTAAACTTAGACGAGGTCTTTACTTTAGAGAGCATCAACAAAATAAAAGCATGGATCTGACACTAACAAAGGAAGCAGTAAAAAATGTTCCATATGTGGACTAATAAGAACGAGCCTGATTTCATTCCTATCTGCCGTACGTTTATCTGTGGACCTCTTCGGGATTTCTTTCCTCTAACTCTTTCTTCCCACTCTTCCTCTAACTTTTGTCGATAAGCAGGGCCCCTCATCAAAATGGAAAGTGGTCTTGTGAGCGACGGAGCATATATTTGATGACTGGGATATGTTCTGAATATATATCACAACAATTCGAAACGGGGTATATTCAAAATGGATCAGTGATAAGATTACATCGATTTAATATTGAAACGACCAACACGAAACTCACCAATAACTTCTGAGGGTTGACAACCATCAAAAAGATATGCATAATAGTGGATGCTAAAGTTATCAGTACTGGAATTGAAACTAGGGGAAAGGTCATCGTCGAGATGTGAATAAGATTTGGAAATGCGAAAACTAGACTTTCCTATGGTTAATCGAAATTAAAAGTCAATCAATGTAAACATCTTTGTTCAAGTAATCCACGTGACTGATAAAAATATTGATATACATTAAATCCCATAAAGTATATAACGAAGCTTTTGACCTGATAGCAGATGGTGATACACCAATTCTTTAAATTAACAAAACCTACCCAGATCTCCAACTACCCACAATAAACAATACCACCACCACTATTATCAATACTTCATCAACAAAAGCACGGCCCGATCAGCCCGCATAGTACTATTATTGTTTACAAGCTGTTACGTCGGGCTATATTGTATACTAGTATTGCCTACGAGCTGTTGATTTTTTTTTTTGCGTTAGCACAGGTTAGCAGTACAAATATTTAATATATTTACCATTATTAATGATACCAATAAATAGTAGTAGTCAAGGTATGTTTAGGTTAAAAACTAAACTCATGATTAGCCACGAAACTAAACCCTAATAGGGAATAGAACTAGGCGTCCAACACAATCCAAAAACAGTGGTATAACCATGTTTCTCCAATAATAGAACAAACAATCAAACAAATCTAATAATCCGTACAATCCAACAGATCTCATTAATACATCATCCACTCCCATAAGATTTTCAATGGCGGGAGGCTCACGAAGAGGTCGGCTAGGATGAATATATACAGAAACCGTAGCGAATAAATCATTTGTGATATAGACGAAGAGTGTAGACAGAAGACTAACTCCGAATAATTCTGATAGTGAGCGCTCCACTTCCTATAAATAGGGGGAGCAGCTTCAAACCAAAACCAAACCCAAACAATACCCATTTCACTAACTAAACTCCAACAAATTGGTTGCCGCTTGGACATAAACTTTAAATTGTTGATGTTTGATGGGTGTTGTTGTTTACATAATATTCATTATCGAATTGGGTAAAGAAGGTTATGTAAACCTGACCTCTGTTAAAACTCTCGCTTTCACTTGGCTAGCTGTTTATCCACTTCAAGGGACTGTTTACCCTGTATATCTCCCCGAATTGATTTCGAGATTCTATCCCATTATTATTAAGGCCATCTGTTACACTTGATGGTACAATCCATGGATTGGGTAGTAGTTTGCTTGCAAATTCTGCGTCTTTAATATTCCTCTACTAACATCAACTCCCATTGAATGATTAATGGCGGGAGGCTCACGAAGAGGTCGGCTGCTTGAGAAGTACTAAAAAAAGTTACTGCATTCTATGAGCGCTATGGGTAGGTACTAGGACGGTACTAGGCTACCAGGATACCTAAATTGGAAATTTTCATAAATTGGAAACTTTTGGATTTACGGCTAGTATAGCGCTATTCTATAGGATTAGACACATACAATCTCTTCTACTACGTATTAGAAGTGTGCATGTAAGCTGGTTTGAGATAGATATGTTTATAGCACTAGTTATCACTATTTAGCTAAAATTGCATACTGTTTTTCCTTTATAGTGTCTTCTACAGTTTATTATGGACCTAAATACCATCATAAATCGATTCCTTATGCAATTTTGGGTTGTATAGGATGTTTCCAAGCTTATAATTGCAATTATTGCAATAGGTATACGTTCATTTTGAACGATTTTCCTAGCACTCACCAAAAAAGTTTCCAATTAGGATACCAAGTGATCGCTGAAACACTCACATTTACTTAGTATTCGGGCTATTTTGGCGATGGTATCCTAATTGGAAAATTTCCAATTTATGAAAGCCGGTAGTAGGTACGATACAGTAGAACTCAGTTGCTCAGTCAAAAATTTGTCAGGATACCGAATGAAATGCCAAATAAACTAATTTGGCCTTCTCCCCTGGGACTATGTATGCGGTTTGCTTGGGCGTCAGCTCAAGACTCCCAACCAAGCCTTCCTGCGACACCGTAGAACTCACTAACAAAAAAATGGCTATTCCTTACAGTCGTATTTGGCCCTTTACGGGACTGGTATCCCCACATTTACTAACAAACCCACTAACAACCATGGCTGACATAGCGGCGTCTCCTATGGACTGATAGCGGCCTATCCAGCTTCCGCGCAAGTGGTACGTAAAGTCCCAGGGGAGAAAATTTGGCCAACCATAACCCCTTTTCTCCTAAAAACAGGATACCGTTTTTTTGCACGCATTATCGGCTGGAACTAAATAAGCTAAGAACCCCCCCCCCCTGGAGTCCTAATGATACACAAATACACATGACTTGTAGGAATGTTTACTTCACCTGTCTTTTGTTGTTGGTAATTGGTGAACTGTGTTGCGGTGATACTTGTGCCCTTCTTTTCTTTGGAATCGGTCGCAAGTTCAAAGACATAGTATTACCCTCAATAAAAAAAAATTTACTGGAACCAAATCCCACATGTGATTTTTTTGTTCACACATACAACATCACAAAAGCTCTCGGCGGGAGATTAGGTGAGGACGGAAGTGGAATTATTGACGTAAGCGAAATATTTCTGCTTGGGGATAATTCTCAAATCATGCTTGAGACTGAGGAAGACTTCAAGCGCCAACGAAATGTTGAATATTACAGATCGGTCTTTCCACGGCCTTCTCGGTGGATTTATCCTTCAAGCATAGATAATATGATTCGACAATGGCATTCGATTGAAAAGGTTTGGTCAAAGATGGAGGCCCATGAAGAAACACGAAAAGAACGATACAATTTGGTTGGGCTGTTTAGGTTGGATGTTCTATATACCCACCCAATATTTCTTGGGGATGCACGTGGAGTTGCGATTATTCCTCTTCTAATGTATGAACCATCGCGAACAAAGCATTCCTGGGGGGGCTACAATGATAGATCTTTCTATGGGAAGCGGGCATATGCGAGCCCGTGGGCAACAGAGAGATTCAACTCGGTTCCGTTATATCTGCAATGGCAAAAATCAAATGATCAATATGATGAGAAAAATGGCTTGCACTCTGAAGATTTTTTGAGGTGGATGTTGGTATTTCAATTTCCCACCCCCTTAGCTATGAAATCTATCTGCTTTATGCGTGTACGATCATCGGGAATGATTATGAAAGACGACTGTGCACCTAATACAAATACGCGTAATTATCGATCTAAGTTTAATCGTGGCAGTCTTCAACAATCAATACCTGGAGCTGAGTTGAAACCCCACCCTAAAACTTACCAGATATGTGCTGTTGTGCGAACACACATTGGTCAAGCCAACATACTCCCTATAACGTTGCTTAGTTTGACACAACAAAGTAGCCAAGGGGCAGGTCTAGCACTTTCTCTATTTGTCGTCAACACAGATTCTGAGGATTACTTAGAGTCAAAATTCATGCACACAGCTGCAGCAGATGCTAATATGAAAGCAGGGTATAATGCTGTCACTGTTCTTGATGCTGCATTTCACAACGAGCCACCGAGCAAAGGTGCATATGGGTATGATGTAACTGATCATGTGCTGGAGCTTCTTCTTGATGAAAAACAAAACTGTACGCACTTTCTCTTTACTAATGGTGATAATTTTTATGTGAGGTCATTTTTGAAATGGATAGAACCATCTGTTGTAGACGGAAAGCAATTAATCGCATGGGATTTCCTCACACACCACAAACGCAAGTTCAACGTAATCAAAGTCCAGTTCATCAGAAAGCATGTCGACCTAGGATCAGTCCTTGTGGATAGGCGTGCGATACAGATGAAGAGTCCACATATAAAGTTTCTACCACATGGTGACGATACTCGTAATCTTTTCGCGAGAGACTTTTTCTTCTTTAGAGAGATATATGACTACGTGGGTGAAAGCAATGTCAGCATTATTCACCAAGTCCTGTTTGCTCACCAATAAGATAAAAAATATTTTTCAAAATAATATTTCCTCGGTTGCAGTCCTGATGAGTAGCTTTTCGAGTTCGGTACGGATGGCAGCAAATCCAAAGGAGCAAAGGAAGAGACAAAATCTGTGTTTGTATAAATGTATTTCTTCATTTCTTCACTCTCTCAGTCCTCAGTCTTCTAAAAATTACAATCTCCTTACGGTATGGTCAGGCGGCGGCCACCTACCAGCCCCGTCGTTCTGCGTGCCCCCAAACATCCCATCGTACCCTCGCACTGCATATTCCCAAAAGAACGGAATTAAAAGGGTCTAAATTAAGAGAAATCGATCTATGTGTATTTAGTATGCAAATTGAACCTACGCCCATGTTAACATCATCCTTGGCTGTGCCGCACGTTGTATTAGTCGTCCTTACGAACCTAAATCCCCTAGAACGTAAATTTCATCTACGTTTTTTTACTGCTCATACCTAATTCCAACGCAGATGAATTTCATCTGCGTGCGTTTGCTCGACGTAGATTGATAATTGTTCTGCGGTAATAAAAATAAACCACTATTGCAATGCTGTCGACATCAACAATCCACAGAACTTCTGGTGCACCAATGACAATCCATGCTAAGATTCCTCACAACTCTCACATCACTCCCATCATCACCTGCCTCGTTCCCTCCCTCAACTATATTGCTTTCATCGTCACTATCACCTCCCGATGCTGAAGTGTCATATGCACGGATATCAGCAGGAAGAGATATCGCCGATCGCCTGAGTCATCTATTGCAATACACCATACTATCTAAACCGAATCAATCAATCAACCATCTATCAATCATTGAATAGACAATCATAGCCACATCATCCAGCACATCATCATCCGCTCAAGCTCAATCAACTAATCAAACAAAGTTTGAAAAGAAACAACTCAAAATACAAAAACGTAATAAACGTCAAGAACGCAACGAAGCCCTCAAGGGTACCACAACTATCAAGACTAATCCTCAAGCAGCAAATGTACCAACAACATCACCATCCTACACACCTACTGAATGGCCCCACCACTGATCAAACTAAAGCCCCGACAACGCGTAAACCAACCCGTCCACCTCGTACGCCACGTCCAACGAAGAACCCCACACCAATTCCAACACCAAACACACCACAATTAAATCAAAATGGATTAGTAATAGCCGTAGATGATACAATCTCCCTCCAATCGGGTACAACTGAAGCCTTCATTGCTGTACTTGAAAATGATACCGGATCTAACCTCATAGTTCGTGCTATTACTGCACAACCTACCAATGGACAATGTTCTATTTCATTAAATTTAAGTGAGGTAGTATATATACCAAATGATACTAGCTTTGTGGGTAGTGATCAATGTACATATGAGCATGTGATGATGAAGAAGATTGTGATACGGCAATTGTTCGGATTACTATTGGTAGTGGTGTTCCTCCTCCTCCTACGCCACCTACTCCGCCAAGTCCACCAGCTCCTACTCCACCTACAAGTTGTGATTTGGGTACAATTGTAGATGTTGCCGAAGAAAATGGATTTGATACATTAGTTGCGGCTGTGGAGGCTGCTGGATTGGTGGATACTTTAAATGGAGATGGACCGTTTACTGTATTTGGTACGTTGTTTGTTGTAGTTATTTTGTTTCGATATTATTTGTTGTTTATCTCTTTGTGTAACATATGATGTGTCAATAAACTTACATATCTAACAACACATCATATTATATTCTTCCCCTTTTTTACACACACACAGCCCCAACGGATGAGGCATTCGCGGCCCTACCAGCAGGAACACTTGATACACTCCTCCAACCGGAGAATGTCGATCAATTAACATCCATCTTAACCTATCATGTCGTGTCAGGAAGAGTACCAAGTGATGCTTTAGAAACAGGTCCAGTCCAAACAGTCAATGGTGCCAATGTTGACATTGAATTAAAATATCAAATGGTGATATATTCGTGAATGATGCCGAGGTTATCCTTCCTGATGTTCCGGCATGTAATGGTATTATTCATGTAATTGATGAGGTATTATTACCTCCCGTTGTGCCCGTGCCTCCACCTACTCCACCCACGCCACCATCACCAACACCTCCTGCAATGACACCATTCCCCACCGAGGATACGGCACAGCCTACCAGGAAAGTTTCTCCGCCAAGCGGCGGCGCTGGAGGAGGAGATGGACCAATGGATGGAATGAGTTATAGTTATTCCAAGGATTATAATTATGATCATTTAGACTACTACAAGTCCAAGGATTCAAGTAGTTCAAGTAGTTGGAGTGGATCGTCAAGCAGTGGTAAGAGTGGCAAGTCGGGTAGTAGTCATCGGGAAAATCTGGCAAGAGTGGTTCATCGTCTTGGTCATCGTCGGGGAAGAGTGGGAAGAGGGTGGTGGATCTTCATCAAGTAGCTCGTCGTCTACTAAATGGGGAGCATCTTACAGTAAGGATTCGTATGATAACAAGCCATACTATCCCCCCAAGCCCAAGCCCAAGCCCAAGCCATCATATCCCAAGCCTAAGCCAGCTTACTCCAAGCCATCGTATGATAGTCCCGATTCATACTCCAAGCCTTCGTATAGCAAGCCCAGCTATAGTGAAGACTCATACTCTAAGCCATCGTATTCCAAGCCATCTTATTCGAAGCCATCATATTCTAAGGATACATACTATTCCGAGGATGCAGGGTGGGGGAAACCAGAATGGGGATCATCCTCAAGCTCTTCGTCATGGTCTTCGGGAAGTGGCAAGTCTGGCAAGAGCGGTGGAGGAGGAGGATCGGGCTCGTCGTGGTCAGGTAGTGGGAAGACCAGAAAGGTACGAAGGAATCTAAGAAGGAGGTAGAACATGTGAAGAAGAGTGGCCAGTCCTCCATTTAATATCACTTGTGTTGCAAAAATGTATATATCTTTGCTGTGATATGGATCGAGACCTTGTTGGTTGCTGTTGTATATTAGAAAAAGTGGGTATGTTGTGTTTGGAACATTGCATGTCCCGAATCTTTGTTATATGGATTGACGAAAATGAAGAGAAGTAGAGAGATGCTAGAGTTGAGTAGTATGAGCTGCCCTTTGTCCTTCAAGTATTTACTTTTGGAAAGAAGTTTTGATTGGATCAAACTTTTCCTAGGTATTACTTTGTGTTTCCAGAAGGATGAATGTTGTATTAGAGGGCAGGCTGCAACATATTATTACTTATAAAGTTAGACAAGAACTGATTTATGGAAAAATCACACTTAACAAATAGGTCATGTGTGCACATGGTACGAACTAGTTTCACCTGCTTATTAAATATACTTGTACAGCTCATTATATGCAGAAGCTTCGTCCCTCTGGATACTCTTCACCTCATTCAAATACTTTTGATAAGCTCGTAATGCCTTTACATACTCATCTTTCGTTGCTTTCCCTTTGGGGTAAAGATCTTGAATCGCCTTCAAAGAATCCTGTTCTCCACTCTCTACTGTAATCATGTAGTGTTTCAATGCTCGTTCTATATTGCCTGCATTCTGCTCTAAAGCACCTAGACTATGCCTCGCAACTGTATCTCCTTTCATAGATCCTATCTCGAAGTAATGTATGGCCTTCTTTTTATCCCTTTCCACACCTCTACCATAGTAATATGCATTACCAATACTATAATAGGAATTAACATGTCCAAGTTCTGCTGCATGATGCCAGAGTTCTAATGCCTTAGTATAATCTTGTGCGAAACCTCGCGTCCCGCCATAATAGAAGTCTCCAAGAGTGCGAATTGCTTCGGTATCGCCCACTTCCATTCGTTTATGTAGACGTTTGGTGACCTCTCCTTCTGAATCAGGAGTTGGAGTTCTACAAAAAGGACAAAGCTTATTATCCATAGCATATATGCATCCACTGCATATAACTTTTCCGCAACATGATTGATATCTCTTGCCAGAACCAAGCAATGGTAAAAGTTGAAAGCAAATTGGACAATCATCTTCCTTTTGTGGAGGCTGTTTAAACAATTCTACATCATGTAATTCAGCAGCACGTTTGATTTCTTCTTCCTGCAATGCTGCTGCCATATGTTTGAGATGTTCCTCGCAATCTTTCTTATGCTTTGATCTATGCCTTTTTTTGCACACTGCATTACAATATTTCACCATCTTAAACTTGTTACATGTATTAGCGGCACCCTCTTTACCACAATTTGCACATAAAGACACATCAACACCACTACCAATATCTCTCGATACCACATCGTTATCAGCTTGAATACTAGCTGAATTATGACTAATACCATTTGATTTGGTATGTTCTAATTTTTGATCACATGATGTGAACTTTTTCTCGGAGTACATATCTTCTTCTCTACTACTGTTGATCATATCACACGCCGCCGCCGCTGTTATACCATCATCATTAGATATATCAACACTATCTATACCTTGTGATATATCATCTACAGTACTGCTTAATAAAGCAGCTGTTCCATCTTTGCTCATGATTATTTATTTGAGACTGGCTGATTTTTTGTAAAAGGATACCTCACACTATTGTGTCATAAATAATATATATATGTAATACCACCGCCGCGAAACCACTACCGACGACCGGTTTAAAGAGCTATATCTTCCAATTGTTTAGCTGCTATATCATTCAACCTCCCTAAATACTATTCCACACACCGGCTCATGGTTTTTGTAGTGCAACATTTGTAGTGCATTGAAGTGCAGTCACGGGTAATTGTAGTGCACAGAATTCTATCATATTCTATATGGTACTCATGTATCAATGTATGGTATTCATTTATGTAGGATTGTACTAATTCCATGTCACATCTTAATACCTTTTCCCTGATAGATTAATATTTGTACCTGCACTACAAATTACTCGTGACTGCACTACAAAAACCTAAAGGCAGTACTAAATGTGATTTTGTAGTGCAGAAAGAATGAATTTTGTAGTGCAGAAAGAATGATACTGCCCAGCAGACACATATCTTGTGATAAAGGGGATTGCCCCCCTATTTAAGTTACCTTTGTGTTGACTTGAATTAACATTCATCCTATTTCCAACACAGAAAGAACAGCACAGATTTCAATGATAAACAATCAAACAACATGTCTAATAATGACAATCAAATGATATGCCTATGTTTTAGAGTGTTGTTTTGTTAGTTTATGATAAGGATACCAGTAACAAGTATAAGGATACCTACAACTAAAGATAACTAAATCACACTGAATGGTCCACACATTAGTTTGACTATGAACTTAGATCATAAGAAGAGTTGGTATGTATCTAAACACTCTTCCTTAATAGCCCTTCTGCTGGCTCACAAGTAGTAAAAGGGGGTTTAGGGGGCACAATGTGTTCCCCTCTAAATTTGTAGTGCAAAACCTCTAGGGTAGGTGCACTTCAATGCACTACAAAAGCTGCACTACAAAACCCTGAGCTCCACACACCAATGTATGAGGAAAGGTGCTGTGAATAAATTGGCGAATGAATTATCGTCATAGACTTTTTGTTATGGATGAGATTGGATTGGATCTATTACATGCGTTGACAATTACAGTATATTGTACTTAGATGTCTCTGGCCTCTGGTGCCTAATTATAGCTTATGAGTGATGAGAGTAGGTATGAAGATGAAGAAGTTTAGTGGTCGAATTCTAACTAGAGTTGGATGATTTAGCTCTAAACCAATTTACCAACTATTCGATATATTTGAAATCCCATCTTGCTGCGGCAGCTTCATCTCTCTGAATACTTTTTACCTCGCCCAAATACTTTTGATAAGCTTGTAATGCTTCTATGTAAACATCTTTTGATACATGCCCATTTGAGTAAAAATCTTTGATATTCTGCAGAGAGCAGTTGGAGCCACTCTCAGTGGAAATCATGAAGTGTTTGATGGCTCTATCCGTGTTGCCTATCTTCTTCTCAAATACCCCAAGATCAGTTTACCCTAAGGTAACTCCAACAGTTTTTTATTGTCTTCTCCGTCCTCCGAAGCAAAGTATTTATAGGGGAATTTCCGATGGATACCAAAAAGGGCTGTACAAATGTCAAGTTTTGTAGGGAATTTTCCGAAAGATACCGGAAAGGGCTGTTCTAGTCTCGCCTAAAATCGGTGTCAGATTTCCGAAGGATACCATTTAGTCGCCAAATTTCTTAAGATACCAAAAAGAAATTTGACGAGAGTAGAGAGGGAAGATCCTTCAAGTGAGCTGCTTACTCAAATGGCGGCTTATCAGTTTACCCTAGGTAACTCCTACACGATTTAAGTGTGTACAGAGGTTTGCTTATTGCAGGCGGTATTGGACATTTCGAAGACATTCTGAATTTTAGGCGAGAGGATACCGAAACCAAGAAAGGTGCGAGGATACCTGAGGATACCCTTAACAGCGTTTATCGCCAAATCAGAAGCATGCCCGCGTTGGCAGGTGCAGTTTACCTGGTGTTGACTGTAAATATCCAGTAACATGCCTTTGTATATTGTGTGTGGTGTTTTTGACATAGTCCTTTTTTCCGTGCAAAACTATTGCAACCAGGATATCTGCAACAGGATTTATACTTCTTTGCACCATGACGCACACAATACTTTGTACCTCCTCTTCTTAAGGATGTACATCCTTCAAAAATACATGGTTTCTTTCTTTTGTATACATGTTTCTTTTTTATTGAGTTTGTTGTACTGATGATTAATGTATCGTTATTTTTATTATCCAGCCTTTTGTTTTTATCACTGCAAATAACTATTGTTGGTGTTTTGTTGCAATTCTATGGCCTCACATAGCAAGCAGAGATTGTTGTTATACAATTCTGATGCTGCCAAACCCTCATTTACATTATTCCTCATCATTATTTGAATATATTGAATATATGTCAAATATCTCCCATTGTTGATCAATATTGATATACAAAAAAGCCCTTGTGAAATTAGGGGCTTTTGTCGAAATTTTAGTCCTGATCTTGTTCTGATCTTGAGCCCTTAACCCTCTGGTCTTATTGCCCCAATTTTGGTCTTGCCTTAAGTCTAAGAGCCCTACTTTTAGTCATAATTTGCATCTTTAATTTAACATGTCAACCTATATCTGCACCTGTTGTTGAGTGCTTCTTCTGGGGGATCTGATGTTGTTTTCTCTATGAGAGAGTCATCTTTTGTCTGTTTTCTTCTATCTAGATTATTTTGTTATCCTAACTTTACACTTTACTCGTCGTTCTCTTCGTCATCACTAGATGATTGATTTAGTTCATTCCACCATGAAGGAGGCATAAGTCCTCTTTGTTCAATGTCTTGTCTAATATTTATTGACAGTTCCTTCATGTTTGAATCACCAAATGTGTATGGCCACAGATCAAGCTTTTCACACTTGTCACAGAATCTTGTATGTGTGAACCATTTTTGGCATCCAACACAAACTTTTGCTTTTTCATGCAAAGCACAAAGCTTGTTCTTGTTATTGCATGTCATTGGAAGAAGTGATGTGCAGCCCCCCATGTAACACTCAAGTAAAGGCCCATATCTAATCTCATTATTCACTAGATAGTCTGGACTAGAGTCTTCTTCATGAAGACAATCTACGAATTTTCTCTTAGCAATCTCCTCTGGAATGACACAATCAGGATGATGAGACATTTCACCAACAGCTTGTTGGCGATTCTGTGAATCAAGGAGATGTACATAGAAACCAAATTTGTCCCACCTAACATCAAAGGAGATGCATTTGTGGTTAGCTAGCCGATAACAATGCTGGCATTGGAAGATTCGTTTGTAACTCTTAGATATTGTGCAAATCACTGGAGACCCACATTCTATTGATTTTGATTTGATATAGTTTGTTAACTTTGCCAAGGTTGAAGCATCACATTGTGGTGGCAAAGAAGCTTCATATAATTGCTCTTCCCTCAAATCATCGTAATAAATAGTTTGCACCACCCCCAACTCACCCAATAAATCCCTTCTATCTTGATAGGTAAGGTCAGCAGCGAATTCTACTTCTGGTGGAGATGGAGGAGGGAATTCAGTAGTAGAAAAATACAACCTGTTCACTTTATGAAACTCAAACTGCTCTTCGTTGCCATATATATCACCCCATGTTTGTTTTGGTACATTTCCAATGAAATCAAAGATGTTAATGTCACTGGGATTGCTAATGTCAGGATATAATGCCTGCCCTTTAAACTTATACACTTTGCTGTCCCTCCACTCCTGATGACGGAAAGTAAATGGAGTAGCTTGGAGAATGATGCTTGCTGATCTCTTGCCAGACTTGAAATAAACATAATTGTTATTGGTGGTACCATTTGGTTTGATGTATGACTTGGGAATTAATTGAGTAATATCCGTCACAGGAGCCATGCTTTTTGGCATTTCAACATTTTGCTTTGTGAAGTAATCTTTGTTGTCAGTGCAAATATCGAAATTCCATTGTTCTCCTCTAGCCCATTTATCATCTAGTATGGACTCTCCATTTTCAAACCTCTGTATGACATCATACAATGCACGTGAACTTGATACATATTGCTCATTTGCAATACACTCAATCAAGGTTCTTCTGTCTGCTGTTCTCTTGAAAGATTGAGCTGTAACAATGAAGGCAGCTTCTGACTTTCTGTAGACATTGCTTGTGCGATCAGCTGGTAGCGGAATGTATAAATCACCAAACTCCCCATTGATTATGATCACTCCCGCTGCTACAAGTTTAGCTTTTCTCTCTTTCAGTTCTCTTTCTCTTATGGCTTCTTGTTCTGCCTTAATCTTTGGGGAAAGTTTTAAACATCTTTGCAACACTGACATGATTTTGTTCCATTCACTTTTATTTGCTCCTGCATACTTGTTCATTGGAGCTGCCGAATATACCCATGTGTATTTATCTCTCTTGATTGTATCCTCTGGTTTTGCATACTTTAACAAGCCATGCTTGATACATTCTTCCTTCAACTGATGCATCTGGATATATCTATCACTTCCAAGGAACTTCTCATACTCTGTAAACTTTATATCCAACAACTTATGATACCGACGGACATGTCTAACAAGCAGTGATCTTAGGAGTAAAACTCTGAACAGTTGGAAACCTACCATACCGCCAAAATCAGGAACATCTATCATGACTAGATTTGTACCCTCATTGTACAATTTGAGTAAAAGTAAATGATCTGAATCTGGTTCCTCGTAATTTGCTGGCGGCAAAAATTCAAGGTCGTCTCTTTTTGGGAAACAGAAGGATCCATTCTTTACTTCCTCCTCCAATTCCAGTAAAGCTTTAATCCATCTTCTATCTTCATTTTTAAGATGGCGATGGCGTAGAAGATCTTGACGAATGCAAACATACTTCAGTTTCTCGATATGGTCAATAATGGGTTTGCAACAGGTGGCATCAGCTATCAAATCACCAAAGATGAGTTTAGTATTGGTTTTCTTCTTTTTATGTACATTGATTTGGGTCATGATAATTGTTGTAATAGATTCAACATCTTGTTTTGATTGTTGCCACTTAAATTCATCATCTAGATGAGGATTTTCTATGAGGTATTTTTCTTGCAATTTAGCAACTTGGGTTGAATAGCTTTCGCCTGGTAGTGTGATTGTGCTTGATAGTAGTGACACAGCTTGATGTAACTGCATTCTTGTCTTCTCTGTCCATTGTATTGATTTTTTCTTATTCTCTTCCAGCTGAGAGATTGATTGATACGACAGGCAAGTGTTGTCAGCCTGCTTTATTATCTTCACACTTGGAGATGGAAAAGGAGGGAGACTACCAACAACTTCTTGTATTATATTCTCTGCTTTTTTCTTGCCTGCTGTTAGTGCTATCTCCTTTTCCTCTCTTTCATTTTCTTCTTCTTCCCTACTCCAGTATTCGATGGAATACATATCACTGTTAGCATCGTCCGCACTCTTACTCAAATCTAGTACAACTGGGGTTTGCAGTAGGTTTGAAAACATGTCACATTGTTGTTGAGCATTGGCTAGAAACCTTTTCTTTTTATATCTCCTCCACTTCTTCCTTTGCTCTTTTGCAAACTCAGCAAATTTGTCCCAGCCGTCCCTCTTAGCTTTACGCTGTATTGCATTTACAGTCATTGGCTTCTTGTCATTATAATTTGCCAAAGTCTTCTCAGCTTCTTCAACAACAAATCGCGTATGATGGATGATGTTCTGTTTTGATTCCATGTATTCTCTGGTGTATCGATATTCACATGCTCCTGTCCATTCTGGTATTGTTATCACTTGTTTCATTCTCTCTTTCCCTTTTAAAAGCTTCCAAGAACCATATTCTTTCTTAAAGTTTGCAATATCTTCCTTCAAATACTTCAAAAGAATTGCTTCATCTGGCTTATCTGATACTGTGAACCATGACTGTTTAAACTTCTTGCTGGCAATTATGAATCTACAATTATTCTTGTAATCGATGATGCTCTCGTCACTACTGCTATCACTGCTACTACTACCACTTTTGGTTTTATTATCAATATTATTATTGCTACTGCTACTACTGCTACAGCATGTATTTTCACCTCCTTTGTTGTTACTACCTGGTGTACTACTAGTAAAATCTTTTGCACCACTAGTGCTAGAATCATTGATTGCAGGAGTATATTCCAACTTTAAATTTTGTAAGCACTGTTTCATATTTGCTAAATCTGCTATTGTTTTAGCCGCAAATAAATATTGACTTGGATGAGTTCTTTTTCTGATAAATTCTTCTTCTTCTGCTGCTTCTGCTTCTGCCTTTGCTGCTTCTTCTGCCTGTCTTGTACTATAGCCTAACATGTCTCGAACATACTTCTGCTCTTCTTCAGGAAGATTCCACCAGGCCGGCCGCCAGAGGTTGTCTTCCTCCTCCTCCTCCTCCTCCTCCTCCTCTTCTTCATTGTCAGAATTGGAAGACTCACTATTACTATCATGGCTTGACCCGCCACTACTACAAGACTCCTCCTCCTCTTCTTCTTCATTGTCAGAATTGGAAGACACACTATTACTATCATGGCTTGACCTACCACTACTGTAAGACTCCTCTTCGTAATCCATGCTCTTTGTGTCACCTAATAAAGAATCATGAATCTGATGAAATGACCATAGTTGCTTCACAGGGCCATTGTTGAAGGTCACTAATTCACCAGTTCTACTAAATACTGCACCACAGAGAGGCGGACACGGGACATTGATTGCTTCGGTTGGATCAAGCTTCTTGAAAAATGTGGATGGTCTCATACTTTTTCCGGGATGTTTTGTCCTTGAAAAATCTTGACTCTGCTCTTTGTCCCCAACATCCTGAAATACCATTGGGTTGGAAGTCATATTTATATCATCTACATTGGCTGAAGGTCCAATGAAATCAAATGCCGATGCTGCTATTGGATCTTGATTCCACTTTGCTTGCTTTGGGTGTTGAATACATGTATCAAATTTCTTTGACACAGCCACATCTGGAACAAACTTGCGCTTTCTTCTTGTTGGTGCAGCAACATCATGTTGTTGTAGATTTTGCTGAGTGCAAGTGATGTGGGGTTGGTAGTGTGTATCAAAGCCTAATGTATGAGCTAGCTGATGAGTTCTCATACTATTGCTATTTAATTGATATCTTTCAAACGATTCTTGGACTCTAGGATGAAATGAATCAACAGTATTATTCTGTATTTGAAGGAATGGTGATGTCGATGTTTGCGGTGGATAATGGCCAGATGGAAGCAGTAGACTAGGCATCAATTGTTGATTAGTTGTCAGTTGATCATCCTCACCTTGATGATGCCCATTATTGGAACCTAACAAGGCAGCAATTTGCCTAGCTGACATCTTTTTATGATATAGTTAGAAGTATATTGTGTGATATCGTTTAATAAAAATTATGATATGAAATCAGCCCTACTTGCTGTTCTCTTGTTTTGGTCTTACCAGCCCTATTTTTTGGTCTTGTTTAATGATGCTTAGACTCTCATAACACTATAGGCCTCGTGTAGGTCGCCGAAATCTTAGTGCTTTGTTAGTAAATTTTGGTGATAAATTATATAAATTAAAAAATATAGCTCGCCCTAAACAAACGATCATCTATATTAAATGGTGTTGAGTGGAACCTCACTCCGGAATTTGTTTTTGACAACCTATCTTGAGTATGGCTAGAATAACAGCTGAATATTTTTCCACTAACAACCACTAAGTAAAGTTTTGAGCGAGGCCTCTAAAAATCTGTGTGCTGGGGAAATTTTGTACTATGTCCTACGTTCATTCTTAAGCATCATCGCCGCCTTAAGAGCCCTTTGTGTATAAAAATTATGTCTGGTATCTTTTCTTGTTTTGGGTGCCGGTAAGACATAGTATCCAGGTACCTGCAACTATCATGCAGACGGAGAACAGCAAAAAGTGTCTGGAGTTACCTAGGCTAGGTAAACTGATCTTCTACTCCCTAAGCCAAGCATAGAGATGACCCCCCCCTAGCTTGCCGAGAGCTATTTCCACTTGCTCCGGTGGCAAGTAGAATTATCGGCGACTATTTGTTTCTTCGACTATATCTACAATTGTTGAACGGAAATGACAATGACACGATAATGATATGTAAAATCAAACAGGTGCACCGTCGTGATGGATTGATCTGTTGCAACAATAATTAACCATCAACTACTACCAGCCTCAGATCATAAACAAGAAAATGATTCAACTAAATACATATCGTAATTATACGCACTCCGAGAACAATAGATAAAGTTGATACGATTGCATACGTGTATCATCATTACTAAATACACGGTTGGGGATTGCAATTTGCAATGATACATGGGCGGTTATAAATGGACAGATGAGATAGTTTAGATTGGGATGCAATTTAAAAGATTGGGACCGCAAGACAATAAACAATCATCGCAGTCAAAGGGGGAGTTTACATACTATCGAGGTTGGTGATTGGTGGCAACAAGTGGTGAATACGAAGGAAAAGAATATAAACATCATATGACAGCATGGCGGATATGAAGATTATTGCAATGACTATGTATTGTTGAAAACAACACAACGCATGCAATTCCTATTATTGAAATGAACTATTGCTGATGGAGACTATCACAAATGCATAACAATTATGTATGGCGGATATTAATATTAAGAGGATAAACATTGGCCAACAACACGAATACATCAACAAATGAAAGATAGTAGAAAAAGAGAGTAGTTATATCAAAGAGCTAACAATAGATTGACTACCCAATAATTAAGTATTTATACATCTATACTACATCCTATAGAACATCATAACCTTTTGTTATTATTGTTTCTAATCTAACTAATACCTATTATGATTCAACAACTATCTTGAACATAATGTGGTGTGTTTGCTACAGTAATCTCTATAGAAGCAGATGTCTGTACATCCTTCAACCTTGCACTTTTTTCCTCCGTGACGTCTACACAATCCTTTGAATTGGGCCTTCTTATTGCAACCGTCATGCCTACATGTAACGAATTTATTTCTTGTTGATCCATGCTTTAAACATAATCCATCTCCTCTACTTCTTGTTGTACATCCTTCATGAGTACATAGCTTTCTTCCGATATTTTTGTCCTTCTTTACATTAAAACATTTTGCCGTGTTGTTTACATTATTATTATTACTGCATTCAGTGAATGGGGTACAATAATTTGTGGTTTTGTCTAACGATTCTAATTCTAATTCTGCCGCAATACATAGTATGTCTAGTCCTGTTGTACTAATGTGGTGGCACTGATTCGAAAATGTTGATTGTTTAGTTATCATGTATAGTTATGTGGCTGATCATATGATTCGTTACTCGTGGTGGATACGCCAATCATCTCAAAAATACCACATAAGAATAGAGATAATATTCATATAGCTAATGTACAATAAGGCTGGCGTATCACTGTGGTTTGTTTGTATGTGATTGCAAGTGTTGCAAAGTAGGCAGTGTCGTGTGGACTGTGGAAATTGATGATGTGTGTGATGTTAAAATTGATAATTATGAGTGTATTTCTCAGAGCCAGTCGTCTATCCAAGAATTATGCGTGTATATATACGTATCTTGGTGGTGTGGTAGGTCGATTGGTCTATTAAAACACGGTTATAGAGGTTGGAGAAGTTAGTTTGAGTATAGATAGGTAAGGTGCTGATACGATAGTCGATAGTGCGCACAAATTATATGAATTATCGTAGCTATAATTTGGTCCAATACCTAAACAGTCAGGGTAAACTCCACCCGCCAAAGCGGGCCTAATGTAATCATGTAACCACCAACATCAATTCAAGTGAGGAGGAATAACTCTTCCCCTATTGTCAAGAGTTATTTCCACTTGCTCCGGTGGCAAGTAGAATTATCGGCGACAATTTGTTTCTTCGACTATTATCTTACAATTGTTGAACGGAAATGACACGATAATGATATGTAAAATTAAACAAGGTGCATCGTCGTGATGGATTGATCTGTTGCAATTATTAACCATCAAATTAGCCTCCGATCATAAACAAAAAAAATGATTAACTAGTTGATATACGATTGCACTCGTGATGTATCATCATTGCTAAATGCACGGGTGATACTTGGGATTGCAATTTGCAGTGATACATGAGATACATGAGCGGTTATAAATGGACAATCAACAAAGGCAATTTTCTTTTCCAGGGTGATCGGCGGCAACAAGTGTCGAGTATGAGAATGATTATATGAGTAGAAGATATACATCATTCAACAATCAACTGGCGGAGTTAATTCTTTTCAATCATCAAGTCAAGTGTGATTCTATAGCGGTGTTGTACCTCCAAGAATATGATAATCAGAACGAGGTAGAATATCAAGAGTGTTGCCCTCCTGAATGTTATAATCAGCAAGTGAACAGGTATCATGTGCCAATTACTTGTACCCAGCCTTTAAGACATACTGAGATGGAGATAGACCAAACTGGACTTCAATCTCATTCTTCACCTCATCAATTGTCTTAGATAGAGGATATTTGACGGTGATAATCTTGACAGATGTTAGCCTGATCATGAATTCTATGGTTGGCAGGGATTCATCGTCATTGGAGAAGCTGCTTGTATATGAAGATGACAAAGATGAAGTTGTATGGAGCGGCTCTTGTGGTGTATCATCGGGGATGCTTATGTGTTTGTTTTGGTCAACTGAAGAGCTGTTGAGAAAATCTCCCCCAACTATTTCCACTTGCTCCGGTGGCAAGCTGCGTATTAAATGTCCGAGAAGGAGAATTGTTAGTAGATTTATTGTGTATAGTCAAAAAATATTTCTTACACAATTTGTATTAATATGAACGGAAAACAAACAATCAACTCACCTCCCCCCAAAACAATGCACCATGCACCGTCTTCTTTATACTGACTTTCCTCTTTATATTGACGATGGTGAGTTGTAATTGTCCTGGCATATGTAACAGCAAACATTGCCCGTGTCAGAAAGATAACTCATCATGTGGAGCTCACTGTGGGTGCTCATCTGATAAGTGTAAGAATCGAAAGAAGAGACCAAATATTCTTAATCTTAACTTCTTTACACCACCACCGTCAAAGAGAACTCGACCAAATGCTCCTTCTATACCAACCGCAACACCAAATAGTAATAATGCAGACAGTGCAGACAGTATTGGTATTGGCAGTATATCTAATCGAGAGGATACCACCTCAAACAAAATAACCGAAGATGCATCTGAATTATGTGCTTTTCACAACAAATACAAATGTGGTGCAGATGATGGAGATCTACAAAATTGCAGCAAATGCTCGGCATATGTACATCGTTCTTGCCATGAAAAGTATAGAGCAGCTGTGACGATGGAGCTTGGTCATAATAATGTATTGCAAATCAGCGATGATGATGTCTACTGCCTCGACTGTCAACCAGATAATATACCATCACCTCCTAATAACAATAACAACAATAACAATAGTATCACGAGACTTAATACTCCAAAAGGTACCTCGTCACGATTATCATCTACTCCGCCTGCTCCACCGGCGATACCCACCCCGATAGAACACAATAATAACAAAAGTACACAAGATGTGCATCAAACTTATAACTTTCCATTCAAACCACCCACACCTCGGAAGAAGATATCAGAAGTAGACGGATCACAACATTGGCCATCCGAAACAAATAGTCACCATGGATTAGATACATTTTGCTATTATGATGGTAGATGTAGTTTCTGCGGATCATCGAGTATGGTATTCCGTAAAAATACAAAGGTAGTAAAAACAATACTATGCAATGGACGACCAAGGTTTGTTCAAAGTTTACTTTTGAAGTGTCGAATTTGCAACAAAACAACAATGGCATATGATAAGAGTTACATTGATACACTTAGTCACGAGAAGAAACGAGAGCTCAATGCCATCATCTCCGGGCAATCATATGGAATAGATATGAGTTTAGTTAGAGCATTACGAAATGGAGCGAGTGCCGATGAGGTAGAACAAACAGCTCGTGCCAACCTTTATGATGATTGGAGTGTTTGCAAGCGTCAACATGAAGAATCAGATAAACAAGGGCAGGATTATCCACCATTTCCCGAAGAGTATGTACCAAAGGCGGCTCAGCTTAACAAGGCCTTCCTTCGAGATATGGAAAGTGAACGTATATGGCTCAAGAGGGAGCTTGCTGCTTTAAAGTCGTCATTAACATTGTCTATTGATTGTCAAGTGAAAGTTGTGAAGAGGTGTATCAAAAAGGAAGATGGTATGGGAGGTATACAAGCTCTTTCTATTGTTGGAGATTTTGGTCTTGTGCTGAGCCATGCCGTCGTGCCATCCGACAAAAAGGAATATAGAACTCCTGCAATGGAGGAGGTAATTGCAAGGCACGAAGATGATCCACCAAAGTTCTGTTATGTTGATAAAGATTGTTGCAATGGCAAGCCGGGAGGTCGTACCGAAGAGAGCAAGATGTACTATAGAATGGAGAAGAAGCTTGACTCGAGGCATCTTATAGCTCGCATTGGAGATACCATCAATCAAGAGCACAAGAGAGCAGCAGCATTTATGAGTTCCTTATCTGAGTGTATCTTTACCTCCAACGTGATTGACCTAGGAAGGTTGGGAGCTGCTTGTGAAGAACAGGAAGGCAGCTTTCGTAGTTTGACATCAAGGGAGAGAAAATGTGAGCACATCAGACGTCATATTGAAAGTGAAAAGGCAATTTGCTCAAGCATTATAAAAAAAGTGATATATCATGCAACAATTGACAAGGATAATATGGCCAAATATGAAGGACTACAGTACCATGACCCCTCCAAAATACTTACTCCGTCACATTGGGCCTACCCTCTCATCACAATTCAATCATGGAAAGCCATCCAACAACAGCTGATACATATTAACAATGGATGTATATCGGATGATGGTAATGATATGCACTGTGTTCAGCGTCAAAAGAAGTACAAAAACACAGACACAATGCTACCAGTATACACTTGCAATCGAGGAACAAGCAAAAACGAGTCCTTCCACTCTTATGTGTCAACAAAGTCAAAAGAGTGGCATCAAATTAGACCAGAATTATATGATGCACGAGTATTATGGTTAGTAATTCATTACAATCGAAAGAGACTTCGAGATGTAGGCAGACAAGCTTTACCAAATGGTATATCGCCATCTGAAGCAGCAACAAATGAAGTAGTATTAGCACCAGTCGTGGACGGGGAGAAGATTAAGTTTGGATTCGATTACTTCAATCATGTCAAAAATATGAGAGTTAAGATTGTCATGAGATCCGCGGAGGAATTTGCAAGAATCACAACGAAATCGTCCACTGTAATCAATGCTTCCAAACATATTAATGACTACAGTTTATTGGATAACATCGGAGAATTGTCAGATGAAGTAGAGCCAAAAGATATTAGTCGTATCGGAGAAGTTTTTGAACAAGCATTACCTGACGCTGCAATGTTTCACGATAGAATAAAGAGAATAGATATGACATTACCGACAAATGTGATAGAGGAATGTACTCAATCCTTGGTTGAACATAGGAAAGGCCCTCCTGTCCCTTATGTTCGTTATCCAAAGGAAGGGAAAGAAATAGATGAGGATACTCTCACCAGATCAACTGCATCTACTCTCACCACAAACAGTACCATACCATGCAGCTTGAATATGTCAGGTGATAATAATCTTTTAAACCGCCAGCAGATTGCTCGAGAGATAATGGTGAAGAATAAGATAAGTCTATCCAGAGATACCAAGATACCCGGTAAAAGAGACAATAATTGCGATGCATGCTGTAAGAACAGAGATACGTTTACTTTTAATGGAAGACGACACATGCAAATAAACAAAGCTGAGAAGGGGGTCAAGTTGAGGTGGTATTGTCCATTAGCCGATCCTCCGGAGCAATACTATTCATTACTTGAGAAGAGAAATGAACTTGAGAGAAGACGAAATGAAAGAAAGAATGAAAAGAGGAGAGCAAGGCGATATAAATAGAGCAACTTAATTGTTTGTAGGTATATCTAATAGTGATATCTTTATCTGTTCTCCTCTTCCGCATGTAGTACTTGCAATAGTGTTTGTTTCCAATAATCTCAGCAGGTATCCTAAGTGTCAAATTCGAAATCAATCTATAATGCACTTTTGTGTCGTTGGCAATTCAAACTCCTTTGGCTGTATTGCGTGTTTAATACATTTACCACGACCTCCATAAGCAATTAAACCTTTGCAACCTTCAACACTACACTTCCTTCCTCTGGAGATGCGCGTTTATGACGGGGTGAGAGGTAACATATCTTTTGTTAGTACACATGTTTGTAGTCAAATCACCGAGAATTTATATTGAACACACAAATTCACATAATGAAGCAATACAAACCGGACTTTCCCGTGACCTCTACACAATCCTTTATATTGTGCATTCTTTTCACAGCCATCAAATGAACAGACACTCTTTTTGGATGGTTTGCGTTGATTTGCTACATTCACATTATTATTACTACTGTTTTCAACTAAGGTGCAATAATTTGTTGATTCTTCTGATGATTCTAATTCATCTGCCGCGATGCATAGTATATCTAATCCTTTGGTACTAATAGTATGGTGGCACTGAATCTCCTTTGATAATTGAGTTATCATTTCATTTTCATATTGGGAGACTCGTATCCTTGCTCGTATCCTTGTACTGGTAGATATAGTCTCTAATATCACGGACAGTATAGATGATATGTATATAGCTAATATTAACAAGGCTTATACTTCGTGGTGACTTTCATATACGATGGTTGCAAAGAAGCAAAGGCATAGCTGATACCTAATAAATTGATGATTGATAGATTGATGTTTGATAATGATGCGTGTATTTTTCAAGGCCAGTTGTAGCCACCAATTATGTGCAATATATAGGTATGCGTATGTTAGAAGTATGGTTGATCAGTTGGTCTATTGCAACATACGAGACTATTACATACCTAATGTGAGTAAGAGCAGAAGAGAATCTATTGTTAAGTTGAGAACAAGGCCGTTCCCTAAGAAACTGGGTAAACTGCCCCCTGCCAGAGCAGGCCTGAGGTTGTGCCTTCCAGATGCATCGCCTGTCATAGCAGCTCTCTCCCAATACATAGCCTTCTTGTCATCCCTTTCCACACCTCTACCATGGTTATATGCAGTACCAATGTTATGATACGATGCAGTATCACTAAGCTCAGCTGCCCGATGATAAATCTCTAATGCTTTTGTATAATCTTGTTGCAAGCCATACAAACCATGAGAGTAATGACTTCCTAGGCTGAACATTGCATGGGCATCCCCAGCATCCACCCGCTTCCATAAGCGTTTAATTACTTCTTCATCTGTTTTAGGAGTTGGAGTTCTGCAATAAGGACACTTTTGATTATCAACTTCATTCCCTTGGTTATCATAGACAGGTGCATATAATAACATCCACTACATATAACTTTCCCACAACATGATTTGTATCTCCACCCAGAGTTTAACGTTGGCAACCGTAGAAAACAAATTGGGCAATCTTCTTTTCGTGGAGGTTGTTTGAACAGTTCAATATCATGTAATTCAGCAGCACGTTTGTTTTCTACTTCTTGTAACATAGCGGCGTGTCTGAGATGTTCCTCACAATCTTTCTTATGCTTCTTTTTGTGTACTTTCTTACATACTGCATTACAGTATTTTGTCATCTTACACTTGTTGCACGTATTGTTGGCACCCTCCTTACCACAATTGGCACATATATTAGACGCCTCCAAACTACCGGTATTGTTCTGTACGATATCATGTTCAACATTATCATTATTACTCGATGTGTCATCTGTTTTGATATGCTCTAATTTTTGCTCACAAGATGCGCCCTCTTTATTACTCATCTCTTCGGATTTCGTAGATGCTGCATCACTATCATCAGCTGTAGTTAGCTTCTCAATATCAGTCGATACATCATGAAATATATCAGTACTACTTGATATATTGTTATTATTGTTAGTACATTTGCTCATAATTAGGTAATTTTGTTTGAAATTAAAGTTGAGGTATATTGTGTGTGCTCTTGTTCAAGTCGGTGTCATTCAGTACAATACTACACTATGAACCCAACAACAACCTCGAAATAATAAAGAAAGATTATGCCCGATAGGAGAATAAACTCTACTCAACCCAGAGACAACACCAAACATAACATTTTCTAAGAAGTTTCAAGTAGATACTTATTTGATTACAGAAGTTTCATTTATATTGTTGTGAATAATGTTGTGTGTAATATTTTAATATTGTGCACTGTAAGAGGTAATGTTGAAGGATTGCTACTTCTATAACGTATAGAAGATAAAGGTGAGATACTTTTGAATGTAATACTTTGTCGGGGGCTTAGCTTTCTCTCTCTCTTTAGACTTGCAAATTAAAGATTTGGAGATATTCGGTATGATAGGTAGCTGTTATAGGTAGTACTAGAAACCACATTCATTATAATGATGATAGAATTGGAAGAAGCGGGCCGAAGATATTGTGGTGTGTTCATCTCTATACCTTTTCTCTCACCCACATAATTTTTAATTTTGTGTGCACATCTTATGTTCAAACTCTCTATACAACTTATAGCTACTCCACTCTTACTCCATTGCACCATCAATTATTGTCAATATAGAATATAAAGAAAGATCGTCTTTCTATTGGTATTAAGTTGAGTCATATAAAGTAGAAGTGTGTATATCACCAATCATATCTTTTTTATAGAGGAAGAAATAGAATAGAGAGAAGTATCATAACTCCTCTCTAGTTTTTTATATTTATGATGTCAGATGATTTTGCTGCCAATAGCGGCGGCGAAACTTCATCTTCTGGACAATCTGAAAATGATAATGATAAAAACGCTGAAGAAGAGTATAGTTTTGATTATGATGATTACACAGAGTTGACCGATCAAACACTGATAAAAATTGAGCAAAATGATCCTAGTATTACTTTATTGAGATGGAACTACTCTTACTTTGTTAATGATGATGACGACGACAATAACAATGAAAAGAGTAAGAGGGTGGGTAATGCAATTGGGAATAATACACATATCAGTAATCAGTGATGAGTATGTGATTTTGTAGTCTTTTGTAGTGTTGTTCGATGTGTTTAATAATTAATAAAACCATAGCAAAAATATCACAACTGTCTCCAAACTATTGTTCTTGTCACGATCTAGCACCTAGTTACTGTTTGTTCGGTTTGTATAGATTTTTTATCAGTAGTTGCAATACTGTTGCAACAAGAAGAGGAATGTATTAAAAATTGAATGGACGGGCATAGAAAATGAATTGAGCCGGTATCCCCTCAATATCTGGCAAGTTTTTTTAGTGAAAGACTGCCGAAGACTACTGGAGAGATTGTTCATCTGATCAACCTATTGACAAACAATCTATATCGTTGCCTTTTATATACTTATTATTACCCCCTATCGATAGAGTCAAATAGGGGGCGTGTCATAATTTCTACCGCCGTCATCCAAACGCAAAATTTATCAACAATACAGCCTAAAGCACCTACAAATACCAACACAATATTATTATGAGTCTCCCAGAACATATTGAAAAAGACATTGGAAAGATTAAAAGTTCGTATACACAGAATGCTGTTAGAGCTATTGCAGGTGATCCATTGGGTGTAAAAATTGAAGTACTTCGATCAGAAGATGATGGAGAGTGTACTGTTTACATTGGCAACCAAGATGCAATGTGCATACCTTTGTCGGTGGTGTTATTAGTATGTAAAGCGCAGGGTATTAATTTTTCAGATATTGACATCAATAAAAGTAATGTGATTAATACCATTGTTAAGGAGAAGTATGTTGCACCTACACAGCAACAATATCTACCATCAATGGCTGGTACAGCAGCTATACCGACTTCACGTGTTAATACAACCCTTGAATTAGAAAATAATGAGGATGAACAGATGTCTCAACTACCATTGGATTCACAGTTATATGATGATCAATCAGTACATAATGATGAGACACAACAACACGATGCAGAGCTTGCTACAGGTATGGGACGATTATTACAAAACGATAGTGGAGATGAAAATTTACAATCACAATCCCATAATTCCGAATCACTACCACCCCCAGCGCTACCATCTAAACTACCACCACCTCAACCACCGACACAGAATCAAACAACTTTACCTTCCAAAGAAACAACAGCTAAATCTGATAAACCACAACGAACCATTGAAGATGAACTTAGTGTTGCTGCTCGTCAATCAAGTCCGTCCTGGTGGTAAGCCGTTTGCCGATGAGACTATTGCAAGTGGTGCATCATCAACAGAATCTGGTGTTAATGAATCCAAAGAAAGTGAAGAAGGTGTAAGTGATGGAAAGGAGAGTAAATGCCAGCCTGCGATAGGACAATGGAATCCGACCAAACAAATGCCCTCTGATTTCGCGGTGGGAAAAGAAGCAAAGATCGTGTTTGTCTATTTGATTGTGGAAAGAATGCACAATACCAAGGCTTGTTTAGAAAGCATGGAGGACAAAAGTGTATTGTTAAAAATTGTACTAATAGAATTGCACATGGAGGTCGCTGCGGGCTATTCCAATATAGTATTAAAGATTTCGTTTTGTAGAGGTTTTATTGCAGGGGTCAGTTTTCCACGTTTTGACTATGTCGAAAAAGTTCTCTCTGTTTCCTATGGTTACTTCTCTTGCCTTCGACAGCCTTTCCAGGATCCAGTCTACGGTACCTTGGGCATTCTGCAGCAATTCTCTTCGCACATCATTATGTGCATTATCACAAATATTGATAAGACCTGGAATTTCAATGGTAGAGTGAATGTTACTCTTAGGTAGCATATCATGACTGAGTTCTTCGTCAAATCCCATAAAAATTTTCAAGTCATTAAGAAAGATATCTAATCTTGAAATATTTTTATCCATGAACTGCTCCAATGAGTAGACAAATATCTTGTTTGGGATAGACAACACTTCTGTGTCAATTTCTTCTGGCCCTGACAAAAACATCAGTTCGTTGGCATTCAGGTCAACTTTACCAAGCTGCATCAAGTATCTCTCATATTGGGCAAACGCAGTATATATTTGTCCAACCTCAACTTCTCGCCCTCCTATCAAAGAAGATGCATTGGGAAGACTTAATGTTCTGGTACGAAAATTATAAAAGCTTTCAAACCAGGTGATAGGATGCCTCAAACCAATAATTAATTTCGTGGCGGAATGTCGCGCATCTAAGTCAGTTAAAACCCTTACTGCATGGACATTTCGCACTGCAGTTGGCCATTTGATGCCAAACTTTACAGTTGGAAATTTCCTTGAGCTGTCGGCAATTTTATCAATCAAAGTCTTGGTTTGATCTCTTTTCGCAATTGGAAACTCAAGTGGGCGTATTGAATCCTCGGGACTTACAATTTTCAAAGACTTCCAATTATCAAAAAGGACCATCAGAGAGGTTGTTCCACATTTTGGAAAACCCATGATAAAAAAGTCTAAAGGTGGAGAGCCACCAGACGGCTGGCTCGAATTCATTGGGTGCATCTTTGATTTGAGCTGAGAATTTTCTTCCTCTAATGCCTTCTTCTGCCTTTCTACCTCAGTTAGACGTACGACGAGTGATTCAATTGAGTGAGACGCATCCAATATGGATGACGAAGTCTTGTTACGGATGATCCCATAGGCTCTACCTTCCTCTACACCATCAATAGTTGAGTTATTAAAAATTAAGATAAGCAGCAGTGCAAGTGCTAAGCCAAATAATATGAACCTCCCAACGAGTAGAGATCGCCCCCTTGACAACTTCCTATCATACCCACACCCCACGCCTTTTGATTTGTTACCAACGATCATGTATTATTTGATAGGATGATGTAGGAAATTTTTTAAAATGCAATGTCAAAAAGACCCTTCTCCTAGATATTATTTACTAAGTGGGGATTGTCAAATTGGATACGCATTCGAGTGTGAGATTACGGATGTGTAATGTACGCTAAGGTGTAATGTACGCTAAGAGCGTTGTTGTAGATGACAATTTGTTCTTTATATTTAGTTCCACCAGATTTAGGCACGCTTCTAAGCTTTTTTCTTAGCGATCAGGTACCGTCTGTCCGTCTCCAGGCACGATTTTGCTGCCTAAAACCAAATGTACGCTTAGATACCTCCTCGCAAAAAAATAGGAAATTACTAGTAGTTTTCAGTTTACCCTACCAGGTAACTCCTATCAGTTTTAATTGTCCTCCTCCGGTCAGTTTAAGAATAAATTGGCGATAAACCGAGACTTAAATTTTCGGCGAACTCGAAAGGATACCAGAAAGGATACCAAAAAAACTTACACAAGAGCTTTATCCGGTACTCAGAAGCAATTCACTCACGAGATTTGTTGCTCATTTGCTTAGATCCAGCCCCTTACTTGTTGTTTGTGATATACTCTTCGGCTCCGCCCTAATAGTGGCCATATATCGTCCAGCCCTATCGTTCATCAGGTCTCCTCCTTGTTTCTAACGCACGGGGCTGGATGTGTTTATTGATCTTTGGGCTGGATCAATCATTATAACAATGCTCTCTCTTCATAACATAATTTGCAATATTGGCTCCGCCATCAAAGATCATCCCATTACCACCAAACTAAGTGCACCATTGCAATCCTCTAGTAATATAAACAAATCTAACCTTTTAGCATTGATAGATGAGATATTATTGTCGGAGCTGTTATTTAATATAGAACGTCAAGTAGAAAGTAAAATTATCACCATATCAATATCCATCGTCCATTGGCCATCGTCGTCGTCATTACTATTACTATTGCCATATACCATCTATCACCATTAAGGCGGTAGTAGAGACACTCCATATGATCAATAAACACACCCCCGAGGTTGCCGAGAGCTATTTCCACTTGCTCCGGTGGCAAGTAGAATTATCGGCGACTATTTGTTTCTTCGACTATATCTACAATTGTTGAACGGAAAACATATAACAAGGTGCACCGTCGTGATGGATTGATCTGTTGCAATAATTAATCATCAACTACTGCTGCCAGCCTCCGATCATAAACAAAATAATGATTCAACTAAATACATATCGTAATTATACGCACTCCGAGAACAATAGATAAAGTTGATACGATTGCACAACTGATGCATATCATCATTACTAAATACACGGTTGATACTTGGGATTGCAATTTGCAATGATACATGGGCGGTTATAAATGGACAATCAACAAAGGCAATTTACTCTTCGAGGGTGTTCGACAACAAGTGGCGAGATCATACGTAGAAGATATTACAGCATTCAACAATCAACTGGCGGAGTTAATTCTTTTCAATCAAGAGAAGATTGTTTTACAATGTTGGGAAGATATCTATCAACATTAGATATATGAGAACGTATTCTGCTGCTTATTAATATCTGGTTTGATTCGGCCGTCGTGTGGAGGTAGATTGAAACCCAATATTGATAGATGATATAAAAATGCACATATGATATGCACAATACATGCGCAATTCACTGTCAACTGCTAAAATGAATGGATTAAATACGAGTAGATATGGAAAGGGGAGATTAGATCAACCTAAAGATGTATTGGATTGCAATGTGCTCGTATGATATCAATATATGAACATATACATAAAATGAAAGATTAAATATCTACTAAGCCAATATTTTAAACGTAAAATGATATGGTGTATTACCTTACTTGTTTATAATTTAGACGTGCCACCCACTGCATAAGTTTAGTTACTAAGGTTGTGCCATTGTCGTTCCTACTACACCAACAAAACAATTCAACACTAGCATGATGGGTTTTTCAAAATACATCAGCCACTTTTCTTCTTTCTGAAATACTCCTTAGCTATTGCTCTGTATAATGCTTTCTGAGTATATGTTAGTTGTTTATATCTGGCCGAGGCTTCTGCGCGAAAAACATCTAGAGTTTGTGACTTGTTGTTCCACTTAAACTTTTTAACATTTATAAAGATGGGTTTCAGTCTACTATTTTCTTTGCATCTCTTCAATTCAACTAACCAATGGTATAGAAACTCTTCTGCACTATTGAATACTTTATTGGTACGCTTCTCCTCACTAATTTGAAATCTAAAAACATCCCACCCATCGGAAATTGAATCTTTCGTATTCTCGTTGTTGTTGTTGTTATTGTTGTTGCTGCTGCTGCTGTTGTTGTTTATAGTCAGTGATGTTCGGTCTTTCTCCTTCTTTATATTTTTATTGTTAATTACATCGACAGCAACATTACTTAGCAAATATAACCCGTCGTTGCTGAAGCATTTATCATCATTATACTCAATACAATCTGATTTGTGTGAAATAATTCTGGCCATATTATTATCATCATCAACTTTTAAGTAATCGGTGTAAGCTTTACTTAACTGCCAATCAAACTCTCAATCCCAACAATCCTTTACCTCGTGCGGCATACCCAACGATCCTCTACCAATGCTTCTCTTTTCCTTCCCAACTTGCCGTAGTATTAGCTCCTAATAGATGTGTATGTGTTTGTGTTCGTTAGCTTTCATACTAAGGCCAGTCCATAAGAGTATTGTTCTATCTTACCACTACCTAACACGGTACTAAGGCCAGTCCATACACGTAACACCGGGTAAACTGCTCCTGCCAAAGCAGACTCGGTACTTAGCACGAAATACTACGCGATTATATTTTTGTTTTAGGCATGATTTTGATGCCTGATTTTAAGCTCATAACCTGTTTAGCCGACTCTTCTTTGATATCTTTAGTTTGTCATTACGAGGCCGCCGGAGGCTGCCGAGAGCCAATATATCATCACATCCTCAAGTATTATGCATAAAGAGAAGATATCTATACTCTTTTGCTATAGTGGAACAGTGATACCGCTACTTTTATGCAAGTCTAGACACAGTGCATATTCTACCACTTTTGCATTTACATTGCTTCTGCACACGTATGATACTTGTATATAGGGTTTAAATTTATAGTTTTAGTATCTTATATGTGTAGAATCTAGTTTATTGCAACATGAGCTAGTTTTGGGTAATGTTGTTGATGATTTCATGCATTTTCTATGCATATATTGTTGTGTATATATCATACGAGTATATTGCAATCCAATACCCACCATGTTGGGCTGTAACTCGATTTCCCGTCTTCTAGTACCTCAATAATGCTCCTACAACCACTCTTATCATCATTTGTATTGTAGGATGACGCAACATAACAACTTGTGCACATCATGTGTGCATTTTATATCATCCATCAATATCGTGTCCAATCTATCCCTATACGGCCAAACCATACTATATATGTAGTAGAATCCATTGATTATACCCCCAGTTGATTTGTTGTACGTTATCTTTGTTGTTATACCAGTATTGCTCCGTGTAGAGTTGTTCTTCTAACGCCAGAATTTTTCAAATAATGAGTGAGGTAGCGAATGTCATCAATAAGGCTCTATCTCGATCATGGGAGGTATATAAACTTGATCGGGTACTTTATTAATATATATTCGTTGAGGGGTATCGCGTAGGTATGTACAGTCTTATAAAAAAGTTAGAGTCAACTCACCAACTTTTTTTGAGTCAAGCTGAAAAATCACAACTCTAACCCTTTTGACTTTATTCAAATTTAGAATTACTAACTCTAGCTTTTTTAACTTTATCTAATTTCTGAATGACCAACTCTAACTTTACTAACTTTCTCAAATCTCAGAAAGCTGACTCTAGCTTCTTTGACTTTATTTGTTTCAAGAAAAGCTAGCTTTGGCTTTTCAAGCTTTTCAACTGTCAGAAATAGATAGCTCTATCTTTGCTGACTTTGAAACATGGAATCATGAACTACTTTATTGGTTATGTATGAATATTGGATGGTCTTATCCAATGTATCTGAGGTGTATTTGAGACAGTAGATTACCTACGTTGCCTCAACTTAGGAGTTTGATAGCAGATAGCTGTCTCTCTGCTAATAGCCACTTTCTTTGACAAAATACATCTTGAATGGCATAAGATATATGTAAGAGTATTATATCACACAATAAGTTCATGTGATGATTTGCTTGGCGGTTATCTAAAGAAAAAATATTCCACATGTAGAAAATCAAGGGTATCCTTTTTTCTACTCCGGCGGTCTAATCTCAAAAATGACAATCAATGTGGTGAATCACTCTTTACATAAAACTCTAGTAAGTAGTTCTTCTGTTAATTATGAAGTAAAGTGTAATATATATACATTGCACTCATCAATATCTAACATTATTATCATTTATCAATCACAAAAAACTTGCAAAATACTACATTTCTACAGGTATAAAAAACCATCATTAACCGGTTCAATCGGTGTACCCAGTTGGTGAGAGATGCTTATTATAGTGCTGAATGATATCTGAGCATTTGGTGGCTGTCTTCCAAGAATGTTGACGATGCTCTCAAATGCTGGAACTTGGAGCGTGTATTGGAAGCAGAAATGTGGGGCGAATCTACCCCAGAAGAGTTATCAATGGAAGAGTTTATGCAAGAAGAAGAGGTATAGTGAGGTGATTGTTCGATAAGATGTGTGTTAAAGTTATCTAATTGATGTTGTTACAGAAAATCTCAACTCTAGCTATATTGGCTTAAAGGAGAAACGCAAAAGCTAACTCTAGCTTTATTAACTTTGTCGTATACTAGAAACACTAACTCTAGCTTTACTAACTTTCTCAGATTTCAAAATTGCTGACTCTAGCTCTTCTAACTTAACCTAAATTACAAAAGACTAACTCTAACTTTACTAACTTTCTCAATATTCAGAAAGCCAACTCCAACTTATTCGACTTTTTACAGGTTTCATTTGCCTGACTTTAACTCCAAAGTTGAACTTTTTTCTAAGTCTGGGTATGTATTATACAGTGCATAGCCTTCACAAATGGAGTAGGTCTCTCGATGCATCAACTTCTATCATTTTTTTTGATGGGTGGATAGAAGTATACATTCCGTAGTAACTATGGTAGTTCATAGTATAAATCACTTTGGATATCATAACCAATTATATCTTTATTACGTATCTACAGTAGTTTGTTGTCAACTATTGTATTTATGGAGCATAGCGTAGTAGAAGATAGGGGATGGATAGCGTCATGATGAAAGTCTTTGAGAAAAAAGTGAGCGACGAGCGGCGAAGCCGCTTCAACTCAGAAAGGTTACTACCTAAAGAGTTACTTAGGTAATTACCTTGGCCTATTATCAGGCATGAAAATCATGCCTAAATCGTATCCATGAGTAGATATTGTGAGACCAACTAGCCCTTTTTCCTAAGTAAGAGGTAACGTACATACATACATACATACAACGTACACGGTGTACTCGAATGCGTATCCA
>Ga0214477_100177_pt1 | contig 45205 bp, 32 predicted proteins | sample M1_20Mar14CPVII9_FD_165058 | JGI IMG/M metagenome (GOLD analysis project Ga0214477, IMG submission 165058) | Marine eukaryotic communities from Monterey Bay, California, United States - M1_20Mar14CPVII9sort6BwellC16 | ecosystem: Environmental > Aquatic > Marine > Unclassified | place: USA... | reverse complement strand
TCGCTCAGCTCCATTTCCCTCGAAAAGTCGTGATTCTCTCGTCTTTGAGGTGTAGCCGTCTTGTCATAACTCCACCATGAGTGATGCATATGCTACAGTAGACATTCCCAAGTCCTTACCTATACATAGATGGTGGAAGATATTGGTATAGAACACTTTTCTAACTCCCATCTTGTTGTGTCAGGCTCTATAGGAGATAGGGGTGGGCGAGGTCGAGATTTTCATTTGTGTTTTTCTTATTAAATTGCAATACACAAGCTAAGTTTCTCATTGGGAATGTAATGGCGGCATCAAGTAGACCATAATAGATGGCTCACTGATGAAAAAATACCTAATATTGAGTGAGTTACGTTTTGTTAGTAAAAAAAGCTTAGGGTGTGAAGTTTAGTGGTTGGAAGAAACTTTTCTGAAGAGCGAGAAGTAAGAAAGCTCAGTTGTCGATACATGTGATGAGTTATCTACCTCTCTAGTGTGGTGAATGAATGCAATGATGTTTAGGTAATATTATGCAAGATGAGCAGCATGGCGTGAAGAGTATAGGTTTCAGTATTCCATAGAGAGACACTATGAGAGTGCAATAATAGAGTGAAGGTAACTTCCCGTCTCCATAACCCATGATACTTTTCAACCTCACCAAACGCATCAATAAAGCAGTGGCACCAAAGCTCTTATCAGGTAGCCTACGATTACATGAATATCTATCTTCACGATCATCATCTTTACCATTTTCACCCAATGCAATATCACTCCTACCACTGGCACAACGACTTGTATCAATTGAAGTACAAGATGATTATCGACGGTTAGTGGATAAAGATAGTAAATAGCAAAAGTGGTAATTCATCATGGGAAAATTTTGTTGATGATATGTGGAGTCTAATTAGATTGGAAAATAAACACAAACAATTGAAAGCAAAGCAACAAGATGAAGAACAGCAGATAGAAGCAAAAGCTCAAAAGATGTTTGAGGCGAAACAACAAAAGAAGAAACATAAAAGACGACGTAAATACAGTGATGATGTATCATTAGATATCAATGTATCTGCAAACACCGCCGGCGAAGATAGGGTACAACTATTAAATCACTACATACGTCCAGCTTTGCTTCCAAACAATACATCTATTGATGATAATAACAATCGACATCTATTTAGTTCATCGTCTAATAGTTATGATAATTTTATCAAATGGTTAAGAGGAGAATATCTCATTGCAAGATATGGTCCTATTGTAACAGAGGCTGTAAAGAACAATCCATTATTAAGAGATGATGCACAGGGCCTAAGTACTTTGGAGGTAGAGCAAACAATGGGTAGTAGTATTAGTTCTCCGCCATTAAAGTTACCATCAGTAGAGACTGTCAAGAAAGCATTTGATATGAAAAGTTGGTGTAGACACAAAGTTTCTATACATGAAGATTATGATCAACTTACTCAAGGAGATGATAAAGTTGTTAATGCAAGTAATAACATTAGTATGGAAAGCGTTATACACAACAAACTCCGAGGACATATTACACATTGCGGTCCATTAAATGCATACTTTGAAATGAGAAAGCGAGAAGATTCGTATGAGTTGTGGACTAGAGAATATATATTTGGATTAGCTGCATATCTTCTCAAAAGAATTAAAGAAATGGATCATAATTCGTCAACAATACAAAAGGAAACAATAATATTAGATGTTGGCGCTGGTGATGGAAGACTAGCATACTTTTTATGTCGTGCAATGAATGAACTATACCTTGAGCGAGAACAGAAGTCCAGGAAGACGACAAAGAAGAAGGAAACAACACAACCGAGTCTTCCGACTTTTATAGCAACCGATGATGGTAGTTGGAGAGCTCCAATGTACAGCAATCAGTTTATAACGGTAGAGAAATTATCATCATTAGAATCCTTGGAGAAGTATGCACCAAAACAAAATGAACAGCGACGTTTGATAGTATTGTGTAGTTGGATGCCACCCACAGTAGATTTCACTGCTGATTTTAGACAACGAGTCAATGAAGACAGCATGAGTGATGATACTAGACTGGTGGAAGAATATATACTAATAGGAGAAGCCGACAACGGAACGTGTGGTCATAACTGGTATACTTGGGGGAATCGCGAGTTCATTGAATACGACGATGACGACATTGATGATGACGAAAGCAATAATCAACCACAACCATTGTATGAAAGAGATGGATACAAAAGAGTTGATTTGGAGGAATTATCGAGTTTGCAGTTTTCTAGATTTGATTGCTCAAGAAGCAAAGAAAGTATGACTGTTAGCTTTCGACATAGTCCGGAGTAGATACAAGAATGCGCAGGGGCTAGTGATCACATTATACTCAACATGTATACTTAGCATATATGGTACCTACTTTTTATGAGATTACACTTAATCGCATCCCCTAAGCCCAAAGTGCCACCCAAATAATAAACAGATAAGGGTTACCTACCCAAATTATGAACAGATATGGGTAGTACATTTGATACGACCAATCCTCGTGTGTTTCGTATTATTGCAAGAGAACAAAATTTTAACTTCGTATTTTGGCGCCAATATAAGCCTAACATTGCCGTCATCATTCATCCCCAATGAAATAACTCTATTGAGTGGACGAGAATACATTGGTTTAGTAGTGGTAGAGTAGAGTAATATCGAGTCGAAGATAGACGACTCCGGCCGGCTAATAGTAACTTTTATCAGTTTTTTTGCAATGCTAAAATTTTAATTTTAGACAACAACAACAGCCCAAAACTATTGCCACCAATGCTGGATCATAATAATGAAATGGAGGAGGATGGACAATCTGATGAGTCGTCAAGCATTACTAATGTTCCTAGAACAGCCTTACATGTCGAATATGAGGCGTCAAATCATAGAATATCGCCCTCAACCTCGTCAAATTTCAACAATAAAAATAGAGGTCTGCCACCCTCGTCTCCAATAATAATACGAGATGAACGAGGAGGAACAGACCGTCGTTTACGCAGTAATAGTAGTAATAATATAAATAGAATAAAGGCAATTAGAAAATCTATGGATGGAGAGGCTGCAGCGGAGTCGTCATCAACTTTTGATGATCACAATAAGAACGAGCAGTCTTTTCATCCAGACAGACAAAGACGTCGTCTCTCAGAGCTGAATAATGTTAATAACAATATAGATTCACCACCAACAATAGGACATGCAATATTAAAGAATAAACACAGTCCTGAATCAACAAAGAAGAAACGAACATTGGTAGTCTACTCAGGACCAACGTCCTTAGACAAATCAATTGGTAAAAATGACATTTATTTAACCAACTTTGAATACTTTATACAGCATGGTATAGAATGTCACGGATTAGGTGGTACTGATGATCCTGAACAACCATTTGAGGATTTGAATCTACAGTATGTTATTGTGTTGACACAGGAGGTGGCTGACAAGTATACCTCGTCGAATGGGTTGATAACACAGAAACAGGCCGAGTGTCGGCTGGCACAGCAGGAACGACAGATTATGGACCATCAGGTTGTTGGGAATGATAATTCATTAATAACAGTATTAGTTCGAGAGGATAGATGTTATGATATGGAGTCACTGTTACTCGTTTCACGGACATATGACATACCACACTTGTATGATCATATGGTATACATAAATTGTGGATTAGCCGGACCGAAGTTTGGTCCTGGCTCGCCTGAACATTGGGAACATTTAAGTTCATGGACTGAACTGTATACGTCACTTCTCTCCGATAAGGTTCAAATGGTTGGACATACGATTAATACGCATTTCAATACAGTTTACTCACCTCATATACAATCATTTTTATTCGCTGTGAATACACCCATGATTGACATATGGCTCAAGACTGGTGCTATATATGAATGCGGTATTGAGAATGAAGACTTTCAAGATGATTTAGTCAAGATGGCATTAGTATGGCGGTACGAGGTGGGTATAAGTCGTGTACTTTTGGAACGAGGGTATTCCATTGCCGCCGCATTCATGCATCAGCAGGGAAGTTTGGGCGTGCCACTTATTATCGATAGCAATAGTACTTTCGGACGTCACTTTGACCGTGAGGATATTATACACAGTGATGTCTTCTTAGAGGAGGGTGTACGACGATTGACTGAGTCGAGCTTTCCCGAGTATGATGATTATAGAAAGTATGCCATCTTACCCTGGGATTGTTATGTCTTCTTCAAGGTTTCACGATTGGTACCCTCGGATATACAAGATGTTATGGAATATGAACATCTTGGACCTGTCGAGCTTGTACCCAATGATGCACGACGATCATCTGTCGTTGAATGGAGACGAAAGGCGGGTGTTTCAATAGTAGGCGAGTTGATAGAGAAGATTGTCCCTGGTATAACTCGAGGTGAAGGTGGGACGTTGAGATGTTATGGTCGACATTGCGAATTCGAACAAGTTGCCACCGCTACTGGTGAACTTGTTGGTTTCTTCTTGATTGTTGTATTCTTCCTGTGGTATGTTGCTACTGCCAAGGTTGTTGAACGACGACTGAGCCTTGCGAGATTGAAAATAAGAAAGGGAAGTTAGAGTTGTATGTGATCAGTGGTAGAAGAGCATGTATGTGTTTTTATGTTAGATGTGAGAGTGATAGAGTGTTTATGACATGTGATTGATGTGGTGCTGTGAGAGCGGAGACGATTCGCAACCAGTATAATACTAAGTGAACAACTTACATATCCCATCACACACCGCGAGATCTATCTTTTGTTACTTCTTTTGCCTTACCTTGTTGTAGTCAGGCAGACCCAAACATGAGTGAGTAGTCCGTCAGATCGGTATCAAGTATCGTACGACACGACTTGACGAGCAAAGTATGGTACCAGACGAGTAAAGCCATTTTAGGTATGGCTCGTTAGAACTGCGATAATGCGAGGAAGATATGTTATACTCATATTTTATACCTAGGCCAAGGAGAATGGAGTGTCTCATAATATACTTTAGTGTGTGGCAGGCAAATAAGTCTCGATCGTAGACTCTGCCAATGTCCTGTGACACTAGCGTTAGTTTTATGCTTTTCATTTCAGTTTTCACCGCTCACGGCTTTCAACTTTCAACATCAGATTGTCATATATACCTGGAATAACCTACCATTCTCTGCACCATCGCTTATATACCTGTTGTTATCATTGTAGTAGGTAGTTGGTATATATTGATCAGAAAATTGCTATAGTTTGATTTGATTATAGTTAGTGGTGGATAAAGTCATACTATCATAAGGTGCACCATCATATAATTTATTGCTATTGTTACCGAGTTACTTAAGAACGCCAGTACATATCTGCTTGATATTATATCAAGGTCCATCAACTCAATTACCACGAGTGCTGGTTTATTACTGAATTATTATATAAGATTTGTTGACGTTATAGTGCTATAAAGAGTATCAGCGATACAACAAAATTAATATGACATCCACAGATGATGGTGTAGTAAGCATCAGCTACACTGATCTTGTGGCTGCATGTTCTGATAATAAAAGCAACATTAACGATCTTATTGACAGAGCATTTTCTTCCAATGGTTTGGGCATCATAGCCATTACAGATGTACCAAACTTACCAGAGATGCGTCTTAAGCTACTGCCTCTTGCACATAAGCTAGCATCATTACCACCGAATCAGCTACAAAAAGTAACAGTACCAGCTTCTGGCTATCAAGTTGGATGGAGTCATGGACGAGAGAAGCTAGAAGGTGACAAATTTGATTACAGTAAAGGATCCTTTTATGCAAATCCATTAACTGAAGATTTAGCACAAACTATGTTGGATAGACGTAAAGAAGATGGGGATAGTGAAGCACTAAAATGGGATGAGTCTTTGGGTGTTGTCAAAACTGAAGAAGAAGTCCTTGCCTTGGCAAAGAGCTGTCCAGCGTTTTTTGCACCCAATGTTTGGCCATCTGAAGATATACCGGAATTGGAATCAGCTTTTAAAGACGTTGGAGAGCTTGTGCACCAAGTTGGTATCATGCTAGCTAAATGCTGTGATTCTTTCGTAGCCGCAAATGTAAGTATATTTCTGTTTGCTGTGATTGACACAACTATATATTACTCACACCTGCATCTTATCTTAGTGCCCTGGATATGAACCAAAGCTGGAAAAGGCAATCAAATACTCTAAATGTTGCAAGGCAAGGCTTTTACACTATTTCCCTTCTGATAAAGACACAGATGGCAACAACAATACAAATGAGAAGGAAGATGATACTGACTACAGTACTGGCTGTGGATGGCATAATGATCATGGGTCTCTAACAGGCTTACTTCCCGCTTTATACATTGATGAGAATGGAAAGATTATCGATTGTCCTGATCCAAAGGCTGGTTTATATATCAAGTCACGAAATGGAAAGTTAGTGCATGCCAAGCTACCTGCAAACTCATTAATGTTTCAAACTGGAGAGACAGCTCAAATAACCACAGGTGGCTTGTTACAAGCCACTCCACATGGTAAGTATGGAGTATTTAATTTCTGTATCAATTAACAGTATGCACTTACACTTATGCTCTGCTATTCAGCTGTGAGAGGATGCAAGGGAGGTAACATAAGCCGAGAGACTTTTGCGATGTTTATTGAGCCCGAATATCATTCAAAACTGGAGCTTCCTGTTGGACGAAGTCTAGAGGACACTCAATGTATCGAAGCCGAGAAACATCTTCCTTGCTCTGTGCGTACTTTGAGATCTAGGTGGAAAATGGGTATGAATTTCGGGCAGTTCTCCGATGCTACATTTGCTGCGTTTCATTAGTAATAGTTGATATTGGCAGCTATGATATGTTGCACCGGCTCCTCTATATATAATGCAATACAAGGATACAATTGGAAGGAAAGAAGAAGGCTTTACATGAATAGGCTATATCAAAATGACTCAAGTATGTCTAGTACATATCAATTCAGACTATTATAAAACTAAGTCAAAGTAGCTGTTTCTTTATTTCTGAGATTAACTAGGAGTAGTTTACCCACTGAACATCATTATTATCTCTGTCGAAATCTTTCTTCTTCTTTTCATCATTACTGCTTTTTGCAAACAGAAGTCCTTTCTTTTTCATCTTCTCTATATCTTTATAGTTGACCTCGATCGCTTTACCAGGCGGAATGGTATCCAACTTATAATCACCATAGGATATGCGGATTAATCTCGTGACGTCCAATCCTAATGATTCCAATATTCTTCTCAGCATCCTATTTTTGCCCTCTGAGCATGTGATTTGAAGCCACGTATTCGTACCCCCACCACCACGACCTCTGCCTTTTGAAGATTTCCTTTCTATTGACACTTTTATACCTTTGTACTTCATCATTTTGCCTGCTCGTATAACATCTTGACCATTTGCATCTTTGACATTACTATCATTTACACGAACGGTCAATCCTTTTCTCATTGCTCTCAGCTTACCCATGGTTAATCTTCCGTGTACTCGAACTCGATATGTCCTCCACAGTTTATTGATTGGTAATTCCAATTCTCGTGCGTATTTGCCATCATTTGTAAATATCATTAATCCTTCTGTCATCATATCCAATCTTCCCACTGGTTTAAGATGAATGTTGGGTTGATTCTTCTTATAGCTCTTACCCACACCACCTATACTAAGCCTTTGAATCATTGAATTTCGTCCAACTGGATCGTCCTATTGTAATTATAGAAAGTATGTAAGTGGATTTGTACATTTGATAACATATGTATCATAATGTATATCATATCATATACGCACCTCTGTTATCAGTTCGCCCTTGAGTTTATTAGCAAGCCATATTCTTGTATCTGATTTTACATGCTTATCAATGGTGTTACTATCATTTCTCACTGTACCATTGATATTGTTTGAGACATCATCTTCATTAAGTTTTCGCTGTTTCTGCAATTCAGAGTATAAAACTTTCAAAGTCTTATCAATACCTTTTACTAACTTCCCATCAACCTTCATTGCAGAGGAACTATCCTGATTTGGATCAGTTGATGGAAATAGTTCATATGTTGGTGAGTTTATTATCTGTCCAAATAAAGTAACTCTCTCAGTTTTTATCATACGCTCTGGAAGATGCGCGTTTCACAATATATGATGAAGGAAAGAGATGAAGGAATGTCTGTTAGTACTTGTGGTTTTTAAAGGCAGTCAAATAAAGGCAATAAAGTTCAAATGAAGCTCCAAATTGCTGCGACCTCATATCAAACACATGAATTCATTCATACAACAATACTAACGCTGGACTTTCCTGATTGTCTACGTGATAATCCTAGATGTTTTGTCAGTAGAGCTGCAAATTTAACACCAACTGGCTTTATATCATTGAATATGTTATTGGTAGCAGTTATTGGCTTACTACTAAACTCTCGTCTTTGATGTTTATATTGACCACAAATTATGTTTTGAACATATGTTATGACTTTGGGACGGCGACTTGTAGCTTCTGCAATATGATTACCCGATACACCAGCGCAACGTAAAATTGCAGTTGATGAACAACATGAGATTCTACTCAGTCTCTGAAGCATCATGAAGCTTGAGTAGCAGAAGAAGTAAGCCGCCGTGCCATAAATATACCTAAAAATCGTTCTATCGCCATTTTCAGATTCAACACAAACGCAATTTTTTCACACATAAAGAGAGGTGTAGAGCATCAGACAACAATAAAGAAAAGAATCTACTATAGAATATGAATCTATCGTCATCATTAGCACCTATTGTTGATAAACTAAAAGAGTTGGGCGTGACAGCGGAAGAGAGCAATATTAGCGAGGATACTACAGCAACAATAAATGAAACAACCACAACAAAGATAACATACCCATATGAATTCCTACTTCGTATACCTAAAGCTGATTTACATATACATCTTGATGGTTCAATAAGAGTATCAACTCTGATTGATTTAGCCAAAGAACAAGATATCTATTTACCGTCTCATGATGAACAAGAGCTCAAGCAGATGGTCTTTCCACCGACATATACATCATTAGTTGATTATTTAGCGGGATTTGGATATATTACGAAAGTATTAAGTACCAAGCAAGCCCTTGAGAGGGTGGCATATGAAGTAGCAATGGATGCATATGATACCGGAGTGAGATACATAGAAGTTCGGTTTGCACCACAATTGCATGCTATTCCAGGTAAGCTATCAATAGAGGAAATCATATGTGCAGTCAACTTAGGATTAGAGCGTGCTGTTAAAGATGCAGACGAGTTAGATAAACTGAGTGGAGAAGAAGAAATGTACAATAATAGATACAATGGAGAATACAACAAAGATACAGTTGACAAGTTGGAGATGTTATTCTCGGGAAAAGTACATCCATATAATACAGCTGCTCCACCACATCATTATGGTATCATATGTTGTGCAATGAGGTTCTTTTTGCCTGATACTAGTCCATACTATCAAGCGTTTTGGGAAGTACACAAGGGTGAAGATCAACATAGAGTCTTTGGTTTAGCGTCAGTGGCGTTAGTGACAGCAATCAACAATCTAAGAGAGAAGGGGAAGTGCTGTCATGGTTGTGGTTCAAGTAGTATTGAGAAAGAACAAAATAATGATTACATTCTACCCATAGTTGCAGTAGACGTTGCTGGAGCTGAAAGTGGTTATCCAGCGTCTGATCATAAAGAAGCTTTCGACTTGGCTCATCAGGGCTTCTTAAACAAGACTGTTCATGCTGGAGAAGCGTACGGAGCTGAAAGCATTTACTCTGCAATTACCGATCTCCATGCTGAAAGAATTGGCCACGGCTGCAACGTCTTCAAGTGGGAAATAATTGGAGAGGGAGAGGGCCGTGGCGGTAGGAGCAAAAGCAATAAAGAGAAGGATGAAATAAGCGACGAAGAAAAGCAGGCTTATGTAGAAAATTTGACTAGATATCTTGGTGGTATGAGGACTTGTTTTGAGGTATGCCTTTCTTCCAATTTACAAACAATGCCCAAGCTAAATGGTGATCTTCGTGGTCACCCTGCTCGTAAGATGATTCAAGAAGAGCTAGCGGTGACCTTTTGCACGGACAACACTTTGGTGTCTCACACCGACATGGTAAAAGAGCTTACCTTGGCAGCGGAAGCGTTTGTGCTGAGCCCAGGTCAATTGAGAAACTGGAAAGTCCGCGTTAGCATTGTTTTGTTGTGTATTATTGAACATCCTCTCGCTGCCTTTATGTGATTGCCTATGCAAACCACATGCACTAACATATGTTCCAATCACTTCTCAAACATCATCCATAAATCGTGAAACGCGAACCTTCCAGTGTATATAATGGGTTCAAAAGATCATTCATGGCTACAAAGAGGTATAGAGCTAAAAGAGATTACAATCGCAAAGTAGTCTCATACTACAAGAAGGTGGAAAGTGAGTTTGGTTTCAGTGGGTATAGTACAGAATAAGAGATGGGGGAAATAGTTGATATAAAGCATATAACTAGGACAATTCACTACACTCTGAGATAACCTAACATCTATACAATACCTTTCTTTGCAATAAGATTGATCAGATTAAGTTAATAGGGTTTATATTCAACACATTTCGTCTTTGGAACCGCCACCTCTCTCACTCTCTTTGAACTTTACACACATCCACTGCCATCCATCTATCTATAGTAATCTCAACGCATTGTCAATTGCCCTTATTTGCAACACTCGCCACTGCTAATACTCTTGTAAGCACGATATGCTTTGTATTTAATCCAACCGGGGTAACCACTTGTTTCAAACACCTGATTCTCCAATGCTTTCTCTGCTTTATCTCCTACAAATGATCCCATTTTACTATTCTTTCCTAAATATCTTTTACTGTCGTTGATGAAAAGAAGAAGAAGAAGAAGATGTATGTTGAGTAAAGAGTTTTTATCATATCAAGCGTTGACAACGACCAACGATATACTTACGATAACTTCTTTGTATAATGTATACCGGCAAACTGCAGAACTTCCGCTTTGTTTAGTTGTGTACTGTCAATGATGGTATTGTGTAAAAATTATGGTAGATTGTTAGTATGTTGCAATATAAATGGGGGTTTAGTTGAGCGTTAAGATCAATCACGCTTGTGGAGTATCATCCGTTGAGCCTAGGGCGTTCAAGTATTACTGCACGATGAGCTCTGCCGCAGCTTATTGATAAGTAACATCTACTGTGAGTAGGCGCTTACGTAAACTGTAGTAATATCCGGATCCGGCATTGGCCCAATGATATAAAATAAATGGCTATTCTACTTAGGTAATATGATGAAATATCATCATTAAACGCAAATTATTATACATCCTCTCTGGAGTGAGGACCACATTTATAACATTATCATAGTGAATAATTTTGTACATAAACATATCTTGACTACAAATGTTGCATAATATAATATGACAAGATATCATCATAAACGCATACAATAAGACACTTCCTTATTGATAATAACACCATAACATGTGCATTGGAATTACCATCGTATGCCTACCTCCATCTGTTGCAATATCTGGATATCTATTTTGGTATCAAGGCCAAAAGATGATACTAAAAAATCATTATAATCGAAGTTACATTGCAGAGGACGAAGTACCTAACCAATCCTTTAAAAGCTATTGCACTGGGATTCTTTCGTTGGGAAGTGCGTATTATGTTCAAAGTCTTGCATTCCCTTTCATAGAGGGTGGAAAACTTGCAGGACAAGAGTTGAAAGAACATGCACTGAGCACTACTCGTCATTACAACAATAATAACAACTTTGATAATAATATCAAGAACAACAAACAATTTACAGTATACAACAACCAGAATAAGAACAAGCTAGAGGGTAGACAAGGAAGATATATGCCACCTAAGAACCTCTTTGAATTAGTAAAGAGGGTAGCACCACCTATAACATTACGAATAGCGGCTTCTTCTCTTGCATTCTTCTTCGCTGGGAACGTACAAACCTATATTGCTCTGAAGAATCAGAAGAGGAAGCTACGATAAACAATCGGATATTTGGCATCTTTTGACGCTCGCTTAGTGACAGAGATTGTTTAGTATGAAGCCGGTAGTATGGCAATGAAGACAATTAGTCTATGGGCACTCGGTAGTAAGCTTAAGCAGCCGATATAAGACTAGACACACCAATCTTCTTCAAACCAAAAGCTTAAGTGTGCAGCATCCTTCTTAATCAGCAATCATATGTCATCTATCTTTCCAAATAACCGCCCTGAACTAATCCATCTCGTGCTACACTAGCAATCCATTTAAACCTTGCACTTCCTAAGTGGATACCTCCATACCATCTTGAAACAACAACCAGTACATTGTCGACTTTACACATATCTAGTAAAGACGATAATTTGGCACCACTACCTTTCTCGCCGTCATCATCACAATCTGATATCAACGTACCACTTTCATTGAAACGATACGCAAACATATTATGTGAAGCTCTGGCAACCTTCTTGTCATTCAATAGTAACTCAGCCAGTACCCACTGTACATGCTCGGCGCAAGTTACACTGGCAACATGAGCAATCATCACCTCAGATGCTCCAGACCTTGGTGGATGAAAAGCTGCTGTATGTACTATTTCTCGTTGATAATCTCTATTATTAATAACATCTGTTGGAAAGTTTCTTTTTGGTTGACCAAACTTTGTTGTTGGCGCTATGAATGTTGTAACATCTCCATTGTCCATTTGATTTGTTGTTGTCCTGTCATCACGTGTTCTATCATTTGTATCATTTGCATTGTATTGTTCAACAGTAGAACAGTTACTTTCATTACTATTGTCAACACTTTTCATATCACCATGCAGCAACTCCTCACGACATCGTTCACACCACATAATACCGACATCCATATCGGCTTCATACATGTCTTTCAGTTCCTCAAAGAGTCTCTCTTTAGATTGTGGGTTCATCATGATGTTGTGTAAGAAAGGCTCAGGGCATTTTTCACCAATTGGATAAGATGACGGTAATCGTATTTCAAGTGTAGGTATGCCAAGACTAGAGATGTTGCGTGTAGTATTGTCAGTATCATCGTCTATGTCGATAATATGTTCGATTCGTATAAACCACGGACCCTCAAGTGGTATCTCAATATCTTCCTTTGATGATACCAATGGTAATATGCTCGATGAAAGAGCATTGCCATAATACGCTTGCATAGCTTCCACCTCATCAGATCGTCTATCTATAACTTCTTGTTTCATAATATTGTATGAGTTTATTAATTATAAGGTATGCATAATATGGTAAGCAATGATGTATGTGGAGGAATCGAATATAGCTTATGACCGAGCCAATACTCTCCCCCCTCTCTCTATGGTAGAGTATATATCTATTAGTATCTATTCACTTAGTTCACTGATACTAAACTAGATCGTAGTGATCACTTTTATCATACCTCACTGTGATATCGCTATCTAGTTGTCTTTTAGGTTGTCTTCATCAAAAAAAATATTTTCACAAGTTCTTCAATTCGTTTAATACTATCATCCTTTTGTAAGGCTTGACACACCAGGGGCGACATAGTATTTCGTATGCACATGCAATATACGAGGTATTATATATGGGTAGATATTGCAAATACTTTTATATTCAATTTCAATTGGTGGTGGTCATAATTTGCGATTTATAATAATTTTTATTCCCAAAATGACGAGATGATAGATGTGGGTGAGTAGTAGGTAGGGTGGCGGTAGGATAATAATAATATCGTTGGGAGATATGAGCAGTAACCAACCATGTAGATTGTCATCATTAAAACGGCAGGAGTGTCACATGAATTATGGAATTCAAAATGAAGAATGGTATGTGACAAAGATCAATGCATTGTCAACAGTTGATGTGTAAAGTGTATTAACCATATCAGTAACATCTCTCACACCTCTTTGTTCTTCTTAGTGTACGGGAAGAACTCATTGAAAAGAAATGTTTTGCAGAACTTTTATGTAAGCGAGAGGCAACTAAGTTTTATCACTCCGCTATTAGAAAACAAACAAGTGCAACATGCTCACATTTAGTTGAAGTATTCGCCTTTCCGGAGAATGAGTTAATGTTACCAGATATAATAGAAAAGAGTGATAGAAAACACTGTAGAAGTGTAGTACACGAGTTGGCAAAATGTTTATCAAAGCATCGAGTGGGGGAGAAAAGATAGTGGATGCAAATGTGTTCATCATTGTCATTAAATGCATCTTAATCAAAAGCAGCGTCATATGCTTATTTGATATCATACAAGTATTGGAACGGAAAAAGCGAACAAAGTACATTCTTTATGTACGTATGTCATTATGCATCAGCTTATTATATTGAGAAAGTCTCAAAAGTATCAATTCAAGATATGTAAGAAGATTGCATTGCACATTATAGAAATATCTTGTATATCAAAGTTTAAAAACTATTACTACTCTACTGCAAGACTACATAATGTTGGCCATATCAAACTCTTCCTTCCCTAAGTATATACCAATTGAATGACCCGCTATTTCGTCTTCTTTTTGTCATGATCCTTTGTGAATATTCCCGGCTCATTAGCATGAACTATCAATCCAATAACTCCCAATCCAACAATCACATACACGGCAATTGGTACTTCTAGGCCCATTTTAACATAACTATACGCGTCGGTTGCAAAGAAGATAATATTGAGCAAAACTGCCATACCACGATAATGGGAGTTCTCAACACAAATCGCTGCAATATTATTTACTAGAAGCATTAAACCAACTCCTCCAAGACAATGTAAGAAGTGTTGCTCAAGTGGTGTCATCTGATCAGTAGACAGAACTGAATCCGGTGACATACCATTTATATCTTCAATTATTAAAGCTTTGTATATAAATGACACATCAAGTAAGGCGTAGAGGGGGAGGACGACGTGCTTCAATAATCCCATCTTGTAGTGTTTATGACTTTTCAAAACAAAAGAAGAGATATGATCAATATGTCGTCAGCGTAACGATATATTATAGGATACGACAGCTTCTTTTGCTTGCCCTACCATCAACTATCCCGTGATAGCAATATTAGATCTTTGTTGCAGAATGCAAAATTAAAATGGCCAAGATAAACTCTCATAAAAAGATATGGTATCCATAAACATATGACAGTGTTAGCGCCACAACTTGATAGGTTGTAATAATATCTCTAGTGTGGTGGGTGAATAACATTCATACCCAATATACGGCGTATTAATCTAATATGATACCTAGAGCATTCACCAAAGTATCATTATTATTGGTATTCTGGCAGTTAGCAGTAATACTACTAGTGGTTTTGCACAAAACACAAGCAAACCCCAAATCTCGTCCATATGTTGCCTACAGAACCAGCCCATTCGATCAAGATGAGTTTGTATCACGTCGTATTATGGAAGATGGTATTGAACAAAGTAGTAATAAGGGAGGAAGGTGAGTTTATTAAGTACGCGTGTGTATAACACTTCTATACACACCTCCTTCATATAAATGCGTATCATGTGTGCACAACCTTACATCTTACTCATTTGATTTGTCTACTGCAAATCTCTGCTAATATAGAATTCAAAAGAATAGAGTAACTAGACAATCACTCAAAGAGAAAGAGGAAGATACACGCTGTCCACTATCATTCCGATTAGGTTCCACACACAGTGCACACTTTGGTGGCGCTACATCACATACTAATTCAGCTGCAGTGAATAACGCTGCATCAATAAACACAAAACAACAATCACAATATACAACAGGCATCGGTACACATACTCCACCAATTATATACCCATTACATCCAGATTTTGATGCAGGTAGTGGAAGACAGATACTGTTAACTACTGATTATGAAGTGTTGGAACTATGGACGCCAAGTTCTGTTATCGGAACTCAAGAAGTTAATCCTTCATCAAGTAGTAGTAGTAGTAGTGGCGGCAGCGGTGTGGAGGGTGAATCTACAGAACAATTAAAGGAAGATGAGCAATTTCCATTACTTTTTGAAGGATCATCATTCTATCATAGTTCACCAATAGTTCATGATGTAGAAGGAGATGGTATAGCTGATGCAATTTTGGGTGACTACGATGGAAATATACACTTGATTGGTCTAGACTTTGAAGCCGCAAAAGGAGATAATACTGGTAATACTCGTCACCACCAAAGACGAAAACGCTATTATCGAAGGATTACTATACCCCGATTGTTTGTTAGAAAGAATTGGTTTGATGTTGCTATTAATAAAACAAGTGAAGATCAAGCTATGGCAAATACAACAGTATCAAATGAGAATCACACCAAGTGGGAAGACTTTGAACCATATCATACCTACTTTGCAGGTTCGAATGATGAAGAATGGAGAGGCAAGCAAGACAAGGAGATACTAAGAGGTGTGTCTGGTGATGTATTGAATATGGATGTAGATTTAGCCAAGGGGTTGGCAGAGAGGCGAAAGATGAAATCTGCTCGTAGTCAAATGAATAAGAAGAAAGAGGAGGAGGAAGTCGAAGATTATCTCTTCACTGAAGGAATAGCACATCGTAGATTGCAAGAAGTTGTAGACGAATCAAGTGAAATAATGGATGCTGGAGTTGACAAAAAAGATAGCTATTTAGACGACTACGCTTTCCATGATGAGGGTTTGTTTGACGATGCTGCTGACGCCCCACCTGATGGCACCGACGATAGACATAATTGGGGAGATGATGGTGTTGGTGATCAGTATAATGCAGATATTATTGAGAAAACACAGGATAATGAAGAAGATGGAGCCATTGAACATGATACAGACGATGGCCAGATGATAGATGATTATTCTCCATATGATGATTATGGTGGATACGGTCGTTATGGATATGGTGATGATATGTATCGACCAGAGGCACCGGAAGGATGGGCATCTCATGAGGAGTATCAGATGGCGCAGGATGAATATTACCATGACAGAAACTATTTGCGGTTACCACCTCATCTCCTTTCCTCGTGCACTTTGGCAGAGCTACCCCGGGCATATGCTGGCAGCAGTGCAAAAGCAGAAGATCGAGTCGATGAGATGATACTTTGTGCTGTATCCTACTACTTTGATGAAGACGAGTGCAAGGGGTCTGCTCAAGATGCAGGTAAGAGCTTTGGTAAGCATGCCAATGCCGATGGAGGTGACGAGACTGAAGAACAAAGAGGAAGATATGTAGCCAACGCAATAGTGGGATACAACTTACGCTGGAAATATTGGTCAGTTCAAGAAGTATTGGACTTGTCTACTGATTGGTCATCTCCTCTTGGAGATATCGTTGATGGTGGTACTGCGAACATACATTCTAATTCACACCATGGAATGGGTGCATTTGCATTGGCATCTCCATTGGCAGCCAAGTTAGATGGGTCTGATAGAAATCAAATAATTGTTGGAACGAGCATGGGTTTAGTATATGTGCTTGAAGCTCAGTGGCACAGTGTAAAATCTGGTTGGCCAGTACAAATGCGACATCCCGTTGAACAAAAGGTTGTCGTTGAGGATGTAGTAGGTAGTACCAATTTAGAAGTCTTTGTTATTGACGCTGGAGGTGATTTGGTATCTTTGACAGCTGATGGAAATGTACTTTGGGCACGCAATCTTTTGGGAGATGCCGGGACAAATCAGGTGGTAAGAGGAACTTCTCCAATGTCACTAGGTGATGCTGAAGGAACCGGTAGACTTGCAATAGTTGTCTTGGCGAGAATAGCATCACCAGATAAGCAACATACAAACAGACCAGACAAACATGAAGTGCTCGAATATCGGTTATATGCTATCGATGCAAAAACTGGAAACGACCTACCGCATTTCCCAATTGCATTTGAATCTACTTCAAATTCAATTTCAATGCCACAACCATTGTTAATAGATCTCCACGAGGATCAACAGCACTGGATGGATCAAATACATGGACTTTCAGACGAAGATGCCGAGAAAATTCGTGCAATAAACGTCGAAGCAGCAAGACAGTACGATAGAAGCGATTCAGACAAATCTAGACCGCATGGCGGTGCTGGTAGAGGAGTTCATATTGTTCAACCTCTCGGATCTACACTTCATATCATTGAAGGAGCAACATCATGTGAGCAAACGATCGATGTTGGTGAAGTTATCCCATCAATGGTCCAAGCCGATGACGTTCACGGAACAGGAGGTCTCGACCTTGTTGTGACAACATCACAGGGTGAAATACTCACATTGGAATCCGATGTAGTTCCTTATCATCCTTTAAATGTTTGGTCAGCTGGTGTTTCTCGTTCTCCAGGCAGTGCAAACGCACAAGCTCATGGATATTCATCCACTCAAGGAATCTTTGTGCATCCTATTAGCAGACAGTTTAGAGATATACTGGGTATATATGTACCAATTACATTTGAAATCTTTGACCGTCGACCATCAATTGGTAATGGAGAAGAAGAAGACAAGCGTATTTACCAAGTCGATATACGAGCTGGGATGTCAGTAAAGAGGACAATCTTTTCACACTCATATACACAAACGGGTGTGTATACGGAACGCATTCAAATACCATATGGCCCTGGATATTATGCATTCTCTGTTAGATTGCGTTCAACAAATGGTATTGTATATGAAGATACATTTCATTTGGGTTTTAATGTCAATTACATGGGCAGTCTATGGATGATTGTCTGTATACCACTGATTCTTGCTGCAATACCAATACTATTGTTCAAGAGAGAACGAAACTGGCAAGAGGATGATGACTTTGGAACTAGAGGAAGTGGCATCTTAGGTAGAGTTACTTCAACATAGTTATTCATCATAATATAGCCATTACGTCGATCTTTAATCAGTGTATGAGGTTTGTTCTACAACATATTATGACTTTGTTGTTGTATCCTTCTTGTCGCTTACCCATCCCACTACTGTTCGAACGTCACCACTTATATACAGAGATGAATAAAGTGCAATGCATACCAATCGGCTCATCTCTTTCACCTCCTTGATGTACGCCGTCCATGATCCGGCATCACAATTGGCAACACATTCTGAATTAAAAGGCTTCACTAATACTCCATTCTCGTACTTTTGTGGTAAAAAGTTGCTCTCTTTGTCATCAAAGAGAATCGACCGATGATGCACACCGCCATTGACAACACTCAAATCTTTCCCTTCTGTAACTATTTTCGGGTAATCACATCTATGTATGACCTCTGTAAACAAAGTTCTTTTAGGATCGAGTATGTTTAAAATATTATAAGTGTATGATTCTTGAGCAGCCGTGTATACATGAATAATACCTAACATATTACATATCTTCAATGCCATCTGTGCCCCCGGCCGAATAAATGTGCGCGTATTGGGTGATCCATCATCTGGTATATCGAAGTCGTCATCTATCTGATCAAAGTATTGCAACTTTGGAGAAGATGGTATAAGATTGGATGGTGAAACAGGACACTTTGATATACTTTGTTTGTTATTAGTTTGTTCAGTATCATTATCAAGTTCAGTAATGGGATAGATTGAACACAAGATAGTGTGATCCAAATCCCAAAATATATGAACGGGATCCGTCTTTGATTTATATAGAGCATGGCAAGTTAAAATGCCTATTCCACCACCTAATACAACCTTGATAAGAGTTTGTGATGCCATTATCTCCAACTTACAACTCTCTGCTATCTATTAATGTATTGTCGAAACGACGGAATGATGGGATGAATAGCAAATTGTTTTTCCAATTCAATGTAATAGTGTAATAGATCAAGGATACCCCTAAGTGTATCCTGCCATAGATCACCAAATATTACGGATATAACTACGGCCTTTATTTAATTCGAAAGAGCGATAAAAACTGATATACTGGGTATAGTGACGGTATACGAATCATGAATTATTGACGTCGTTCTGTTAAAGTTATTAGGTATGCATACGGGCGCAAATTAAGTGGAGAGAGATTTCTCTCTTGCTTACAAGTGGAATATCTTCGTTAGATAGTAAAGGGGAAGACATACAACAACTACGATACACGACGAGAGATTGTTCCGTCATCTTCTACGTCAAATGTTCATCTCAGCGTACATCTCTCTACTTATAAAATAGACTATTAGGTTCATTCTAATAAGCTGGCTGTTTTGCTTTACTTTAATCAGCAGTTGGAGGTGGTCCACTAGAGAATACTGACCATGGTAAGAGAAAGTCAGGCACATTCTCCACCATCCAAGTCGGAAGAGGAGCTCCACTTTGTTTTTCTATCTGAGGAAAGACAAAACTCGGAAGTATAAACTTGAGATTTCTGATACTTTGAGGTGTGCTTCCATCAATATCACTAAAGCCCAATTCTTTTGCAAGCTCTGCTACAACAACCACATCCCCACTAGACTTCTTAGTCAGATCTGGTTTTGATAACAAGGTAGCGACTGCTCTTCCAGTAAATTGTGGAGTTTCTCCCATGTTCAAATCTAATCCTCCCGATGCAGCTGCCCATTCACCTCTTTTATCCATTTCTAAATTGCCTTCTGTTTTAACAACACCAGGATACAATGACACTGTGTCGATATTGTGTTTCGAGAGTTGTACCGCCATGTCAGATGCCAATCTATCGCATCCGGCTTTGCCGACTCCATATGCGACGTTAAATGTATAACTCTTTCCTCCGAAGCTTGAAATTACTGCAATTAGTGGACGTGTATTATAATTCTTTGCAGTTTCAATCATGAGAGGTACACTCTCACAACAAGTCATGTATGTACCTCGCAATCCAACGTCATGACATGCATTCCACATTTCTGCCCCTTGCTTCCAGAAGTCATCTCTGAACGAACTATCATTCAAATCTGGAGGTGTTGTAAATGCACTGCAAACCACAGCATCTAATCTTCCGCAATCATTCTTAACTTTTGTTATAAGAGCAGCTATTTCATCATCGTTTGCTACATTTAATGGTACTGATATTCCTTTCCCATTTCCAATCATGTTGTTAATCTCATCACAAGTTCTCTCTATTGTACAATCTTTATTATCCTCTCCTAAATCTCTTTCTGTAGATGTAAATCCAGTAGATCGACTACTTCTTGACGCAACGTATACCGTACAGCCAGCCCTACCAAGTTCTAATGCGATTCCTTTACCTATGCCTCTACTAGAACCAGTTACAATTGCAACTTTATTATTTAAATTGGGCACATTATATGTATCGATAGGTGACGTGTTAATTGAGCTCAGTGAATCAACACATGTTATTATGATACTGAATATGACTCCGACGAGGAAAAGCTTTATAATGGAGGAATACATGGAAAGATAATATAGTATCTATCTATCAAAAGTAGACGACTGCCATTGATCTACTGCAATTAGACGCTGTTAGATGGGTATTGTGGTTGCTTGCTTCGGTTCTCTTGTCTCGATCGGCCACAACTAAGCGTAGCAATTGAAATTATTGGGAGTCTTTAATATTGTGGGATATTTACATCAAGTTGAACTGTATCATACGATGTATGAGAACAAACCCTGGAACAAACAATTGACTGATATAAAATATTATCTAAGGGATGGATAGTTTATGAAGTTTAAAAATACATTTATTAGACGATGATTCAATCAAATTTCAACAGCACACGTACCGCGTGGATACTTACTGCCCTTCTTCTTTTGACGATAATTACACAAATATTTATAATAGGATATCATGATACATTTCTCATGCAACTGTACTCAATAGAGGAGGAGCTAGAGGAAGATTTTGTTGCTATTGATTCATTTGCAACGGATACAATTAATGCCGCTTATGAATATAATAACATCAATAACATAGATGAAGCAAATAATGTCAGAAACAATATGCAACAACACAGCAATATAATACATCAAGAGATTATTACAAAGTTTGACAATTATTCAATGAAACCAATGGATATATTGAAGAGAGCGGGTGTAGATGTTGAGTTGGGCTTTGTTCCGTCAACAACTGGAAGATTAGCTAGATTGGCACAAAAGAAGGGAGAGGATCTACGACAGCAAGCAACATTACCTAGTTTAGAGGAAATACAATGTATGGTAATCATTCATATATAGTTGGATTGGACAGATGTGATGAATATAGAAATTTGGTGCCTCCAAAAGACAGAATAATGGGCCCGGCTGGTATGTTCAATAGTGCAACAAATCTACTGAACAGACTACTGAAGATTAATTGTGTCAATCAGGAAAGAGTTCAGTTTGCCAAAGATACTGGCAAAAGAAATGCAGTGGCCAATTCAGGCATGCTACTCCAAGCACCTTGGGGAAAACATAATCCTGTATCATGGAGATTGCATCATGAGGCTAAAGTCGGTGGTAAAGGAGTACAGCAAGAGATTTTCCTACCGATTGTAATGATCAAAGATCCAATAACATGGATGGCTTCTATGTGTAGGCATCCGTATGAAGCTCGATGGAGACATGGTCCACAACATTGTCCAAACTTGGTACCAAATAGATTTGATAGAGGAAGAAAAGTGGGGCAAGGTACAATGGGCATCAAAGTCAAGTTCGCTACAAAACACATAGGCAATGAACCGATACCAGACAATAAGAACAAGACGTTTGTTCAATACGACTCTTTGCTTGATCTATGGAATACCTGGTATCATCAATGGTACAATGCAACCTTTCCCAGATTAATGGTCAGGTATGTGCATGAGATATATATTCTACTTGCTTTCAATATTTGATATACTCACAAACAATTCCATTGCTCAAAAAGATTTGAAGACTTGATGTTTCATGCAGAAGAAACTGTGTCAAAGGTGTGTACTTGTGGTGGAGGAACGATGCGGCCAAAGTTCAGATATGTGGAAGACTCAGCCAAAGGTCAAACAGGCCCACATGCCGGCAGCGCAGGATTTCTTGCAAGCTTAGTAACATATGGCAACAGTACCTTGCGGAATAAAGACATACTGAAAGATAGTAGAGATGCTGACTATGCAAGGGCAACATTTGACAAAATCTTGATGGACACATTTGGCTATCTTCCAGAGTAGAAGATGACTTTACTTGAAGTAGATTCACTTGCTCATTATACAATACATTTTTCATTACTATTTGATCTTAGCACCTACTCATTCCTAATTACACTTGAATACATACATTATACGAATACATGGTGATAAAGCTTATCAACTAGCGGCGCACTTGCTGAAATCCCAGCCACAAATCTCAGCTAGGAAAAAGTAAAATACCAATATCCCAAACACAGCGGCAATTACATGGTATGTGTAATATTCTTTTTGAACTCTCTTCTTTAGCTTGGAAGTTCGTTTGGTAAAAACCTTTGTATCTTCTAACATCTGATCGCTTCTTTCGGCAAGTTCTATAAGAGTACCCTCTCTTTCGAGTATCATTGATATATTCCTTCCTAATATACCCTTCAAATCATCAACTTTTTCCAAGTAACCTTGTACTTTATCTTGTCGTACCATTTTATTTCTATTCTCATTATAAAAGTAAATCAATTTGGATAGCTCCTGTCTAAACTTCTTATCCATTTCATATGCCTTTGCTTTAGTAATTTTATATGGTGCATATGATTTAGTAAACTTTGCATTAACATCATCTAAGAATTCATAATTGACATTGTGATATCGTATATCTGTATCATCTGATATGCATAAACAAATTACATTCTCTTTTCGACACAAGTGAAAGTAGTAATCTATATCACCATTGTTGTTGTTGTTGTTAGATCCACCGCCCTCAACATCATTAGTATGTTGATCCCAACCAAATGAAGTCCATTGTGTGGCTACACCACAGAATAATCCACCAAACATTGGTTGATCATGACGTGAGATAAATGTTCTTCTGGACCCGTCTGGTAGCAATTCAATGTTAGATGTAGATTCCAGTGTACCAAGAGCAGATTCATAATTAGTTGTGCTTACTATCTTGGTCAATACCTCGACTGTTATTTGTGCTGTTATAAGAAAGGTTAAGGTAGAAAGTTAGAAAATATTTTTGTGCACATCTTATGCACAACTTTCATTATTATACACTTACGAAAGTTTCCTTCTACGCCGGCCACAGCTGATTCTACAAGTACTATCCCATCCTTTGCTCGAGCAATTACTGCGTATAGTATCATCTTCTATTGATCTATGGTATAATTTTGTATTGGGTGTTTTGTAGCAAGATGATGCCAAAAAATAAATGAAGATAAAGATACCGAAAAATTATGAGAGTGTGAGTAGAAGTAGAAGTTGTGTTGATGATCGACTGGGTTGAGAGTTGATGTTGTTAGTTTAAAGAGAGATTGATGAATTGTTGATGATGATTCAGTATGTATTGAGGAGATAACTATTGATAGATTGATACTTCGTCCGTTATATCTGGCTGCCTATTAGGAAGGCCGAACTATACTGCTATCCACATGAAGAAGAAACATATAATTATGCATTGATGAATCATATACCGATTTAAATGTGAAAGAAAGCCAAATGAAATGAAATCAATCATGCGGTATTTGCAATATAATATATATGTTGCAATAGATTGATGGGTAGTTGGTCTATTCCGCTGTATACGAGACATACGGGAATGTGATGGGATACTAAAGTATATGCGGTGGCCTCTACATTTTATACAATCAAATACTCAACTGATCGCAGTATGTTGGCACATCTTCACAATACCATTATATATCATAATATAACCGACTTCAAAGATGAAGTCTGAGTACTACTCTTCCCTACCCAATGAAAAGAAACAGCCAAAAAGTCCAGTCTTTGCATCATCTCCAATTTCACTGGCGGTAACATCAGCATCCATGTCAGCGAAGAAACTCTTGACTTCACTAGTACCAACAAAGCTCTTATCTGCTCAGTGCAGTAATAGCACACCATTGAAAAGAGGAGATATAGAAGAAGATGAAATCCCTGTTATCTACTTCCCTGATGAGGATTCTCGTACTGTCAAAAGGAAAGTACCAGCGTTCATTGACCCATATTCATTTGTTCCAACAACCGATGAGAATTGTGGTGGCGTGGGCAAGAAGAGTGGAGATTTTAACTCACCAACCTCTGTAATTCCAGTACGCTTGTTTCCTGAAGCAGCAGATGGCAGTGTGGAAGTAGTATCTACAGCCCCTATCAAAGACAGTGGCAAGGTTGAAGATGATTCAATCTTTGATCCAGTTGTTTCATTTGAATGCCCGGTATTCTCTTTGGACACGACAAAATCAAAGAAAGATGATGATGATGATACAACCTTCTTGCAACTTAGTGAAGCCATTGGTAGCATCAATATCAAAGACGATGATGCCAAATCAGTTCGGGAGAAGTTACGTGACATGAAGGATGCTAGAAGCAGGCAAAGTGAGTCTACAGAAGATGTGTGGCAAGAAAGCTGGATTGGTTTTACGCGTTCATCATCATGGCGTAAATATGAATGGAAAGATGATGCTAAGTAAATGAGTTTCTTATATGGATGTATCAGCAGTGTTTCTAGATGGTACAATTAGGATATCAACAAATGCTTTGGATTTGAAACTTCTCTTAATGAATTAATGTCACACTATTACAGCAGCACCTCGCTTATAATCATCTGTGTTGTCTATCTTCTAGACCAAACTCACGAAAGTACAACATGCAATGTACTTCTTCTGGTCAGACTTAGGCTTAATCTCGGTTAAGATGGAAGTACTAGCTGTAATGATCAAGGACGTAGTTTATGCTATTTAGATCACAATAGATCCGTAGGACAGTCTTCAGAATCACCATCTTCTACATCCTCCAAGTCGTCGTCGTCATCATCATCATCAAAATCATCATCCATTATTGAAACAGCAGGCATCATTCCTAAAACTCGTCGTTTTAGACGGCTGCCAGCTTTTACAAAGGATCCTGCTTTGGGCTTCTTTTTATCGATAGGTTTAGTTGGAAGTCGCGAACGAGGCTTTGTTGATGATGTAGGACACGGTGGTGGCCTAGATGAACTACTATTTGTGCTCCCCCATGATTGAGATGAGTTCGCAGACTCTGTGGAAGTTGCCAAGGTTAGAGGCGACACTTTTTTCGTGTCGTCTTCCTCAATGAAATCTTGCATTGTATGTGATCCTTTTATAAGTGTCGTTTGATGATTGCTGTTATCAGCTTCATCACTTGATTTTGCCTCTTTTGGCGTCTCTGCCTCGTCACCATCCACTAGTTCTGATAACATTGAAACATACTCACTATTGGCATTGCAGTATGCTATATTTTCAGCAGCACGGTCTGAACTATCATGCTGACTATTACTTGAAGTAATAATATTCAGACGCCCTCTATCGTCATCGATTGAGTTCAAGGTGACTACACTCTCGTCTTCTTGACTATTTGAGTTGCCAATTTCTACATCTCTTTCGACAACGAATCCATCAATAGCCACAAGGTTTGGAACACATTCCATAATGAATGATACTATCTCATTCCTCCAATCATCATTATCGTCATCTGCTTTACTAGTGTTGTCTGCGGAAATATCCCCTCCAAAGTTTAGCTGATCCAGCACTGGAAAGGTAGTGTGAAGCATCTTCAATAGTGCACACAAATCTTCGTCTATACTTTCATCTATACTGGAACGATTCGATCCAAACAAACCTTTTGGTAAATTAACAAGTCTTACTGTACGCCATAGACCAGAAGCTAATGCAGCCGCTTTGATTGAGTCTACCGAAACTGAAAGTCGCGCAGCAATTGCTATTTCACCATTAGTTTCAGGATAGTATCCCGTATGAGTATAATATACTCGATGGGATATGTCAAAGACTTGATTCGATTGTGCATGTGGTCCAGCCAATGTCGACTGACAATCCCATCTTCGATGTCGTGTCTTTAGTAATGCTTGTTGTATGTTATTATTAGCAACTTTTGTAGCGGAGTTCGGTCCAGTCAAATAGCTACTAGTATTTTGTTGTCTATGATTCTCTTGCTTTTGTTGCTTCTTAAAGTAGGAGAAGGGTGATCCCTCACTGGTTGAGCGTGCTACTGATCTTGGAAGACAAGAATATGAATTAATATTTCGTTCTGGACTCTCTATTCTAATTGATGTTTCCTCTTCCTCATCGCTACAATCATCAAGTAATGAGTGTGTATGTGCAAATTCTTGTCGTGGAGATAAGGGATGTGCAGGTGGTAATGGAGACGTTGCACGATTTCGTGTCGGAGTAGTAAGGAATGGTGAGCCAGCACTGTTATTGTTGTTGCTATCATCATCACGAGCATATCCAGTCAATGTAGTACGAGTAACTCTCGGGGGTAGCGTAACATGTACCAAATCGTCCTCAAAACTATCACGTCTTTGTTTCTTCTCCTCATCCTCTTCTATACGACGTCGTCGAGCGGCTGCTAATGCACCATCAAGACTCGCATCGAAGTATGTGTCTCCACCGATCTCAGAAGTTGTATTAGCCGTACTAAGTGACGGGGAACCCATTCCACTACTTGCATTAATGTCTGACATTAAAGGTGATGCTGGATCTTCATTGGACATATCATAAACAATCGGAGTAGAAGATCCTGGCGGTATCTCTTCACTGTTTATTTGTCTAATTGTTGTTTCATCTTCTATAGATGTTGACTGACCGAGTAATCCTAACGGTTCCATTGATGCCGATCTGTGAAATGAAGTAGCATGTTCATTAGTAGATTGTGCTTCTTGTAATGGTTTGAAATACTCCAAACTGTTAAGTTGCTGCTTATCATCTTCAGAAGAATCTACAGAGTCGAAATCAACTGTCTCGTTTGTCTTGATTGTTTCTATGCAATCTTGTTTTTCTAAAGTAGTTGCTTCACTGTTTGTCTCTTCAGTATCTCTGTTCTTATTAGATTCACTTTCTGCTTTTATATCATATTTATCTATATCAGCTTTATCAGTATCACTTCTTATTGTACAAATATCACTTTCATCTTGTACCGCTTGATTTTTATGTATACCACCTTCTCCATTGCCATTATTCTTATATTCTCTATCCAATAAAGCAAGTAAGTTTGACCGTGGACGAGGTTCGATATCATCTGATATATTAACAATCGCTGAATCATTCCCTGATACATTATTATTATTATTGTTGGTTTCTATACTTTTTGTAGTAGAGAATTCATTATTAATTGTTGTGGATACAGATTTTATATTATCTTTGGTTAGTGGTGATGTGATACTATTGTTAGCTGGTATCTCCACAGTTGGAGAATCGGTGGTACTGCCATTTAGTTTTGGTTGTTGCAAATTATCATTATATGGCATTGGAGGTGGTGGTACCAACTCATCTTTATCCCCACTACTGTTACTACCACTTATTTTGCTTTGAAGTGTTGCATCTAATTCTTTAGTTTTTGGTGGCTTAGGACTCGTATACTTCATAGAAAACATGATGAAATAAACCTCTATAAAGATAACAGTACTATGCTGTTATATTACCTCATTTAACCAATCCACACCACGATATCTAATCTACGATACAAAAAATTTAAGTTAGTGGGGCCGGCCGCCACAACAATTGGATACCCTTACCTCAAATGAGTTTACATCTCAGGTTATGAGCTCAAAAAAATGCAAATGAAAATGAATTTTCAAGGTAAATAGTATCCTCCACTCACAAAAATAGTATCAACCATGATCATAGGCCATCCTAGGTCGGCCGATGCTCATTCAATATTAATAATTAGAAAGGTTTGACATGTGATATCTCTTACTAACTAGTAGTAGATATGCTAATCCACCGGCAAACCTTTCTAATAATTTATATTTAACTAGTTATAGCCCATTAGGTAGACCAGCCACCTATCGTCACCATACTAATACTCCGATTGCAACGCATGTAGAGCATAATAATAGACGTCCGGCCGCGTCGAGTCCTTTATTATGACCATAAAAAGAATGTAGGGTGGTCATATCATGATGCCGGGCGATATCGTTCGACGCCGCGACCCTAAACCACATCAATTAACGATGATGCACCATGTTAGTGTCCTTTCGAGGGATATAAACGATCTCTAACCATGCTACCGGCGTATCGATATCGCCTATGAGTGCCTACTAAACATCCATACGGCAGGCACTTGCATCGGTGTACTCCGCCGGCTGCTATTCCGTCGACGGCACCACATCATGGTAATTGCTTATTGCAATAACTTAATAGGGAGTCCAGAGTAAAAATAGTCATCGCTGAAAATAGCATTTTATCTGTAAAATATAGGGTATTAGCGATGATGTACGCTCATTCGGTCAATTGTTGTGCGGCGTGCAGGAGGATTTCCCCTGGTATCCATTCGGTATCTTTTTTCATGAGATAGATGATTTTTTATGCTACACCACCAACCAATAAATAAAGCAGCAGCCATACAAAACATAATATGAGATAGATGCCGTGCAATCTACCATTCATCTTCTCCACAATTAGTCTCGTCTTAGTACAATCGCTGTTTATTAGGGTGTCCACATCTTGTGCACCAAAAATAACTTTCATCCAAACTCGGACAAGATTTGTTGCTAAGAAGATGAATGATGCACTGACGACCTCGACCCGTAGAACTACTGCAAGGTCAACAACAAAAACATCGCCATATTTCTCTACACAGAAAAGCAGTATGAGTTCATTAAAATGTACCGCCAAATCATCCATATCATCTCCTACTACAAAACGAAAGGCAAACAAATCTCCAGTTTCCAATGCAAAGAATAGTAGTAGTAAGAAATCAAAAGTAGTTGCACGTACTCAATCATTTGAACCAGCATGGTGGGGCAATGTCAATGTATTATCAGATGATACTAAATCATTACATTCACATGCAGCAGCAGCAGCAGCAGCTGGTGGTGACGGCGATACCCCTACATCAACACCAACACAGAAATTAGACACAAGTACTTCCTATCCACCAGTACATACTTTAATTTTAGGTACGCATCCATCCATACCATCATTAAATGCAAACGAAATGTTTGGTAATCAACAGAACGCGTTCTGGTATATCGCCGGGGATGCATTAGGATTTCGTCGGAGTTTAGCAATCTCCTCAACAACTGGTAAACCCTTCAAGTCATATTATGAGCACTTACGATACGGTACTGATAAGATAATACCATATTCACAACAAGTTGAATGCATGACATCAAAAGGTTTCGCTTTATGGGATATTATTGCTGAATGTGAAAGGAAGGGTAGTTTAGATACTGATATCAAATCAGAAGAAGCAAATAAGATTCGTGAATTGGTAGAAGATAATAAACATATGCAACTGAAACGAATTGTAATTGCCAATGGTACCACTGGATCCAAACAGTTTGTCAAACATTTTACAAATTGGTTTGTGGATGGTAAACTATGTGCAGCATCAGGTGAAATGTCACAACGTGTATTCAAAACTGTAATGAATAAGGCGAAGAAAGCAAATGATAATAAGAAGTATGATGAGGATCTAAAGAATGGAAAGTTGATTGAAGTAGTATGCTTACCCGGCGTGTCTCCTGCTGCTGCTTCAATAAGTTATGTTGAAAAGAGGGATGCATGGGAGAAGGGTTGTTACAATCCTGGTCTAGCAGACTATCAAAAGTGGAAGGATCAATCGATGATGAAGGTTGAAGAAACTCCGAAAAAGGGAAGTACCAAACGCCAAGTTACACCGACCAAGTCCAAAAGTCCTCAAAGAAGGTCTCCTGCTCAATCTCCTTCCAAACCTACATTTCGTATTGTATCAGCAGATTTGGAAGAAATAGCACCACAAAATGATTGGGTTGATTTGGAGGTACCAGCAGTAGAACTGAGACCATCGGCAACACTCACCACAGGGCAGGCCTTTAATTGGATGGTAGTAGAAACGGAATCAACGACAATTAACACAAAACTTTCACCATCAAAGTCAGCGTGGGGCGTACATAATGCTACTGAGTGGCTTGGTCCACTTGGAAACCGAGTGATTTCAATTCGTGAGACTCCAACAACAACACACTTTCGTGTACTGTATGGGCCAACTGAAGGAGTTAAAGAATACCTACATCAATACTTTCGACTTGAAACTCCACTAGCACCACTGTATGAAGAATGGTCAAACCAAGACGAACGACTTGCTAGAATTGCCAAGGCTATACCTGGAGTACGAATTCTTCGACAAGATCCATTAGAGTGCACCTTTTCTTTTATCTGTTCTACAAACAATAACATACCGCGCATAACAAAGATTCTAAAGGAGATTAGAGAAAAGTATGGTAATTTATTACTTGAGATACCAACGCGACAAGATGATAATAATGTCAGAAGTACTTTATCACTATACTCGTTTCCCACACTTGCAAATCTTGAGAAGGCAACCAAAGAAGAACTCAGGAGTATTGGGCTTGGATACAGGGACAAATTTATCATTGAAACCCGTGACTTGCTTAAAGAATGTGGAGGAGATGATTTCCTTTTAAACCTTCGTAAACAACAAGATGCTCAGGTAGTTCAAGAGGAGCTTATCAAGCTTAGCGGTATAGGGCGAAAGGTTGCCGATTGTATTGCCTTGTTTTCATTAGATTCAGATAGTTCGATTCCAGTTGATGTTCATGTGTTACAAATTGCAACTAGAGACTATGATCCGACGTTATTGGAAGTTAAGAGTTTAACACCAACTGTATACAAACGCGTTGGAGATTTATTCAGAGATCGATTTGTCAATTATCCAGGATGGGCTCACTCTTTACTGTTTGTTGCTGAATTGCCAAGTTTCAGGGAGGTATTGCCAGAAGACATTGTAAAGGAGATGGACGAATGGAAAGAACACGAGAAGAAGATTAAGCAAGAGAAGAAGGAGGCGAAGAAGAAGAGTGCATCAGCATCAAACAAATAGAACATTAAAGTGTTATCTTCTTAAGAAGCGTAGATTGATCACTCTTGGAGCATTACCGATAAATGTTAATACCTCTGATAAATCTGCCTTTTCCACAGAAGCATTCTGTACTGCCAATAAGATATCACCCATCATCACTCCCGATCTTGCCGCTGAACCTCCTTTATCAACATTCGCCACAATTATTGGTCCTTCAGTATCCTGTTCAAGCACTATCCCTAGTAGTTTTTGTAATGATACTAATATTTGATCATCGTCATTGTCGGTAAAGGTGAATCCACTTGATATCATTCTATGTTGCATAACATTGTTACTATGAGAGTGCGAAATGAGCATATGATGTGTCAAATATGGAATGGGAGTAAACGCCACACATGTATAACATAATGACGCTATTCCAATACACATACTACATAGTATTGCTTTATACCAAGTATAGATCATCGTCATTTGTCGTTTACTGATATTGTGGATGGCATGTATGCGGCCGGTCAAAAGCGAAATCATAAGATCCATTCCCAAGGAGTTTTCATCGTACAATAAACATGAAAACTTTCAGTTAGTGATATCAAATTTATCATCAACATTAGATAGTAGTAATAAATGCAGGCTGTAAGAGTATTAGGTCATAGAGGGGTTGTACAATGGCAGGTTGGTCATCGGCTGCCAGCAGTTGTTGCAAAGAGGATGCCTATGAAAGGCTGTAGTAAACATACACTTAACTTCAGACATCATGCAGTACCAACTCTCCAATCTACTAACTACAACTAGTAGTATGTCCACACTTGGTATGTTACATCCCTATCTTCTCGGTACAACACATTTTGCAGCTATACGGTTACATTCTTCACAACGTCCTCCTAATCCACCAAAGGGTAGAATTACATCTAGTCTCGGGATGATTGGTGCTGGTGGAATGTTACTACTTGGTAAAGGAAAGTATATATTGGGTGCACTAAAGCTCACAAAGTTTGCATCTTTAGGATCAATGTTATTGACTGTCGGTGCCTATTCAGCCTTCTTTGGAGTACCATACGCAGTTGGTATGACATCCCTAATTCTCATTCATGAATCTGGACATGCACTTACAATGAAGAAGCTAGGTATACCCTTTTCTCCGATGGTGTTTATACCTTTCATGGGTGCAGCTGTAGCAATGCGGAAGAGACCAAAGGATGCATACGAGGAAGCACTAGTAGCTTTTGGAGGACCAGTTCTTGGAAGTGTTGGGGCATTAGGGTTCGATGGAGCTGCTCACTTGCAGCAAAGTCCCCTTCTATTTGCTCTAGCTGATTTTGGATTCATGATTAATCTATTCAATCTCATTCCATTGGGTAGTATGGATGGAGGTAGGATATGTGGTGCTCTCTCACCATATGCTGGGTTAGTTGGACTGGGAGTAGGTGGTACAATGGCTTATCAAGGAATGATACACAATCCCATCTTCTATCTCATCTTACTTGGAGGTGGATATGAGACTTTCATGCGGTTTTATGACCCTCTACATGCGCCTCCAAACTACTACCGTATCACAAATAGTCAGAGGGCTGCAATCACCGCCGGATACTTTGGACTAGTAGCAAGTCTCTTTGTAGCGATGGCATGGAATAGCCAATACAAATTATCTCCACAGCAGCTGCAACAGAAACAAGTTGACGAAACGACACGGTGGAATGATTTTGAAGCTGATGATGATGGAAGAAAGGGGGCATAGATAGAGGAGATTGGTTATTGGTATATATATTGTAGAAATTGCATTTTGATTTGTTATGTACAGTTCTTACAACTATATTCACCTCTCTACTGAAGTCGTTGCTTTTCTGCATCTATTAACTTCACTACTCGGTCAAGAGTTTCACCAATTGGACTTTCCAACTTTGTAACTAGTCCATTGCCAATTCCTTCCTTTTCAATTCGTGTTTCTCCAACATTGAGTATAGCCACTGGGATCTCATGTTCAATACTTCTTCTTACTAGCCGAAATGCAGAATGCACCGCTAAACTAGTCCCAAGGCATAACACTCCATCAGCTTTATCTATTGCAGCGTTGGCAATATCAAATCGATGCTTTGGTACAGAATCTAGAAAGTGAATGATCATATGTGCTATCAGTATCAGTGAATAGGGTCATAAGGCACGCTACTACATATCACACGAATCCAAACCTTACCTCCAAAGAACACAACTGATGTCTTGAAGAAGGACGGATTATTATCATCAGTCTTGGTATGATGATCACCACAAGAAGGACAAGAAGGCAAAACAAGTTCCTCGGATGATACATCAATCTCCACATCACCATCTGGTCGTTGATCTTTTGTTTGGTTGAGACTCTTACTTTTAGCTCTGGCTTTAGCTAACCATTCTTCATTGTGTTGAGCTAATTGCTTGTGATAATCCATTCTATCTTGTGTGTAACCACAGTTCTGACATTCAACAAGATCTCCTCTGCCATGTAGATGCATACAATATTTCAAACCACCAGCTGAGTGTAGTGAATCAACATTTTGAGTGATTACAGACAGCCTCTTCTCATCAGTTACATTGCTTCCAAAGCAACTTTGACTCAATTGATCATACGCAGTGCATTCTTTGCCCAAGTTTACACCAATACAATTCTCGTTTTCCAACCAAGCGAGTGCCCTATGACCTTTGTTTGGTTTTGCATTACTGAAAGCAGAGTACCCTACAAGTGACCTACCCCAATATCTCTGTCTGTGAGATTGTGAATTCATGAACTCATGATGTATGATTGGCTTATGACCACGATGGTAAGATCCATTACTTCCTCTATAATCTGGTATATTAGATTCAGTACTCATTCCTGCTCCACTGATGCAAAGTATACTCTTCTTACCCCTCATCCACTCTCGTAATGTTTGAGCTTGACTATGTACTTCATCGTTTGTGAAAGTTTGAGGATCAGGAGGTCGTTCGAGGGGCATTATTCGTTGTGATGAGTATATTGCTGTATATGTAGTATGACGACGAGACGATGCATTAGTACTATGATGACGTCGACGTATATGTCTACCAACAAGGCACCGTGTGGTAGTGCAGAAGGACATTGTTGGTACTACCATTGCAAATAATATCAAAGCAATGTATACTATTGACTGCATCTACACACTGATAATTATTATATGCCAAACTAACACAGACAGACTTCTCCTTGACAAGCTGTAAACTACAGTATATCTAATAGAAGTAGTACAAACTACTTATTTCCCTTTCTTCTGTGTTATTTACTACTATGTCATTTTTATGAGAGTGTGCCTAGAGAATATTACACATGTAATATTTTTCTCTGAAGTTACATGCATGCCGGCCGCGCACAATTGATAATTAGTCGATAGTAGTACGACGATATATCCTATTGTTGGCTTTGATATAAGTGGATTAGAGCATACCTATAGGCTCTTGGTAAAGTAGGAACTGTAGTAATAGCCACGGCTGAGTGCCGTCCGTCTAAAGTGCTTTGCAAAAAACGAAACATAATATTGTTGATAATAACAAAAAACGTTATAATTATAATTTATTTTTCATTGATAAGTGATAATAATTAGTATGGGTGAAGTAAAAACAGACATCCGGTCTTTGGCCGAGGAAGTTGCAATCACATTCGAATCTTCAGTTGGAAACAAAGCACAAACCCAGCAGCTACCCTCATCAATTACAATATATCAAACTGGTAGAGTGCTATTCACATGTCATACAAATAATAACATCAATGATGACAGTCGTGCTACCATTCTTTTGTCTTCATTTGATAATATGATATCATCTCTACCAAACAATTATATGTATAAACTATTGCAAAAACTACATCTTGCCTATGCATCAATGATATTATCGTACGCAAAATCATCAACAACTAGCTGTCCTACTATTTCTGCCATTACTTCAATGATTGGTAAATCATCACATGCAGCATCTACAGAAATATTTGAGAAGGATATTAAAGAGGGTACTGAATCATTATGTGGTATATATCTTTCATCTCAACATTGCTGCATGTTGCATAATACATCTGCTGATGATGGTAGTAGAAAAGAGTTGGAATTGGTATTTACATCATTGTCTTGGGTTTATGATTTCATTACATCCAATGAGAAGAAGACTGGTATTGATGATGAATCATCTACCAGTATGCAAACGTCAATACTCAAAACATTATCTACATTGCTGATACATGGATGCGGATTAACTGTTGGGAAAAGTTTCGAAGAAGATCAAGATGAACAGATATCAAGTATAATGACAGTAATACAAAATATTCAATCAGCTTTAGGAGAATACAATTGCGCATTGGGTGATATGCTTGACAATAGTGTTGTTGTATTGAAAGAAGATGAGCAATTTGACAAGGCACTCCGTAATAAGTTTGAAGCTAGTGATATGTCTCAACCTCCTCAGTTGCAATATCTACTTGCCATGCTGAGGGCTTCACCCAAATCCAGTGATAAGAAGCCATCATCAAGTATTGACAACGACAATGTTGCAACCTCACAAACTGAGACGGCATCAAAGGCAGAGACGCAACAGACAATGACTGATATTCAAATTGAACACATTAAAAGCATTCTGCCAGTGCTCGGTGAAGGATATATTGAAGAGGCACTCAAATGTTATAATCATGATGTCGAAAGGACATTAGAGGCTTTATTACAAGTATCAGAAGGTGGACAAAACAGTAACATACACCCGCGGTTACTTACAATTCCCAACAACCTCCCTAGAAAGCTAAAGGAGAGTACCGATCAATATAGTGCCAATGTGAATTTGCATCGAGGAAATACTGAAAAAGACGATGGGAAGGAACATTTGAAGGTACAAAAGAAACATATCCGGCATGCAGAACAACAGGCAGAGGAAGAGGCATTCTTGATTGACAGTGTATCTAGAAATCTCGGTGGCTTGAGAGTGGCGGAAGATGATGAAGATGACGAGTTAATTAGTGGAATGAAGGATGAGTATAATGATGATTACGATGATCAGTATGATGGTATCGGTGATGGTGGATTAGGTGATATGGACGACGGGTTATACGACGTGGATGTACACAATGTCCATCAGAAGTATGACAGAGGAGGTGCAAAGAATGATCAGCAAATGTGGCGCAAGTATAACAATCTTATCAAAGATGTCGATAGCGAGAGTCAGTTCTGGGAGGATAATCGCAATACGAACCGAACAGGATCTAATCAAACTGGTGGAAAGAATTTCGGTCCCGATAAGGGAAGAGGTGGTAGGGTCATCGGCCCTGATGGCAAGTACCTTCCAATCAAGCGCGGTGGTAAGAAGGGCAAAGGACAACCGTCCATCAACAATACCAATCAAGGAAGAGGAGGAGCAGGCAGAGGTAGAGGAGGTGGTAGAGGAGGAAGGGGTGGTAATGGTAGCTCGTCAAAAGGGGGTGATCCCAAGCCAGGAAAGAAAGATGGTGATGATATGTCAAAGATACAGAAGCGCCGCAAGAATGACAATAAGGCAAAGGTCGCAAACCATCATAGGAAAGATAGAGCAAACAAGAAGACCAGTGGCGGTATGGTAATGTAGCTATTGTTAGCTAGCTCATATAAGTATAAACATATACTTAAAGAGCAATATACTACACACCGACTATAATCTATCACTTGCTATTAATAAAAGGAAACTTCCAATTGATATCAACTTCTGGCACTGGACCACCCAGTGATAACCCAAGGACATTTGTCGATGATATGCCCGGATATGTTTTATTACTCAGCCATTCACCCAATCTTGTGACATCTTCTCCAGATCCGCCCTGTACATTTCCCACAGTAATGTGTGGTATCCACTTTGAATCGTATTGCTGTTGTTTCAAAGTCAATTTTCTTAGTAGTGGAAACTCGTACTCCTGCGTATTGTCTCCACTCTTCTCCATGAGAGCAAGTCTGCAAAACTGATCATACAAATCCACAAGATCTGAAGAAGCTTCAAACTCTGCCACTAAGAGATAGTTTCTGTTCGGCGGAAAGAGTATAAGATTCTTGAAACGAAGAGAATAGAATCTTTGAGTCGATTTGTTGTGTTCCAAAACACAACTCTTAACCATTGTATTCCAACGTTGCACTTCTTCGGAGGGCATGTCATTCAATACTCGTCCTACAAAGAAGTAAGTCATATGCAAGGAATGTCGTGACCTTGGACTGATTGTCAGCTGTTTTTTTGCTTGTTTCTTTGATTTTGATTGCTGATGACGTGTATTGTTTTCCTCTGACCATTCTCTACCTACTCTATTCACCACGTTGTGAAGCTGATCAAAGATAGGTTCATCCATATCGATCTTCAGGTATGTATTGCGTACCCTGGCATTATGTGTTTCTTTATCCTCTACCTTGCGCAATCTTTTACCATACTTGGTTTGAACTCCATCAAAGGTTGATACTGTTGTTGATAGAGATCGTTTAGTGCCTCTACTCTCTTCTTCTGACAATGGTTGTCGCTTCCAGCCAAGTAAGGAGTTCAATTTTTGATCTGTCTCCCTCTCCATTGGTATCACATCACATACTTCATTGTGTCTCTTCCAATCGGGGACAGACACTGCTTGCCTTTTACAGCGGGTACAAACCATTGGAGTATCATCGAGTACACTTGTTGCTCTTTCCTTTCTCACACTTAATACTGAATTCGCAAAAGCACTCTCCAAGTGACTCTCAACTGACGTAGGATCGACAAAGAAAAGCGGTGATGCAAATGAGATAATGTGCTTTCGCTTTGTTATACACGTCGAATTCAGATCAGTTGATATGATATGAAGATGTAATGGTTCAAATGATGGCACAGCATGGTACCCTAACTTCATTCTGATGGATTGATCATATGACTCCAAATTTGTAGCAATGTTTTTACCAAGTGTATGAAACTCTTTCATCTCATCTAGATGTGATGGTTGTAAATCATTGAGTGTATGTATATTATTCATTTGTCCAATATGCTCGATATTCTTTCGCCGCATTAATAGCATATGATATTTCGCTTTTGGGTACATGTCATAAATGCATACATACTTTTCATTTTGGAATAAAACAATAGGATTATCTTCTCCTTCTTGGTTAGATTCCTCTACTAAATCAAGGATGTCGTACAATCCATTCCTCCAATTTGAAGACCGTTTTGGATAAGAACTTTTACTTGGTTGTGTATACACTAATCTATTTGATGGTACTTTAGTATACTCTGTTGAGATATTATCATTATCGATCATCATTATTGCAGTACTTCGATATCCTTGATGGCAAAAGGGTGAATTGGATAGGTTTATGATGTTGATATTTCTCCTTGGTAATGTCGGTATTAACATATAATTACTCCCCAAGAGTAAAAACAGTGATAGTGAAGGTTTCAATATATAAAGGAGTAAGAGAATTTGATAATGTACCCCCATCAACTGTGATCCTTTTGATATAATTTATTGGTTTATCGAGATCCTCCCATCAACTCTGTAAGGTACATATTATTATCTTTTTGAATTATTGTTGGTGTATCGAGATCTATTTTGCTCTCTGCCACAATCAACACATTTATAGTTGTTCCATAGACGCTGTTATTAAAGTAGTCGTTTACTACTATGCTGCTGCTAGCTTTCCTACTCTACCATCAGCCACATCTATCACCACCAACACATTGACAAGTACAAGCCGAAATCATGGCGAATTTCTCCCGGTATCCAAATTTGCAAGAAATAAGAAGCAAGACCACAACAACAATCACACTTCTTTTGCAACAAACACAACGTAACATGCTTAATGCTTACTTCTACTCATTGATCACACAATATAGCTTACGCAGAGGCCGATAAACTCAGTCTTATTCGTCTCATAATTTGCCAAGGCAATCACAACCACTAGGCAAAGAGCTAACTACTATCGATCCCATATAATTTCAGAGCTCATCTCATTATCTCATCGACGACAATCCAAACAATAAGATAACAACAAGTCGTACATCATGAATAGTCTATACAAAGCCTTGGTATTTTCTCAACTATGTGTAGTTGCAACATCTTCTACATCATCTCTACGTGGTACTACCACTAGCAACAATGTCGATCGATCATTGATAGTAGCTGGCGGCGATGATGAAGAGTATGATAGAGATTTGCAAAAACGTATCATCAATGGTATCAAGACAGTCGAGGGACGATACTCATACGCCGTATCACTTGAAGATGACGTTGGTCACTTCTGTGGAGGATCACTCATTGCGCCCGATGTAGTGCTGAGTGCTGCTCATTGCGGTGCGGGCGAATACACTGCCTTTATTGGTCGACATAGTTTACAAGATACAGATGGCTATGAGGAGTTATCAGTCAAGGTTGAAATGATGCATCCAGAGTATGATGCTGATACTACAGATAATGATTTCATGTTGATATTCCTCGAACGTCCTGTGACTTCCAAGGTTGATCTTGTGACTGTAAGTCCAGATGTTGTATCCTCGGGAGTGGATGTTACTGTCATGGGATGGGGAGATACCGTCAAGGCACAAGATGTAAAGGAGCTTGCCACTGAGCTATTAGAAGTTGAGGTAACGACAATGACAAATGAAGAATGTGAACAAAGCAAAAGCACCGAGGCAGGATGGGAGTTTGACTACCACGGCCAAATCACAGACAACATGTTGTGTGCTGAGAATGAGAAAGATTTGGATAGCTGCCAAGGAGATAGCGGAGGACCATTGGTGATCAAGACTAGCTCTGATCAGCCTGATATCCAAGTGGGTGTTGTGAGCTGGGGTATCGGATGTGCTCATAATGACTTCCCAGGCGTTTACTCTAGACTGTCATCTCAATACGATTGGATCAAGACAAATGTTTGTGAAGGAAGTACTAATCCGCCAGCCTCGTTCAATTGTGATGATACCAGTAGTATTGCTGTTTCAAGGACTGTAGATACTACTACAAAGACTCAAGTCATCACAGAAGATGATTGGACAACTATATTGCAAGAAGACTTTGATACTGGATTTGGATTGTTCAATCAACATGGTAATGATGCAAGTCACTACCTCACTGCAAAGAATAGAGTTGGGGTAGTTCGTATCGCCGGAGGAGAGAATGGAGTATCGACATTGAACTCGAATCAAATCACGTTAGAGAATGCTCCATACAACAAGTTCAAGATCAACTTTTCCTTCTATGCAATTGAGATGGAACACTCGGATGACTTTTGTATAGAATATGAGATTAATGACGGAGCCGAAACAGGCGAGAAGTGTTGGAGTAGTTTACATTCCTTCCAGAATCATGTTTGGTATAATGACAAATCATTTGAGTTTGTAACAGCTTTGAATGCTCATAGTTTGAAAGTGAGCTTTAGAATTGAAGGAGACGACAGTGTAGATGATGTACTCCTTGATTCAGTGATAATACAAGGTCAATAGATACTTATGGTTGATAGAGTGATATGAATTGAACTGTCTGCAAATAGATTGAATACCTAGCTATGCTAAACGAAATAATGTCTGGTTGCATATACATGTACATTATATCTACACCAACTTTTCAAAACTGAGCTAATACTCAATGATGCATATACATACTAATTCCTAATGTAGATAGTATCATGATGCAACTGCCACCTTTGTTTCATCGTTTGATATAGAAGTTGTTGATTGTTGCTGTAAAGGTAATGGTTTCTCAGGTACATTTGGCAATACCATATCTCCTTCCTTCTTTTGTTGTTGTTCTTCTTCTTGCCGTACTTCTTTTTCTAATTGTTCCAACTCGGCTAGGATATCTTCCTCACCCAACTCTTCCATAACCATCAATCCCTCTTGACCCAAAACCTCATTTATTCTTTGTTCAGTTTCATTCTGATCTCTTATATCGTCCATTAAATCTAATACATTGTCAATACCCATATTATCATGCATCATCTTTAATGCATTCTTACCAGATTTCATTGCTAATATAACTTCTGCCTCATTCTGTTTTTCTGATATCTTATCTACCATTTGCAATACCGTTAATAGTTGTTCTTCTACTCTATCTGCTTCGGCTAGTTTGTACTTTCTTAATCTCATTAGTTGGAGAGCATTCTTTGTTTTACCCTCGGCATGAAGTGCTTTTGCACGTGTGGCCAGTTTATCAGAGTCTAATGCAAGCTTCTTTCTATACTTTGAGAGTTTATCACGAGATATTTTAAGATCTAGTGTGGCCCTATCGATAGGTGTGATTTCGCCACCCCTCTTGATTGGTTGTTTGGTTGTTTTGCTTTTACTACTACTACTACCCATCTTTTTATATAATATTGGTACACTGATAAATACGAAACTTACTTCCAACTAACACTATTATACTACTTATCGTAACACAAACTTAGATTTGCAATTGACTACAAGACAAGAATGCCTTCGCCGATCTGTATATTAAAACTAGACACTTAATCACTGATAAGAGGTCACCGCAAGTATGTAACATCCGTTGAAGGTTTGCATTTGTATTAATTATTAGTAGTATACTTTTGTTTGTTGCAGTTTGTTTAGTACAACTTAAGTCGGGGAGTTCTGTCATCTGTCAAAGTCTTATGTTAGTCTACGTATTGACCTCAACATTTTGAAGTAGTGTTTTTTGGTTGGTATGTTATGGGAAATGGGAATATCGCAGTAGTTGTTATACTCCTGACGACACATATTATCCAGAAGATATCCATATTATGCTAGTGCAGTACTCGGCGCTGTTACACCATCACAGTAGTTTACTGCCACAAACATTAGATAGTGATACATCACTATACATCAATCAGTGTCAGTGTGTTGAGGAATAAACAATAGTGTGTACGGTTAATAATTAATAATGAACCTAATACAGTTACCGGATGAGATTATCCACAACATTTTTAAATACGTGGCCCGATCTCCATCTCTAATTGGGCCTTGTATTTGTCATCAACTACGGCCTTTATCAAATCAATGGCGACAAGAAATAGATACAAAGACCGAGTTGTGGGATTTAGCAATAAATGATTTATCTTGTGACTATTACAAGTCTAATAGTGATAAGGATGAAAAAGTAGAGATTGTTCCCCCGAACAAAGTCGAGACAAATAGACCATGTAAACGAAGTAGAAGGCTACGGCCTTCAACTCCAAAAGAACGATATATACATTCTTACAATTTACTATTATCAAGAAATGAATCAGCGGTTTTAGAATTGCAGGAACATGTACACTCTTCAAAGAAGCCATTAACGTTATCATTGTTGAAAAAAATACTAAAAGAGTATGAACCTATAGCAATCAATAGAAGAGTACGTACAGGGGGGACGTTCTTAGTAGAGGTGACACGTGCGAGATATGTTAATGAATCAGTAATATTGAAATGTGTAAAGTTACTGATAGAAGAACATGGTGCTGATATAAATATACCCAGTGCTGAAGTAGGGATAGGTTCTTCTTCTACAATATCACCAGTATATGAAACATCTCATGCGCAAGGAGAAGTGGGCAAGTGCTTGTCATCAAGTACTGGAAATGAACTTTATCCCTTGATTGTTGCTTCGGCTAGAGGTATGCATACAGTTGTCAAATATTTATTATTGGCAGGTGCTAATCAAAATGTTCGAGGATCATCAAGATTTCGACTTTATTCAAATCCACGGAAGAGTGTAAAGTGTATTGAATTAACAGCACTTGAATTTGCAACTAAGATGAAAGAACACGAGGTTAGTAATGGAGTGAGGAAGGAAGATTTGAAGGGATTGCTAAAAGTCATATCTTTACTAGAATGATGTTCTGTATGGTGAAGTCAACCTTACGTCTAATTGTAGTAGAAACATTGAAATGCCTACTTGAATGATAAATGAACGAGTTATGTGTCAATAATCAAAAAGAAAACATGATAAAAAGGAAATAACAAAAATCTTGCAAGTCGATGTCTTTGACAATCAAAGTCTCATGTATAACTCCATCGGCAGTGAGCCTACGCTACTTCTACAAACAATAGAGACCCTTTGGTACCAATAGACAACTGCGATAACCGTTGATCACCTCCTGAACCCCAACATGGCCGACTTCTATGACCTTCAACAACTCGAGTTTCCCTCAAAATTTGCAAGTCGATGTCTTTGACAATCAAAGCCGACTTCTATGACCATCAACGACTAATCTCAACTCGAGTTTCCCTCAAAATTTGCAAGTCGATGTCTTTGACAATCAAAGTCTCATGTATAACTCCATCGGCAGTGTGTCTACACCACTTCCACGCACAATAGAGACCCTTTGGTACCAATAGACAACTGCGATAACCGTTGATCACCTCCTGCAAACCAACAAGGCCGACTTCTATGACCATCGACGACTAATCTCAACTCGAGTTTCCCTCAAAATTTGCAAGTCGATGTCTTTGACAATCAAAGTCTCATGTATAACTCCATCGGCAGTGTGTCTACACCACTTCCACGCACAATAGAGACCCTTTGGTACCAATAGACAACTGCAATAACCGTTGATCACCTCCTGCTCCCCAACAAGGCCGACTTCTATGACCATCAACGACTAATCTCAACTCGAGTTCTCCTCAAAATTTGCAAGTCGATGTCTTTGACAATCAAAGTCTCATGTATAACTCCATCGGCAGTGTGTCTACACCACTTCCACGCACAATAGAGACCCTTTGGTACCAATAGACAACTGCGATAACCGTTGATCACCTCCTGCAAACCAACAAGGCCGACTTCTATGACCATCGACGACTAATCTCAACTCGAGTTTCCCTCAAAATTTGCAAGTCGATGTCTTTGACAATCAAAGTCTCATGTATAACTCCATCGGCAGTGTGTCTACACCACTTCCACGCACAATAGAGACCCTTTGGTACCAATAGACAACTGCAATAACCGTTGATCACCTCCTGCTCCCCAACAAGGCCGACTTCTATGACCATCAACGACTAATCTCAACTCGAGTTCTCCTCAAAATTTGCAAGTCGATGTCTTTGACAATCAAAGTCTCATGTATAACTCCATCGGCAGTGTGTCTACACCACTTCCACGCACAATAGAGACCCTTTGGTACCAATAGACAACTGCAATAACCGTTGATCACCTCCTGCTCCCCAACAAGGCCGACTTCTATGACCATCAACGACTAATCTCAACTCGAGTTCTCCTCAAAATTTGCAAGTCGATGTCTTTGACAATCAAAGTCTCATGTATAACTCCATCGGCAGTGTGTCTACACCACTTCCACGCACAATAGAGACCCTTTGGTACCAATAGACAACTGCGATAACCGTTGATCACCTCCTGCAAACCAACAAGGCCGACTTCTATGACCATCGACGACTAATCTCAACTCGAGTTTCCCTCAAAATTTGCAAGTCGATGTCTTTGACAATCAAAGTCTCATGTATAACTCCATCGGCAGTGTGTCTACACCACTTCCACGCACAATAGAGACCCTTTGGTACCAATAGACAACTGC
>Ga0214477_100176_pt1 | contig 45217 bp, 36 predicted proteins | sample M1_20Mar14CPVII9_FD_165058 | JGI IMG/M metagenome (GOLD analysis project Ga0214477, IMG submission 165058) | Marine eukaryotic communities from Monterey Bay, California, United States - M1_20Mar14CPVII9sort6BwellC16 | ecosystem: Environmental > Aquatic > Marine > Unclassified | place: USA... | reverse complement strand
CATGCAGGTGCTACAATAGTAGATGTTTGGCAGTGTATGGGTGTATAACAAAGTGATGAACACTCCCAGCATGATTGTAGGGCCCTCCACCATACTTTTACAGCCCCATGTTGGCGGGTTTCATGCCTCAGATCAGGAAAAAATCTCGATTTCCTGCCAACTCTCAGGGCAAGTTTGGTCATCAAGTGGGGGTATAACAGCATGCAGGTGCTACAATAGTAGATGTTTGGCAGTGTATGGGTGTATAACAAAGTGATGAACACTCCCAGCATGATTGTAGGGCCCTCCACCATACTTTTACAGCCCCATGTTGGCGGGTTTCATGCCGCAGATCAGGAAAAAACTCGATTTCCTGCCAACTCTCAGGGCAAGTTTGGTCATCAAGTGGGGGTATAACAGCATTCAGGTGCTACAATAGTAGATGTTTGGCATTGTATGGGTATATAACAAAGTGATGAACACTCCCAGCATGATTGTAGGTTCCTCCACCATACCTTTACAGCCCCATGTTGGCGGGTTTCATGCCTCAGATCAGGAAAAAACCTCGATTTTCTGCCAACTCTCAGGGCAAGTTTGGTCATCAAGTGGGGGTATAACAGCATGCAGGTGCTACAATAGTAGATATTTGGCAGTGTATGGGTGTATAACAAAGTGATGAACTCTCCCAGCATGATTGTAGGGCCCTCCACCATACTTTTACAGCCCCATGTTGGCGGGTTTCATGCCTCAGATCAGGAAAAAACCTCGATTTTCTGCCAACTCTCAGGGCAAGTTTGGTCATCAAGTGGGGGTATAGCAACATGCAGGTGCTACAATAGTAGATGTTTGGCAGTGTATGGGTGTATAACAAAGTGATGAACACTCCCAGCATGATTGCAGGTTCCTCCACCATACTTTTACAGCCCCATGTTGGCGGGTTTCATGCCTCAGATCAGGAAAAAACCTCGATTTTCTGCCAACTCTCAGGGCAAGTTTGGTCTTCATGGATGCCCCAACAAAGCTCAAATGAAAGGTCTTTGTGATAGATATTTCAATCAAATGATTATGTAAGAGATTTTGAACTGGCTTGGTGTATTCCTTATTAGTTTATTCTATTATTAGTTAGTCCTGATCAGTATTCAAATGCTCTATCAAATGATTGACAGCAGCTCTACCACTTAACCAAGCGCCCTCGACTGATCCAGAATACTTACTGAAGTAGTCTCCACAGGCAATGAACTGATTATCCATATCTACATGACAATCCATATTCAAGAACATATTCTCTTTACCTCCCTTTTCAAAGTGATATGGAAAAGCAGCACCCCAGCGATGTCCTATTGATTCTATAACTTTCGGCATCTTATCCGTTGAAGTACAGTTTGACATTGACATGAGTAGTGGAATCGACTTCTTAAAGTCTTTTACCATCGTACTGCGGATGACACTTCTTATGTTATTCAATCTCTTGCCCTCCATATTTCTCTGACCTAATAATCGTCTCCCTTCTCTTACATTCGATTGTAATACCCAACACTCTTCTCCATTTGATGTTGATCGTCCGGGCTTTAAACTATCGCGAGCCATCCAACCTAAAATACCAAATTGTTCTCTCATTAACTTTTGGTTGCTGTCATAGTCAAACTTTAACCCGTCAGCTTTTATTGGTAGGGGTTTGTCTAATACTATCATTGTCGTGCAGCTTGGTACATCTCCTAGATGTTTGTTTGCCCGCTCAGGAAAAGGATGCACATTCGCATCCATTAAGTCTCTTTTATTTCCTCTTGCACTTGTTCTATCTGTACATATTAGCCAATCGTACTCTCCAAGTGCTTCTTGACTATTCTTCTTTGCCTTTGCTGGTTTAAGTAACCACATTTTAGTATCATCGGTATGAGCATTGTCATCGTTTAATGAGGGTATATGAGTTGCAGCGGCTCGAATCTGAGTTACTACCTCAATAGTACTAGAATCTTCACCATCTGATTTTGTACTGTAATCGACTAATCCTTGACATATTGCATTCATTCTAGGATAACCGACTAATCTTTCTTCATCTTTTTTGTAATGTATCTTCTCATTACCATCGTCATCATATCCAACCGTGGCAATCTTTGCATCCCAGGGTTTCACCCAACCTTTCTGCTTCCATCTATTTAATTCATTTTGAAACTCTTTTGTTTTGGCTGGGCTAATGTATTGACATCCATGATCAAATTGATGTTTAATATTACCATCATCATCTAATGTATGACGTGTTGACATACGACCGCCGATGCCTCTTCCACCTTCATAGATTGTTATATCGAATTTCTTTTTATTGTTATTGGATTCTTGGAGTAGGGTCGAGGCTACGGTACATCCTGACATACCGGACTTGTTGATGGAATTATTGAAGGTAAGTATGTGCGTCATACATCAATAATCAATAATGCATTCTATTCAAATTCACATCATTACACTTACTCCTAATATCGCTACTTTGATCCTATCGGCGGCCAGCGCTGACGTCCGACGAATCATAATGAATACTATTACTACAAATACGAGTTGCATAGCGTCAGCATACCAACTAACCCTCACTGCCTACCTATTGAACACATACACAAATATTAATTATGGAGAGATAGATTGCCATGAGCCCGTTTCTTGCTTGATAATATCTTCATCATGGTTGGGTTGGGGATAAATCATATGTTTTGTGTACCTTAGCGTTTATGGATTGCATGATAAGTATTCATGATATATTTATATATGTTGGATAGTAGTAGCGGATAATATGGATAATATAGTTACGGCACTAACTACGTATATGTCGGTATCCTTTGAAAACTCAAACTGAAAAAATGGTACATAGGTAGTTAGGTGATTAAAGCTCTACGGCGGCTGACGGCGGCCGCATACGGCTAACATATTTATCATCACCAAAGCTACATGTGCAGCTAGCCTTTCAGTGTCAATATAGTGTATGTTTTACTAGTTCTCGAGGTAGTGCACCTATGATAAGAAGAGAAGGAAAAAAAAGACGAGGAGAAATAATTGAAAAGATAGGATAGACAGAAGACGGTAATATAATAGATATTGTAGATCATAAACACCACGAAACATGGAACCACCTACTACTCAGATGTTAAAGCCCGGTAGGTTATCAATAACATGCAGATCAGCACAAAACATACGAGCTAGAATCAACTCAAAGAACAGTAAGAATGACAATATTTCGTCACCTCATTTAGTATTCAAGCTCAATGGTACTGAGTATTCTACAACTAACACCAACAGCAATCAAGTGGTAGGACATGATGTACATTTCAATGATGAAGTATTATCCTTCGACATAACACAGCCAAATGAAAATGATGTATTGGAAATTGAACTAAAAGATGATGATTCAAACAGTATTGGTAAAGCTATTTATTCAATTGCAAACGTATTACTATCTACTACTAGTAGTGGCGAGCAGAATGTCACGACGCTACCAATTATGCATGAGGGTGATGTAACAACCAATTCGGTAGTAAATTTATCCTTCTCATTTGTACAAGCAAAGCATGGAGTTATTAAACTCAGCCCCAGTTTGCAGAATGTAGATGGAACTGCAAACAACATGTATGCCTTGTTTACCACCCCAGATGGTCAATCAAAAAAGACTTTATTGACAAATGATGACGCGGTTGGAATTTGGATTGATGAATCAAACACTTTTGATAATTGTTCAATTCAACTATACAATGGTACCGATAATTGCTGTATTGGTAGTGGAGAATTAAGTTTGTTAAGTTATTTAAATGGTAACGAGGTTGATAATGCAATTACATACGTTTCAATCTCCTCCTTTGATGCTAATGGCAGTGACAATAACAACAGCAACCCGCAAAAGATAAAGATTAGTCATTGGTTTTTAGAGGCAGGATCTGTTCGCGTAGAATCAATAAGTACAACAAATCTATACAACTCTCCAACAAATCAACGTATCGTGTTCAAAACTGATGGCAAATCACGTTCTACATCAATAATGACAAGTGCAGCTGGAGTGTTAGAGTCCAATTCAATATACAGTTGGAATGACGAAGCTATTACTTTATCAGTAGTTGACGAGTACACATTAACAGTTGAATGCTGTGATTATGATGAAATATCTGGAGACCATGAGATGTTAGGATCAGCAGAGGTTTCTTTACTACCCCTCTTCAAGACTGGGCGACTTGACGTTGATCTAAATCTCATATTAGTTACAGACTTTGGAGAGACTTTGAATGGTGGACAACTTAGCCTTTCGTTGTCATTCACGGCACCAAAGAATCATGCATATCCGAAGGATCAGCTTGTACCATCCTACGTCGTAGGTCAGAGTGATGATGCGTTAACAATTGCAGAACAAACAAAGAGGACTTCGATTGATGTCGATGGTGTTGAGGTATTCTCGGAAGACAGTATTCAAAAGGCCTTCAACTTGTTTGACCTTGATAAAAACGGATACATTGGTGTCGCTGAACTGAAGCATATTCTCATCTTGATGGGAGAGCTAGTAACTGACGAAGAAGTCGACATGATGATTAGTATGCTAGACCTAAACGGTGACGGACAAGTATCCTTCCTAGAATTCAAGGCAATGGTTGAGAGCCCTGACCCTTCCAATGATGACTTTCTAGAGAAGAAGATTCACTCTCCGTCAAAGAATGATTCCGCACTCTTGCAACAGCAGCAACACAAACGCGATGTATTCCTGCGTACTATTCAAACAGCCAATATGGATAAAGACGATGTATATCGTATGCTCAAGACAATCCGAGATATGTCACCATCGAGTAGGAATCTATCACACGAGGAGTATCAAATTGGTTACGAAGATTTATGTCAACTCATGCCATCAGTGTTGGGATATTCTAGATCTGATTGTCGTCAACTGTTCACCCTACTATGTAGTAGTAGCAGCGATAGCGGTGAAGGAGGATCAGATACTACTGACAGCCGAAATTTGATCATGACATATACAAACTTTGTATCAGGCTTTCAATCACTGGAAGAGAGATGCAAATTAGCCTTTGATATGTATGACGTTGATAGATCTGGCTACCTCTCATTGGACGAGGTAGAAGCTATGATGGCATCGACTAACCTACTGTCTCGGGACTTAGTGAAGAAGAGAGCAGAGAACTTTATGAACTGCGCGGACACGAACAGATCAGGTGGCATTACCATTGACGAGCTCATCGTTGCCGCAGAGAAGTTGCCCAACTTGTTGTACCCTTCACATACAAAGAAATAGATCAATTTGCTTGACATTCATATCCAATACAGACCATTGTATAGCAAGGACTTGTTACATATAAATGATTCTATTTTACTTGTTCACTGCAGTGCAATAACATATTAGCCTGGCGCAATGTGAGTGTAATTGAGTGAGTAGATACTGGCGGAGAGTGTTGATGATATTTAAGGTACTACTTTACCTCGTTGCGTTACCACAGCTTGCATTATCAATGCTCGCCTCGCGGATAAGTCTTCAGTTCTTCAACCCCAGCTTTTAGTCAGTTCTCCCCGACCGTTGTCGGTTTGACTTGTTCGACAGCACCCCTAACATATGCACCTACTAAGAAACTCCTTTTGTCATTCATCTTGTTCTGTTTAGTGTTTCTTTCCCCATACCTTCATTCTTCCAATATTTACAATCACCTATATAATATCTATTCAACCCAAAACTTCCAATAATTCCTCTTCCTGTTCAACCCTCAAGAATGTCCTAACACCAAACGGTAATGCCCATCCTCTTTCCATACAATAATCAAAAGCAACCTTTATATCAATATCATAATAATCACATATATTCATTATATTATCTTCGGAATACATTTCATGTAATTGTCCAATATCTAATGTATGTATTGCCTCCAAGATTGCAAATGTTTGTTCACCGGTTATCATGTCACCCAATGGTATATTCGGATTGATTGGTATTGGTACACCCCATGTTGCTAGGACGTCTGCTAGGTATGGTATTGGTACTGGAAGATGCGCGTTAAACACGATTTATGAAGAAAGACGAATGTAACGTTTGTTAGTACATGCGGTTTGCAAAGGAAGTGTAATAAAGGTAAACTAAGTCAAACAAAGCGCCCACTCAACCAAGACCTTGATCAAAGACACACATGCACATGATGAAACAATACTAACGCTGACTTTCCTGAATAATCTAATGATATTTCTTTTAGAGTTGAATCACCTAGGAAACCTTCCTCACGTAGTGATGCTGCCGCTTGATTTGGTGGTGGTATCATTGGCATACCTTGAGGAGGAGGTGGCATAATCCCATTACCTTGAGCTACTTGCTGTGGACTGAAATTCTGTTCAGGATTATAATTCAACTGTTGTGGATCACCACTTACACTTCCGCCTTGACGACCTTTGTTATTTGTTAATGTACCCAATCCTGCAAATTCTTGTGTAGTACGTTGCTGTCCATTTCCCATTCCATTAATGTCATTAACTTGACGAGGTTGTGGACCACCACCGACTACAGGAGGAGGAGGTGGCATTCGTTGTCTACCACCCATGGCAGCAATTAATTCTTCTTCTTCGTTAGTATAAACTGCTGGACCACCTCTATTTTGCGGTGGCATACCTTGATGTGGACCTTGTGAACCCGGACCTATTGGAAAATCAAAGAAATCATTCATATAACTATCATACTCGTCTAGTATAACATGTTGTGCTCTTGGATCTTCTTCAATTTTATTTTGTGGCGGAGTTGGTACTTTGGGCCCTTGTGATTGTTGTTGACTATTATTGCTGTTGTTACGATTGACAGGCTGTCCTGGCATTCTACCCTGAAATACACTATCCTCTACATCCTCATTACTACCACTACTTTCATCTTCTTCTTCATCCATATCTAAATCAGATGGATAAGCAGCAGCATTCTTCAATGGCCTACTACCTCGTTCCTGTTGTTCTGGATTGAAGTTGATAACCTCGCCTTCAATAAATTCACCTTTATTATCTCTAGCCTTTTGTTTATCAGTCTTCCATTCCTCTTCCTCTTTTATATTATTTAATATAGCATCTGCTTCTGACATTATATCCTGTGGTCGTTGGTAATAATTTGGTGGTGGACCGCGCATTTGTGGACCTCCTCGCATGTGCGGCGGCGGCGGCGGTGGGCCATAGACGTTATTATTGTAAGGCATATTCATGTATGGATCTGCAAACGGTGGTGGCGGTGGTGGATATCCACCGTAGGGGTGTGCCATCAACATAACAGATTGTCGTTGCAATAATTCTGATGACGACACATCATGTGTGTTACTACTTTGTTGCAAGATACTATGAGATTGAAATGCCGACGCGTTTGATATTACCGACGTTATAGAGAGAGCTAATAGCAACATGTCGGAGAGATAGACTTTGGTAGTTGTTGAGATAAGTAGAATTCTAATAGGTGCAGCCGCGCGGTTATGCACATACACTTCACACTAAATGATCTGCCCAAGTTTGAGGTACAGGAATTCCCCCTTTTAGGTTAGTCCTTTTATGTATTTTAGGTTGGAGTTTATTTCCGATATAACCACAATGAAGTGATAAATGAGATGAAGAAGCAAGATCGGCAAGATGGTGATTAGCAGCGGCTTCCTATTGCAATGATGCTCATAATATAATACAGAATACACAAGCGCAATAAATATACAAAATACAATACAATCGACAAAACATAATGGTATCATCACAAATAGAAGTTAAGATTAGTGAAGTATCTTCTTCTCCTCCACAGGTTACTGCTTTACATAGTAGCACTCCTCTTGTATCCCCGACGTCAATTGATCTATCACCAGAAGAGTATGATAAGATGAAAGACTGTGTAGTAAAAGATAATAGTGAGGAGGCATCGTCGTCATTAACATCTACTCCAACAATGACAACACATGCAAAGAATGCAATCAAGATACCAAAGACACAATTCGAAGGTGTCATCGGCACAGCACTCTTTCAAACACTAGGTCCAATACTACAGAAACAACAAATGAAGAAGAGTAAATTAATCGAAAAGCAAGTATATTTACCAAAATCAAATTATACAATGCATTATCTTGAACGAGAACCTGTATTCGATATACCTAAAGAAAAAACAATGATGTCATGCATAAACATAGATTACCGAGATCAACAACCAACAATCATATTGTTTCATGGTGTAGGACAGAAAGCTGTGGACTTTGCAGCATTTGTGAATAAGCTCGATATACCATCCAATATTCGTATACTTATACCAGAACAGGCAGGACACGGTAAAGATGTCGACAGGGCGAGAGTCGAAGGAAATGAGTATGAACAACCAACACATCAATCAATGTTATCAACAACCTCGGAATGGTTAGACGAAGTTCATGCATCAAACAATTGCAATGCATTCGGTATAAGTATGGGTGGAGGCGTGGCATATTATATACATCATCACCGACCCGATAAGATACAACGAGCAGTTCTAGTCTCACCAGCTATACCATGTTGTGTTGATAAAAAGTTAATTTCAGGTCTACGAGATGGTACAAACAATTTCTTTTGCTTCGAGTCACGTCAAGATGTTAAGTTGTTAATGAGAGATTTGTCAACTGGACGGAATGATGATAAAAGAAAGAAGAAGGATCCAATACCCAAGTTCTTTAATGAAGCTGTTTATAGAATGCACAAGAAGAACTCACCTCAAGGACATTATAAGGGTTTGCTTATGAATATATTGCCTACTGAAGAAGGAGGAGAACAGGGTAATGTATTCACAGCAACGAGTGATATACATAGTGATGCTACACGGCTTATAATTTGGCCTGAGAAAGATCAGATTATTAACTACGAGCAGGGGAAAGCATTCTTCAAGGAGACAGCAACAAGTGATGAAGAGAATAAGACAGAGTTTGAAACTATACCAGACTGTGGACATGTGTGGCATGCAGATGGGAGAATCATTACTGATTTGATACAGGCAAGGACTAGAGGGTACCTCCTAGATAGTTACCTGTTTGCATTTATCATCTGTACCACTTCCTGTACCGCGCGCTCATTCTAATTTGTACCGGCCATTCTTAGCATCCTCTCTAAATCTTGACGCGTGGCCATCCTCTGCTCTTCTTCTCGTCTTACGCGATCGTAATGAATCACCATGAACCTCATATCTCGATCTGCTGCATTGCAATTCGATCGTTCAGGATCCCAACGATTGTCCACACAAGTCCAAATTTCCGGCAAAGCTTCCACTTCTTCTGCAGAGATGTCAGGAGGTAGCATGCGCCACTTTCCACAAGCGCTACAGCATACCCATTTATCTTGAGGGGCTCCATCGGGGAATGCCCTTCTTTTGATATTCCTATTATGAGCCTCAAGATACTCCTTATCATTTTCTAACGATTTATTCTTTTCCCTCAGCAACTTATTAACCCTTCTTTCCATATGACTGGATATAACCCATACTAACATACCTTTGTTGTTATTTATTTCATCAAGAGAGAGCTTTTGCAACTCATCCCTGCACTCAAACAGGTCATCAAAGTAAAACACTGGCTTTTCGCTATCTACACTGCCATCTTCATTATTTTCATAATGAATGTCATCTTTTTCGAAGGGAAGGGCCAGTTCTACCATTGTAGTAATGACTTGCATATCATACAAGTCTTGCATTTCAATCAAATTAGTATGGTTACGCATTGATGGTCCAATGAAGCGATCAGTAATGATTGCCCGAGTCTTTTTGAGGTTATGAATATATGATAATTGTAACAATTCAATAATACTGCCGAAACTTTCTTTCCTCTGCTTGAGTTGAGAATCTGATTTGCCGGTACTTTGCCAGAACTCTTTGTTAAAAACTGATCCCAATTGAAACTGAAAGAGCTGTTGTTTATCATTTATCATTCCCTTGGCTTTCTCTAGCAGAAGTCCGTCACATTCCTCTAGCTGTTTTGTCATTTGGAAGTAGTTGAACCACGGTGCCACTGAACATTATGTGTGAGAAGAGGTGTTGGATTAGTAGACACTAAGAGTACAAAAAAATAATGCATGTCTTATGTGCATAATTGATATAACTTACGCATCTGGGCATTCCCCTCATTAATATCCGTATCACGTGTCATATACCCATATATAATCTTCCATTCGTCTGGATCTTTATCTAGGAATTCGATACGGCTAGTGCTATTCTCAACCATATCATTACTCAACATTGCATCAAGATAAGGACTTGCTAATGAAAGCACAACTTTGTAGCATTCAAATTCCTGCTGATTTTCACCTGTGCCTACCACAACCGTAACATCCGGCGGCATAGACCGAATCCTCTTATGTTGTGATTGTGCTGTATTGTCCATTGTTTAATACACAGCTCATTATCACTCAACTCTCATAAAAAAAACTTCTTTATTTGATAATTTGATGATAGTCGGTCGGCAGTGAGAAAGACTATTTACACTGGTTGTAAATCCTTTAGATAGGCATAGTTGTTGCACAATACAAACTCCTCCTCTTGTATGTTTACTACCAATACAGTACGCCCTCCAGTTAGTTGTAATCTCTCAATGGGTGGTGGTTCTTCTCATCATTGAACCTAAAAAGCCATCTGAATGCCCGAAAATTGCCCCATAAATCCCCAGCCGCCGCGAGTGATAAAAATATGGTATGTAGATATGTATTCTTGATTAGGAGATATGAAGGAGGTCAAGGCAATGGGATGGGTAGGGCGATGTTGGTATGTTTAGGGGAACAAAGGGTAAGATGAGTAGTTTGAGCTGGAATTAGAATCGTAGCTTCGGTGCTAAATAACATAATAATATGCATTCCTAATTTTACTAAGTTTGTCTGCTACTTTTTCATATAGCCTCATGTTCCCTTCTACTATCTACATGCTTCTTATTAAGCATCATCCTCGATAGTAGTGGGCACAACATAATCTTCGACTCCACACTCTTTCTTATCATACCATCTAACCATACGAACTAGATTATGAAAATACTTTTTAGATATTTTCATTTCTTCCACCAACCCAGCACCGGGATAGTATATATGACCATAGGGTAAGGATGGTACTTCAAGACCTTGGTGTAGATTTGTATTTTGATTAGTAACTGGTACCTCGAGGAATGTAATATTTGGATATAGCGAGGCCATTCTGTAGAATGGAGGTTGTATTGCTTTGCATGCCTTGAGGTGGGGTGGGATGAGGATGTGATTGCATAGGTTTAGAGGTCAAGAGAGGTAGAAAGATATGATATGAGCATGGGCAATTATACTCAATGCAAAAGGGCACAACTGCACCAGGAAAAGAGGTTAACATACCTTACACAAGTAGCATAGAATCGCACGACAACAATCTTATCTCTATTCTCATCCAATACATTCTTATACTCTACTAATGTATTAGCTGTACGTATATTTGTAGGTTTAGCATCATTCTGTTGTCTCCGCTTAACTAAACTTTTCATTCTTCTACGAAAGTCTGATGATGGATTGTTCTGTTGTGTTGTAACTGCTGATGCATCTGTAGTTGTGGTGATGGAAGGTCGATCAATTATCGTAGGCCGTTCAGCCACGGGTGCAGAGTTCATATAATTGCTTTTAGAATTGGATGTCCGTCTAGTTGGAAGTGGTTTATTCTTCTTGGGTGGTAGATGTTGTGCTGAGAATGCATAACAACAATTTGCATTTGTATTGCAATAGGTATTGGCTGTTATAAAGAAAAGGGCGAGGAATATGAATGTAGATGATGGCTGTCTATGCATTGAGGACGGCCGCCGCCGTATTCTATGTCTTCTAGTTTCTGATGAGCATTCATCATGCTTGTAATCTATTGCTGTTGTTGATGATATAGAGATGCACGACATCGATTCCTCCTTAGCCACTTCTATGAAGGAACATTGGTCACTCATGATGATTTTAGTTCGTATGTATTTCCAAATCTAAACTTTATGAGTACTCGATGATGGAACTGATTGCAAACAACGTAGTTATCCAAGACGTTGCAGTTTGACTCAGAGTAGATTCGTTAAGTTGTGGATGTGGTTAGTTGCCGTCGTGTTGGTGAGACACACTGTTTTTTCGTCTTCAAGGATACCAAAGATTATGTTCGCAGTAGACAGGATACCCGACACCCATCTGACCGTTTGGCGAGGCACGGGAGATAGATGAGTAGAGTGTAAACTTTGGCCGAATGATTCTTTCAATATATTGTAGTGCAGAACCAATGACATAGGAATTCCTATGTACAATGAGTTGCACCTTGCCAAATTTGGCGACCAAATATAGCCGTTATTGCACTGTATTATTAGCACTAAATAAATGGCGGTACTTTTTGCCGCGAAAAATCATATAAAAGATTAAATTTAGTAAGAGTGTTGCCGCCATAGAACTTTAATAAGAGTGTTATCAACTAAAACAGACTTGCCGCCTCTTACTCACATAGTATTAACCTACTATCAACGTCATTGCTCGGCTTTTCATCCCGTCTACGACCGCCGGTAATATATTGATAATTCAAGCGGAGTACGATTAACAATTGCAACAAGGAGAACACACATCTTCTGTCTCTTGGGTATTATCGCTTATACAATCACATATACAGCATTGGTATTATTGCAAGTATAATATAAGTGCCTCAATTACGTACAGCAACGCCTGATACTGTCATATTACCCCGAAGGCTGTCGGAAGAAATATAACATCCTCTCCCCGAGATTACTATAGAATTCTCTACACAGAACAATCACCACACAACAATGCCTACTCACTCCAAACGACAAATTAGAAGTTCACCAATAGTTGAACCCGGCTCCAAGAAGAAATCTAAACTTCATCGTCAAGTTAAAGAAGAAGATGATGATCGACAGTACATGATGTTACGTCATTCACCTCGACAAGAAGAAGAAGAACAAGCTGAGGTAAATGATACTGATACATCTGAGAAGGCTCATTACATACCTAAAAGTCCAGATGGTAGGATGGTCACACGCTTTAAAGGACGGCGTGCCAATTCCAGCGCTCCATCAACTGCATCTCGTCAAGTTTCTCAACAAGAAACCGCAGCAGCAGTACAACATCCACCACTTGAAGAAGACGAAGTAGCAATAGATGATGCTACCATATCTCAAGCTGCATCCGTTTTACGGGGTGTATCAGAAGATGCCAATTCATTAACTAAAGCACCACCAACCCCCGGTGGCGGAGGTCCAACACTGCATAACCTACCCTCCTGGAGATATGTACCATCCCGTTCCGGAGAAGACCTAAGTATAGGACTAGCACCATCATGGGGATCAATTGATATCCGACAGGGCACATTTGATTATGGTGATTATAATTCCACTGAACCAATGGAATTAAGTGTTGCGGCGGCATTAGCGGGATATTCGCCGGGAACTTCTTTGTTGAATGATCAATATGTCTGCGGTGGACCGAGTGGTAGTAGTGTTATCACTCCTGCTACTACTATACGCAAGGGAATGTCAACCGGGATGTTTCCTCCGTCAAGTCCAAATGAGGCAGGTGGTTCTCCCAAGATATCCGAAGATGGTAATGGTGATAGCAGTGAACGAAAGGAAAAAGTTGTTGCAGCCACTGTTCATGTTCCCCCACCCCCAGCAGAAAAGGCTGACAAGAGTAAGAATGCTCAGCTTGCACCTGCTTATCATCATCCCGAAGAAGTAGATCCAAGATATGCATCACATGGCATTCAACCACAATTCATCCGTCGTCAACCATCTTATACTAGAAGTAGCAATACTCATCAGTATCATTTTTATCAACCACCACATCATGCCGCTCATTCTCCACCACGGTATCATCCCTCAGTTGTCGGTGCATCCCGATCACATTCCAATGATTCATCTGAATCTCCCGGCAACTCACTATTGAATGCCGGAGGGCGTGTCCAAGTTGTCGGTGGTGCTCATCACGAATGGGATGCCAGTCCTTGGTCTGTGGTCAGTCGATCACGATCGGCGGAAAGTTCGGGTAGTGCTGCTGGTGGTAGTGGATTGTATTCCAATGAATGGGAACCACCCAAACCTAATAGGACACCCATGGCTCCTACTCCTGGTCGGCCAAGTGTTGCAGCTGAATATCGTGGGGGTAATATGGGACCTCCCCCTCCTCCTTCGTCGTATCATCCTGAGTATGAATCTTCTTATTCTCCCAATAAAGCAAGTTCTTCATCGCCATGGTATCCTCCAGGCTACCCAGGACCACCAAGCGGAAGCGGCCATCGTCATCAGTACCCTCCTTCCTCAGCTTATCCACCCCATCATCATCCGTACTCATCCTACCCTCCACATCAATACTATGGTGGTCGTCCAGAAGATGGTAATCCTGATAACGCTGAACCCCACCATCCATTACAGAATTATAATCCACATAAGGATGGTATTATCCGACCACAGTTTCAAAATATCAAGAGAACCAAGGCTGCCAAACGTGCCGCCGCAGCTGCTGCTAAACGTGCAGAGGCAGTGTTGCAATATGGTAGTAGTGGTGGTGTTGTGGGTGTAGATTATGTTACACCAAGACGTCGACGTTGTCGTGATCCGAATGAGAAGGCGGCTGCCGCCGCTGCTAGTAAGTGACGTTGCAATTCGTCTCATATTTAACTTTTTCAAATGCTCTTCTTCTAATATATCTTTGCGTCCTCTCTTTTATCTCATCATCTAATTACAGTGGCGGCAGCAGCGGCTGTGAAGTTTAAAAAGGATGCACAAAGTCTCGTTACATCTGCTATCAAGGAGGAAGAACAACAAGATGATAAACCAGGTGAAGATGAGCCATCTCTCAAGGAACCATCACTCAAGGAGCCAGAGGCCGTGTCAAGTCTTCCCTTCACTGAGGAAGAACTCAAGACGTTAGGTTCGGGTGATGATGAGGATATTCCTGCCGCTAAACGAGCTGCAATGGCTTCTGTGTTGGCACTAAGAGAGGCCGCCGGTGGCTCGCCAGTGCCTCCACCCAAATCTGCATCTGAGGTTACCTTTGACATTACCAACCCTCCCGACGAACCGGTTATCCCTCCAAGTACAGTGCCTGTGATAGATTCACTAACACAAATGACTGAGAATGATGTTCTTTGTGGAAGAGGTGGGGGTACCAATTCAACAATGGGTAATCGTCATTACAGAGCCTTGGTACGTGACTTCCAACCTACATATCTCATTGCCTTGCGTCGTGACAAACCCTTGATGGCACGTTCAGTTGTTTTGATCATTCGTAATCGTGGTGGACGATTCTTACGACGAGATGAGAAGGATGGACGACTATATGAAGTTGGCGATGAAAAAGCCGAGGCTAAGACTAGTCAAGCACTTCGAGAAGGGTTGGATGTTCGAGCCACCAAGAGTGCAGCTAATACATTGAGAGGTACGACAGGAAGAAGTGACGGTATGAAAAAGAGAAAGAATAGTTCATCGAGTGATGAAGGTAGTTTGAAGTCGAAGGACGGTAAGAAGATGTTGGCTGAGCCAGTGATTAAAGTGCCCAAGCATCTACCACAACCATTAGTGCATTCTGGTCATCCTCCTCCGGGCTATCATGCTCCTCCTCATCATCCATACTATTCAAGAGGTCCTTACAATTATCATGGCGGTCCTCCACCGTATCACCCAGCAATGTATCATGGCTATCACCCCTATTCACCACAAAGAGCACCCGGGGCCCCTCAGTTCATGCATCATCGTCCTGTACAGCACTCTGTACCAGCTCGTCCTGATGCACAACCTAATGTATAAAACGGTGTATAGTGCTATATTTGTTGCTGTATGTTGGTATCTTTATTGGCTTGGTCGAGAGGAATCCACAATCTCACAATATTGATGTTATCTTTGAGTATTAAAGTAAAATAGAATCAGAGTTGTCTGCTCAAACAGAGTTGCTAGAGCCTATCCTAGTGCGTAGGTCGGTTATACCATTGTATGTAGCAATGCTGGATACTGACAGGATACCAAAAATGAAGTCAATTGGTGGTTCCCTATGACGAGCGTCATTGCGAGATCGCGGCAGCAGCGGCGCCATCATACTCCTCCTATCAGAGTCTATCAATCTCTTCTACTGCCGGCCGAACAGCTATTATGCGTCGTCGAATACCCAATGGTGGCTTAGTAGCCATTGCAATAATATCATGTTGTCAAATTACACCAAAATTACAACTCAATCATCATGTTGATGCATTCTCTCCAACACCAAGGAATAGTTCATTGAACAAGAGAAAAAGTCATACATTGCAATATATCAATGGTTCCTTTAGAAGCGATAGAAGAATAACTAACATACAATCATCTCCACAGAGGTCGACATCAAGTAGTTTACAAGCAGCACCGATACCAGTTATTGCAGGGACTACCTCAATAGCCAAGCGTATAATAAGTCATGGTATAACAACATTCATGTCAAATTGGAAAGCATATAGCTTAATACCATTAATTGCTGGATTTGTTGGTTGGTAAGTTCTGGAAAGAAGGCTGTCTTGTGTTGCGTTCTCTGCTAGCCGAAACATTGAAGTTCACATCTTATGCTCACTTTTTCTTCAACTCTTCAACACAACATACCACAGGTTTACAAACTATCTAGCAGTACAAATGATATTCTACCCATTAAAGTGGCGTGGCATACCTCTCTACAGAGTAGAAGGAGAGCCACTAGGCTTACTAGGATGGCAGGGCATCGTCCCAGCCAAAACATTAAAAATGAGTGAGGCAATGGTAACAACAACCATTAACGAGCTATTAACAATGGAAGAAATTATACAACGATTAGATCCTGATACAGTGGCAACGATATTACAACCGGAAGTTAGTGATATAATACAACCATTTATTGATGAATTATTACGAGATAAACCACAATTTATAAGTAAATTTGCAATAGATTATACATCGAATACAGATGGATATATCCAATCAACTTTATCGCATGAATTTTTGAAAGAATTAACGGTAGACGTACAAAGTAATATTGGCAGTATATGTAATTTACGTAATTGTGTAGTTAATAAAATGATGACTGATCGGTCATTACTCGGCAAGCTATTTCAAATTTCTGGTAAAGATGAATTAGATTTCCTAGTTGATTCGGGATTATTATTTGGCTTTGTGTTAGGTATGATACAATTGGCTGTTAGTTTATATTGGGACAATCCATGGACATTAAGTGTGGGAGGATTGATAGTCGGATTGGCTACTAATTGGTTGGCACTGGAAAGTCCGCGTTAGTGTTGTTTTATCTTATGAATTCATGTGTTCAATATAAAGTATTTGAGATCTGAGTGCTTCATTTGGTCTTTATGCATCTTCATTTGATTGTCTTGCAAGCCGTATGCACTAACTTGAATTATTATTGTCTCTCTTCATCTTCATAAATTGTGAAACGCGCACCTTTCAGAAATGGATCTTTGAACCCGTCAACCCGTTTAAGATTGGTCCTATTGTATTACAGGGTTTGTTTCTGAGGAGACAGAATGAGGTTTCGGCAGATTTTTCGGAGTTCTTTGCCAACAAGGTATTGACATCACGTCAACTTTGGAAGAGCATGTTAACTGATCCAACAACATTACCTGAATGGGAAAAGTTAATTGCCAATCGTTTCTCAACATTCATGAAGGACGCAACACTGGGTACTGTTGATTTACAAACACAAAAACCAAGGAAGTTAATGGCGGCATCATCCCGATTATGTCTAAAGTTATATGATTATCTTGAGAATTTACATGGTTATGTAGATGAGGCATTAGAAATTGAAAAGACATTGAGGGCACGCATGATGGCCATGACATCGGCACAGTTTGAACGTGTATTGCATCCTATCTTTGAGGAGGATGAAATGACTTTGATCATTAGTGGTGGAGCGTTGGGGTTTGTGGCTGGGTTGGTACAGCAGTTACTTTCTACAGGAAAGATTACATTGCCCAAAGTTAGTTTTGGAAGTAATATGAGTATACTCTCTTTAGTTGGTAGTGTGGTTAGTATGTATGCAGTTTCTATTGGTGAGTATAATATCGTTATGTCTAGTTTTTATATTATGATATGTGTCCCTTGCTCACAGCCCTCTTCCTTTGGTATCCCAAAGCACTGAGGCCGAGGAAGAGCTTCTCGTTGTTCTTTACACGCTTAATCGAGAGGACAAGACGGTTGAAAAAGCGGACATATCGTTTATTTGAAAGTGATGCTAAAAGAAAAGCAGCACGGAGCTGTGAAGGAGAAACTTGGTCAACTCTCATTAGTTCGGGTGAAGAAGACTAAAGGAGTGAAGAATGGTCAGAGAAGAGAGAGAGAGAGAGCGGTAATCGTTTACATGAAACGATTAAGCTCTGCTATATTTGTAAAGTAAAGCTAAGTAGCAGTTTTAGGGCAATATACTGTCTTTCTGAGTATCTGTAGATAATATACGTTTCCATCGCCCTTTCCCCTCCTTTCTATTATGTTCATTTTGTTTCTATTCTCCCGACTATACATAGCAAATAGCAACCTCTTTCTAATACCCAGCTTATGGTCCAAGATCTGTACTCATTGTTCTCTTCCTCTTGCTAGGATGGACTAGCTCCTCTTCGTCAGCAATCTGTGGAGTACCAAACAAACGATCTCCTGGAAGATAAATGTTGTCACGATTTATGATGATGAAAGAGAGGAGACAGTAACTTATGAGTACATGTGGTTCAAAGACAGTCAAATTATGGCTAATAAAGGCCAAATGAAGTATCCAATCGCAGAGTCTTCAATTCAAACACACGAAATCATATGATACAAAGATACTAACGCGGACTTTCCTGCATCACCCAAACCAGGCACGATATCTCCATCATCATTCAACTTATCATCAATATGACCAACTGTAACATGAACGTCAGGATGATACTTGAGTAGTTCCGATAAGCCCTTAGACGATGCTAATACTGACAGGACATGAATGTCCTTTACACCCCACTGCATATTGTATTGTTTGTTGTTTTTCATTTGGTATACAGAAAGAGTTTAAGAATGCATCAGAGGGATAGGAAGGACAAAGTCACTCAAACCCAAAATTAAAACTTATGCACAATAAAAATAAAAAAGTAACATACCTTCTTTAATATCCCAACAACACTAATAATCGTATTACCACCAGCAATACAAACATCTAAAACATATGCCACATCAACATCACAAACCTTTGGTAATCGATTATAATACTGTACCGGCATTAATGAATGCTTTGATCTATACATACCAATATGATGTACTGTGGCATTATCTACGAGTTCTAACATACTATCGACCATACCAAGTCCTGATCGTAATATTGGTATTAATGCTAATTTTTGTGATAATTTCTGTCCTGTTGATTCAATATGATGATCATCACTACTACCTAATCCATTGGTACTCATTGCAACATTTGAATTACTAGCTGCGGGTACAGTAATTGGAATATCACGAGTTAATAAAGTACTTGTAGCCTCATATCCCAAGTGAAATGTAATCTCACGTAAGACACTACGAAACACCGATGGTGTAGTAGATGATGAACGCAGTATAGATAACTTGTGTGATAGTACTGGGTGTTTAGATATGTGGATGTTGTCTCCGTAGGGTGCTGTAAATGTTGGTTCTACCTTGGATGGGGAGCGCTTCATTAGCGATGTTGCTGTTATTGTTTGGTCGGTCATTATATTAGTGTATTGTTCTTCCTGATCTACTCTATCTTTTACTCTAGCTAGCTTGATAACTTTGAAATTGATTCCAAATCTTATATCTGATACTCTCCGAACTATGTTTTGATTTGCAATATCTGATCTAACCGAATTAAGATCTCTTGATTTGCAATAGACGTCACCTTGCGGCAATTCTGATCAAAAGAATCTTTGAACTTTGAGATATCTAGATGAGAAAAGATTCTCTATCTATAGCAGATTTCATTTGAGATATCCTTTTTGGGATAGTTAGTAATACATTCATTTTGGGTGATAAGTGTTTGTGGACTTTGAACTAAGCTACTAACGATATAGCGGCGTCATAAACTTAAATATGCCTGCACAGAATGGTCATCATCAACAACGTCGTGTCTTCCGTGGCCGGGGCGGAGCAACCGATAGAAACATACCTCCAAAGAAACATCACAGGAACAAAGTAAAGTATCAAAATGAAGTTGAGAGTGGTAGTGGTGTTGTCCACAACAATAATATAGAAGTAGATGATGATGCTGGTAACCATGATATAGATGAGGAAATACAGAATCTATCACTTGATAGTAATGATGCACCATCTACTCCTCCACCTACTACAAACACAGATACTAAACTATTCCGTGAACTTAAACATCTAAACAAACGAATAAATAATGTACAAACATCATTACAAACAAGTCAATTAACAAATCCAAATAAATGGAAAATGAATTGTTTATTACCTGTACGGAATATAGTGAAAGAATGGAGTTCTATATTGAGATTTCATAATATATCATTAGATGTAATACAGAGGAGCAGTTGCAAACATGATGATGATGAAGAAGCTGATCAGATACCCTCCTTGGATATAACAAATAACAACTCTGACTCGACTAATAGCGGTGTTGATGTTGTACACGATGATGCCACAAAAGATCTATTTAAATCTGCATCACAAAAGGTATTTAGTCTAATACAAATGTCAATGCAAAGTGGACCACTTGTGGGAAGTAATCCCGGCTATATGAAACGATGCGGTGGAGAAGTTGCATCTATTGCACTCAGTTATTTAAATGAGATTGTAGACCTTGCCACTACCGGAGATGTTGTTGTTGAGAAGGTTGAGAATGAGGAAGGCTGTGTTGATAGTATCAATAGAAGTGAAGAAAACATACAGGATATTGCTACCGATTGTGCAGGAGATCAGATACAACTGAAGAAAGAAGCAGAGGATGACGATTTAGTTGAATTGGAATCTGTCTCTGATATTGAATCTTCAGACAGTACAGCTGATGAAGACAACGACAACATTTCACATACTCAGATAGATTCATTGGAATCGAACAATAAAGCACATACGTCAAACTCAATACAAGAGAAGAGAGATATCACAATGAACAATCTACAAACAACGCTACTCTTTACTGAAAAGCAATCCCAAAGATTCTGTCAATGGTTAAGGAACGCTGAAACGGGGACGGAACTGAATAAAGCACCAACTAAATCAGCTAAAAAGCTACAGAATCAAAAGAGTAAGAAGCAAATGAAGAAGGAAATGAAGGTGGAGCGAAAGTTAAAGTCTAAGAAGAAGCAGAGATAGTGTCTTATCTAAGTATTAATCTGATGTACATAGTTAGACACAACAGAACAATATATCTGTTAGATTTCCGTATAGACCCAGCGTTTTTCTTCTCGTACTTTTCTTCAAACATATCTTCAACTTTTCCAGTTGGTGGAGGAGGAGGTGCGGGAGGCAAACCCACTGTACCAGTAGTATCTTTATACATTTGTTCAAGCATATTATCAAGCTCTGCAACACCTTCTTTCTCGGGTGATGATGTCGGTGGATATGTTGACGGTGATAAGGTAGGACTCCAAGTTTCGAGTAAGCTATCATCCAATGTATAGCTAACACCAACACTTAGGCCGAAGCCATTTATTCCAGTGCCAAAAAGGCCTGATATCGCAAGACTACTGTGCAGTTCAACACCGTCATCATTTTGAATAGAATATACACCTTCTCTAAACTTGATGATATCTTCGGAAGCAACAAAGTAGAAGCCTCGTCTATCATCAACATCCAGGGGTATAGAATGCTGTAGTTTAATCTCAACAATGCCCTCTTCTCTCTTTTGATTGAATTGAGGTGCAGTTACAGTTGTTATTCTCTCCCAGTCATCGGGCAGTTGTTCTTTACCAGCATATGAGCCGGTTGTACTGCCTATATACGATATTTTGCTTGTGACGAACACATCGATAGTCGCCCCGTCAGTATTCTTTGGTAGCGTATAACCCAATTTGATCCCATTTATGTACACTTTTCTCCTTGCTTTTTGATCTAGACCAACATCTATCATGAATCCATCTAAAGATTGACAATTCTCTGTACAGAATGGACCATCAAACTCAAATGGACCACAATCTGAACATGTTTGACTCTCTCCCTTCTCACACATCCCGTTCCCACAGCATAGTTCTAGAGTTTCAGTTAGGGTACACAAATTTGTCTCAAGATCACATTGTTCAATTGTACAAGCATTCGAATCATCACAGTCAGCGTCATCGTTGCAACCTTGTGTTATGAGTGGCTTGAAAGGGGGAGAAGTACATTCCTTCGAGTCTAACTTTGACCATATGTTGTGAGATACTCTCCTTGGTTCCTTACTCACATCGCCTACAATATCAGGATGATTTATCCATTGCTCTATATCACCTCTAGACCCTTTTCCATTCCACACTCCTCCGAATGTTATTGCAATATTGTCCAATCCGCCATCGCAGAAGTTACAATAAGACATGATTGTTGCCGAGTTTTCACGAGGAAGACCAGTGACTGAATCTCTAGTAATCTCAGGACCACCTTGATTCTGTGGTTTAACTGTACATGCACCACAACCATCCACTGGGGGTTCATACCCGTCGAACGTGTGACCTGATCCCAAACTATGCCCGAGTTCATGTGTCAGTATGAAGAAATCAAAAAGAACCAATGGTCCTATATCATTCAAATTACCTGATAGGTCGGAAGTGACTCCATATCCCCATTGTTTATCACATATACTATCAATAAAGGCAATACCTCCGCCTAACCATCTACCAAGTAATGCATGATAAAGTATAATTGAACCATCACTACTCTCTAACTCTGGTCTCGGATACATTCGTTGTGCCTTCAACGCCTCCTTCGTCGTTGTTAATTCATCATAAAATGTCTGTTCTGTAATACTAACAATGTTCAACCTTGTATCTACCTCATGTTGTAATACAATATTGGCTGCACTAATCAAAACGTTTATATATTCAATTGCATTTTCGAGAGCGCCTTGTTTTTCTATAAAGTATTTATCAATGTCGATTGATAGATTTACATGATGTGAATATTTGGTGGTTGATTCTATATATGCTGATGTGGTATCATGTGTTCTACTTATATCTCTAATCGATTTTGCAGTGTGCTCATGATCATATGTATCTTCTACTGGTTGTTTGATATCATCATGGTCATGATTATGCGTATGATGATGATGATGATCTTCTGCACCACAACTCCAATCCTTCTCAGCAATCGTATCATACTCTTCACTTAAAGTTCTCCTCATTTGTAATTCATGCATACCATTATCTTCATGAGATGTAATTGAATGAAAACTACCACCACTTATACCTCTATGAAAACCTCTAACTTGTCCATTATTTATTGACATTATCGTTAATCCAATATTATCTTGAGGATTTGATACTAACAATTGCAAGTTATTAATGTTGTTACGATTGAAATTTCGATCTTTATGAAAATTATAGGTAGTTTGTGATGTTATTGCCATTTGATGTACCTCTTCTACCAATAGTTTATTGTTTGGTACATCATCATTATCATTATTATCGACTTCTATTTCAAATCCTCGACGTTGAGTATTGGTATTGTCGGATAGTATATCGACTAGTTTTCGACCTCCTATCGGTACTTTTATCCTCTCGTGTTTGTGTGTTGTATTGGCGGTGCTGAAGGTTTCTACCGATGCAATTGCAATGATGATCAATAGCCCGAATAGTGGCCTATGCAACCAACGCATCTTTATATCGTATATGCTAAGCAGCTTTCTAGGACCGCCGCCTACTACAGCTCTTCATCATCATCGTTCAATCTTTCTCTCGCTCGCACTGGCAAGCTATTTAGGCGATCAAACGGTTCAATCGGTAACTTGCACCATACCTACATAGTTGCATACTAATACTAATCAACTCACAACAGAATGCTCAATCAATCACAGGTTCTACTCTAGGAACTATACCAATATGAAGCAACATCTTTATTATTAGTTTTCAATTGGTAGTGGTTCGGTTTGAGATTTGTGCACATCTTGGTTCGTTTTTTTGTACTATCTGCTCTACTGGCCAAAGACATATCGACGCCTATTTAGACGTCTTGAGGTAGTTCTTAGTAATATAGATGCCATCTTGCATTAGGGCTCTACGCTATATCATTTGACTGTTAGGTTGATGTTGAATGAGAAAATTGAAGGAGACACTGACACTATGACAGTATCTGTCTCAACCAGAAGAGACAGTCATAATCGTTCATGAGATAGATTTATGAACTGTGTTCTCATCTTGACCGATCACAGATATTGATATCATCTGTTTGACTCATAAAATACAAAGCCAACAAAACACAACATCTATTTACAATTACAATATCTCAGTCTCAGACATAATTCAATACCCACCAAGAATAACATCATGGCACCCAACGAACAAGATAAAGAGATGATGCGTGAAGCAATCAAGGTAATGCGTGATGCAGGAGTCGTTAACAAAACAGGAGGTCCATTCGGCTGTGTGATTGCCAAGGACGGTAAGATCGTCGCAAAGAGTGGGAACCGAGTCCTCGCTGATAATGATCCATCCGCCCATGCCGAAGTCTGTACCATTCGTAAGGCATGTAAGGAACTCGGTACATGGGATCTATCCGGTTGTACTTTGTACACTTCGTGTCAGTGTTGTCCAATGTGCTATTCTACTAGCTTCTGGGCTAGGGTAGACAAGGTATACTACGCCGCTGCTTGGGATGACTATGACGATCTCTTCTCGGACGCCGAGATCAACGCCGACCTCAAGAAGGAACAGTCGGACATGAAACTCAAGCCTGAATGTATGCTCAGAGATGAAGCAAAGATAGTCTGGGAGGAGTTCCGCAAGATGCCCGATGGGGCAAGGTACTAAAGGGAGTATCAGAGGATTCCTGTAATAGTGTATTGAAGTATACTCCAGTCAGATCATTCTAGTTTAACAGGCAGCCATTTGGGCCGGGGGTATACCTTTGTAATAACAAATAGATGTCTTATTACTTTAACTTTTGCTACAGATCTCTTTCTCTAGGTCACGCTAGTATTCATATTCATTGTTTATCTATTCCTTTGCCTGTTCTACAAAACAATCACTCTTCACAGAGTTCTCCATATCACTTTCATCAGCTTTTGGAACAGGGAGAGACTCGACTTGACGAAGGCCTGGTACCCACTTCATTAAGGGCCACGGTAATAAGAACATAACCTTGAGTGTATGCAATATATGACGATGGAATCCCTTATAGCTCCCAGAACCAGCAAGGTAGGAGGGAGGCTCTTCCCACTCTTCAAGAGGAGTAAATAGCGCACTTTGGTCAGCCTTAAATGATCTGATTGATGAAGAAATGAGCTGGTTTTCTTCGTCAATCATATCTTTGGTCACATTTTCATTTGGTAGTGGAGGATGATTCATATATTGACGTTCGGCAATTTCGGATAGAGTTGCAATGAGAAGACCTTGTGCAACGTCTTTAGTTCCTGGTTTTGTGCATAAGATGTGCATGTTTTCAGCAGTGCAACGAAATAACTTTGTATCTATTGAAGCAGTGGCAATCATATCTTGGTTGACAAATGGTGATAACCTCTGGCTTTCTTTCATATAAGCTCTCCTTCCTTGAAGCAAGGGATGTAGATGTTTAATGTCAAAGGCTGCACCACTCACCAGAGTGTATTCATTAGTCGTTCCTGAAACGGTTGATTCAATATCGACTGAACCTTCCAATATAATGTAGAAGAACTGATTAGTATCGAGAGTAGATCCGGCCTTCACGTTGACCAATCTAAATGATGGTGCTATATTGGCTTTGAACAGTAGACGTGTGATACCACTACGACGATAGAAGTATCTCCATAAAGCTTCCTATCATATGATATTACAAAACAACACGATATATGAGTATAGTATATTATTGATTAAATAATTGAACAACGAAGAGTAAGAAGAGAATGGACATACCTGTTCCTGATTCTCATCCAGCTTCACCGTTCCTTCATCAATAATAAGCCGGATGGCAGACGATCCATGCAAGTAGATGCAAGCAAATGCCCAAACATACATTTCATACTCGTTATGATCCCTTGTAAATTGAATTGCAATAATGAAAGCATACGCACAGGTCAAGAATATTCGAATGAGAAGAAGATCTCCCCACATTCCAGAGGCAGTAAAAAAGGCACTGCTTAAGTTGCTTAGGATTCGGAGAGTGTTCGTCATGGTATTTTGTAAATGTAAATGTATATTGCAATAACTATATGATGTTGTGTCGGATGAACTTTTATAGTTCTAATACTAATTTTATTTTGGATTGCAATTTCGAATTATGTGGCGGTGGCGATGTATCAGCGTATCAGGGAGAGTTTATATTATTATTATTTTATTTGCAATAAGGAGAGTTATGCTATGTTGTTTAAATGTAGGTAAGTGATATAGCAAAGGGGAGATGCTTGAACTTAGGTTCTACTTACTGATGGGAGAGCTGATTATGTCCGACACATATCATGTGTCTCAAATTATCGATCTTTGATCTTGACAAATCTTTAATATTGAAGTCTTGGCTGTCTGCTTGATGCTGCTACCATATGCAACAAGTAATAGACTGACTGGCCTATACAACTGCATCTTATACTACCCTTAAGGGGCAGCAGTCTTCTCTAAGCTCTTGGCCCCAGACAGCTCTATCTTTTATTCGCGATAGAACGGATTTCCCCTTGTTTCCCCAACCAAGCAATCTCTCACAATAGTCCTCTTGGGAGCCGTAGTAGATTGCTATTTCTACTACTAATAATAAGAAGAATAAGTAGCAGAAGAAGATGACTTCATCATCAGTATCAGGTGGTAGCGGCAGTGGCGGCGGCGATGAGGATACCATTAACTTGAATGCACAAGCGTTGCAATCACTCACTCGATTGGCTGATACACTTGCAAAGTTGGATGAGACTTCTGTTCATGATGCTGATACCGCAAATAGTGAAGAGTGCATTGAAGAGAAAGTTGCTGCATTGAATATATCAACATCATCATCTACTTTAACAAAGCTACCAACAATACCAATATCATATTGGCGTACTTTACCACAGAGTGTAGAATCAGCATATCAACTTCTCAACGATGGTGCAAACTACATTCACGCTACATCCACAAAGTATACTCTAGTAGGTAAAGTAGATACCCAAGAAGGAAGTAATCTAGCAGTAGAATTACGCAAGGGAGCCGAATTAATAGGCACAGGTACACTATTGCTCTATTCAAAACAATATGGTTCATCTAGATCATTAAAACATTATATTAAACAATATTCAAGATCTGTAATAGCATCAGTTCTATCATTAATTAAATCATTTGAAGATGGTTTAAGTCAAGGACAAGCAAATGACGGGAACAACATAGGAGCGCAGAAAACAGGTGCAGTCTGGGCAGCTTGTGATAAACTAACGAATACATTACCAAAAGGTAATCGAGCTGCAATGCGTCGTGAATTAATGGTATGGATTAAAGATTGTAATGAAAGTATTGAAGAGTTTGAGGAAGTATTGGAGTTGGGACCTCGTGATGATAATAGTAATAACGAAGAGGAGGAAGAGGAAATGATGGATGAAGAGCAGTATACAGAAAAGGAAATGAGTGTGGCTAGAGCTTCTGTGAACTTAATGAAGTGTAGTAAGAATTTGTTGACGTTGGTTCTCAAGACTTGTGAATGTGTTGGTGAATATGTTGATAAGATACCAGCATCTGATGATACTGCTGCTAGTGAAGACAATGATACCACTCAACAACAACAAGTAAATGACAAGAAAAGACAGGAGATACTGCAATGGATTAGCAACCTTCATGAAATGGCAAGAACAGTCGGAGAAGGAGTTACCAATGTAGGAATTTTATTATATCCTCCACTAGACAAAGCAACAGCAAGCGAGGAAGAGATACAACAATGGCAAGAAAAGAAACCAAAAGCAACGTCTTTAGATGTCGATGAAGTTAGCAGTACCATACCAAGTTTAGGCAAGACTACAATGGGTATACAATTAGAACATCAATTATATGCACTTGCCGAGTGTGTAATCATGGTGCATGATGCTCAATTACCAACATCTGGGAAAAGTATTGGTGATTGTATATCTAGTGATGTTAGATTGGGAAGTGAAAGGATGAGGATTGCGTTGAATAAACGTTGCAAAGAAGTAGAGGAGGCAATTAATAGTTGGCAACCATGAGAATGTATTTAGTTATGCTGGTAATCCAGAAACCAAATATTTTTAAATTTAATCTATAGCAAGCATGTGCATCGAGTTTCAACTCTGTTCTTCAACTTTATACAAACCTTTCATGGATCAAAACACTTGAGCCACTCCTCTTGCTCATAAGCCATATGTAAAATCGACTCCTTTGCTCGATAGGAATGCCTCTCGAGTGGTAACAGGCAAAGCCTAGATTCAATACCGAACGCTTTGAGTGCAGAGAAGTATCGCTCGCTTTGCATGGGGAATGTACCACTGTTCTCGTCGTTTTCGCCGTGGATCAGCAGCATCTTGCCTACACGATCCTGTTCTGAATACTTCTTGACATGCATCAATGGTGACATGGTGATATAAATGTCTTGAGCTTCCCAGATGGACCTGTCTTCAGATTGAAAAGACATCGGAGTTAACGTTCTGTTAAACGCTCCAGATCTGCCGATTCCGGCTGCAAACAAACTTGTGTGACTTAGGAGATGAGCAGTCATGAAGGAACCATAACTGTGTCCACCGACACAACATTTATCTGGATCAGTAACTCCACGATCAGTTACATACTTTACGGCAGCCGTAGCACCCGATACTACCTGTTCAATGAATGTATCATTTGGCTGTGCATCTCCTTCTCCCACAATTGGAAGACTGAAATCGTCCATTACTGTCCAGCCTTTTGCTGCCCAGTGAATTGGCGATGCCCAATGAGCCGATACAAATCGATGCTTGGAACCCTTCACTTGACCTGCAGCCTTGGCATCTTTAAACTCACGAGGATACGCCCAGAATAAAGTTGGTCGAGGACTTCCATCGTAATTGGCTGGCAAATACAAATTAGCTGTAAGTTCTACTCCATCATCTCGCTTATATTTGACCAGCTCCTTTGTAATGCCAAGCAAGTCCGGTTGGGGATGTTTAAAGTGAGTTACTTGTACCTCAGCTCTACTCGAATCAGATAGACTTGCCAAGTAGTAATTCCGAGGAGTAGTCTTGCCCTCTCTTGATATCATGATGGAATCATTATCGAATAGGAGAATGACTAAGGATTCATACATATCCTCTCTCTTTGTTGGTAGTACCCCGCCCACTTCCTTCGAGGCATCGAGCTCTTCATCTCCATCTTGTGGACCTGGTGCAGTACAACGCCACAGCCGAGTGGTCTTTGTCTCTTCTTCTGAAAAGTCTAGCAAGTCGAGGAATGGTCTATCACCCAACGACGAAGCCCCAGGACCCTGCAAATAGATAGATGTTGGGGTTGGCTGCACAATAAAGTATCTGCCTCGGGCACCACGACGTGTCATCGGTTCGCCTGGAAGATGCGCGTTATCACGATTTATGATGTTGAAAAAGAGATGATCGTAACATATGTTAGTACATGCGGTTTAAAGGCAGTCAAATAAAGGCAAACTAAGTTCAAATGAAGTTGCAAAATCACCAAGACTTCACATTGAACACACTATAACACACAACAAAACAATACAAACGCGGACTTTCCTGGTGCGGTGTAACGATCTTCCCAACTACGCTCCCACAACATTCTCTTCTTTCCATTTGTTTCAAGTATCGACTTTCTTTCCATTCTATCATTCCAGCGATACTCATCTACAATCGCTAACCCACTCTCACAAAAGTCCAAGCCAGCATACCTCCATTCAAGACCAACCAACTTTATAGGCTCTCCCAATGTCAAGGTACTCGCATCAAGTTTCTGTGTGTATAGTGCATCACGTTCATCTCCTTCGAATTCATCAGCCAGAGAAGCACCACCGTCTGTTGCCAATGCAAAGATGATTGTATGATCCTCACAGGGATGAAAGTGGAATGAGCGTTTATGCCTAGAACAAGCGTCATATGCCAAGGGCACTTCGTCATCAACTGGAAGAGATGCTACTTCTACTACATCATCCGAACCCAACTTCCAGATTTGAACGTCTTTACCAAACTTGGAGATTGGAACAGCATAACTAAACTTTGTAGCAATTTGTGCCATTACAAATTCACCGCTGGGAGACGATGTTAAACTACGAATGAGGCATCCTCCTTTACTTTGCTCAACTAGCTTTACATCCAAAGAACTGGTATCAACACAAAGTAGTTCAGTTGTCAAGAAATGTTTCAGCTTTGCCTCATCATACTCATTCTTTAACAAATCTGATAGAGAGATGTGAATATCATTGATATGAGTTGATCTGACGAATAAACAATCAACAGACATATGATTTGACTCACCTTGATATGTCCGACCAGGTGCCTTCCTAGCATCTTTACAAACTTCTTGAATAGATGGTCCTGTGCTAACAGGCTCAGCCGGTGGTTCCTTTGGCCATTCAGCAGGGATACATTTAACCAAAAGATTACCGCCATCTCCAGTAAATTGATAAGCACACCCAGAAACAAAGTTCATACGCTGCTTTAATGGAATCTGTTCAATACTCCACTTCCCATCTAATAATTCACACTTGTACAATTCCAATAACAATTCATCTCTTACTTTAGATGAGAATACAAAATACGGTTTGGAAGGATGAAAGCGTATGTATCGAATACCCTCTGAATTAGTAGGTAAAGTAATACTCTGTTGTTCACCTGTTGCCATATGTTGCAATACCAATGATTCGGCATAATCCAATCTTGATGGTGTAAATAATGCTGGATCAAATCTAATGCCAGCCAATTTTTCTTCTGGCTTGGCTAATAGTTCAATCGATGGTAAAGGCGGCTCTTGAGTAATCACCAACCATTTATAATCACTTGAAAGTGTTAATGATGGGTCTTTGGGCGGTAGAAATAGCCTTTTTAGTAAATCTGAGGGTTCTTTATAAGATGCCGACATAATGTTTTAGTGGATAGGATATAGTTTGAGTTTTGCTTAGATTTTGTGCATATGATATGTACAAATCTCCAGAGAATTATTATTACCCAATGAATACTAGTTTAATTGAGAGATATTAATGCAGAATAGAAGAAGAGCGCGTGCAACTAATTGAATAGAAGATAAGACAACTACTGAAAGCCGTCGAATGCAATAAATAACATAATATACAGGGTAACAACCTATAATATGTAGGTGAGAACCTATGATAAGCGGCTGCGCTAGCAAAATATTGGCTAGTGGATATCGAGTAGCAACACCAGGAGCGCTAGATTTGCAAGCATGATGGTGAGAATATATGTTATTTACTTAGTTTACTGCAACCTTACTATATATCCTACTATCTTTATCTACACTCTCATTCCTCTTTTCATTATTTGTTTTTGTGCATATCTTATGTACATTTATCATTCTCTCGGATTGGATAACAATGTATAATGTCGTATCCTCAATTTACCCATCAATATCATCATAGACTGAAGATGGCAACATACAATTAGATCATACTTTGAACATCACAGTACCGAAACTATCATCGCCAATAGAGAAAGCATTAGGCAGAGCACTAAAGTCATTTGAGAGAGCATGTCAAGACTTTTCTCGTTCAATAACAATAGTTGGTTATGGACTTGCAGCATATCTTATCTTGTCGGGAGTATCTAAGATAATGGAGGCTAGAAACAATACTAAAAGTATATGTGATGATGATAATAATGATAATAAACTACAAAAGAAGAATAAAAAGAAGAACAAGAAGAAGGATAAAGTTGGAGAGAGTAGCGATTTCAAAGAAGAAGAGGAAACTGAAGTGAAAGATAGAGATTTGGCACCCGATAGGACAGCATACTATGCCAAGTACTCGACTCAAATACAAGATGATGGGCCGAATGTAAGGGACCATACACCTTCATATGCAAACATTTACAATATTCCTCCATGATAAAGTAAAATCAGCAATAACAGGGGTATAACTTTAATTCATTATCAATATCTTCTTTTCATCCAAAAACTTACAACTTTGGACAATTACAAAAAAGGAAACAACTAAAACAGGATTGGCACACTACATGACGACACTCGACAAAACAACAACAACAGCAGCAAGTAGTGCCCATGATCCAGACAGAAAGAGCTTGTTACTTCCAGATGTGTCATCCTCCAAAACATCAACCTCTTCCTCACCATCGGTTGAAATCTGTTTCACGAATAAGTCAGGGCGGATGACATAATAATCTGCACCGTATGGTTGATAGTCCGCCATTCGATCGCTCAAACCAACATGCCAGTAGGGAGTAACGAGATTTGATACAGGTTGAAGGTCCAAGACTGCCTCATGTGTAGCCTTGGCCTGAACAACTCGCTCGTCTCCCTCAGCAATAGACAGTTCGTCAAGCTTGTTATCAATATCGGTCGATGCAATGTTGGCGTGATTATTACCTCCATCACTTCGGAAGAAGGATGACAAGAACCAAAGAGGATCTCCTGCAGGCAAGGTGTGCTGAGCCCATAGCATCAAGTCGAATGTCTCGTCGTCGAGATAGGCTTGTGTCTCACTCCAATCCATACCTGTCAACACAGAGTTCACTGAGAAGCCAATATCCTCGAGTTGTTCTGCGATGAGGGGTTGCATGATACCCAGGCCAGGACGGTGGGGATAAGCAACTAACGTCACAGTAAGTTCCTTGCCATCTTTGTATCGTTTCCCATCATCTGAATTAAGAATCCATCCAGCATCATCAAGGAGGGCGGCAGCAGTATCAGCATCTCCATGAGAATCTGATTCATCGATAAAGTACGGGGAATAGTCAGGGAAGAGGGAGCGAGTTGCCTTGCCACCTGCCAGTGCCTGGGACAAGGCTATACGATCAATAGCTAAATCAATAGCCTTACGGACCTTAACATCTGAAATTCGATTTAGATTGTGAAACATCATGTAGTGATATCCAACTTCAAAGCTGGGATAGGAGAGAGTATGATGAATGGGAAAGTAAGAAACAACAAGTGAATCAAAAACAATCAAAACAACCACCTAAGGCATACCTTTTGACGTTGACGCCATCAGCCTTGCGTAATTCTGGTAAAGTATCAATAGGGAGGTGGAAGGCGATATCAATATCACCAGTTTCAACATCCTTTGCTAGATCGTCGCCGGTAGCAAACTTCTTGATCTCAATTAATGGACGATCAAGACTTTGTGCGTCATAAAAGCGGTTAGGAGACAGATCAATATGATCATCGGCAAAAGTATCTACCTTGTATGGCCCAGTGTATATGAAGTTGCCATCGTCATCCTTGTAATAGATTACAAATACCCACTCTGCCAAGACAGCATCCATGACATGTGTAGGTCTCTCTGATTCAATGCGTATGGTACGATCATCCACAGCAGTCAAAGTCATCTTGCCTAATGAAGATGAGGCACTGGGATTCTTCTCATTAAGCTCAGTTAAACAGGATACAACATGATCGGCAGTAACGGGGGTTATATGGCTTTAATACAACCTCCCAAATAATAGGTTCCTCTCCTAGCTCCACTTCTTGAACGATACCTTCTACCTTTTTGACAGACTCGGCAATCTGCGGTACAATCTCATCGCTTTTGTTAACAACAAACAGCTTTTCTGCAATACCATGGCTAATCAACGCCCAAGGATCGCTGTTACCTGTTGGATCTTGACCACCGGCCAAGAACGTCTGGAAGATAGAGAGGAGATAGTAACTGTTAGTATACTTGGTTTATAAAGACAAATCAAATAATGGCAAACTAAGTTCATATGAATCAGCAACATCACGGAGACTTCAATTGTTGAACATTTGGATCACATGATGAAATAATACTACCACAGACTTTCCTGTCCAACAATCACCGGACTATCAGCTTCAAGTGCAACAGTCGACGACACCGCCAACCATCCTGTTACTAATAGACTGAGAACGAGCATTATAATGATTGATATTGTTGATTGATTTGCTGTTTAGTATTGCAACTGGTTGCACTTTAGCTCATGAATATTTCTGTACTGAGATGAGGCAGCTCATAACCTATTCATTCTTTCTGATCAGTAATCAGTTGTAACCTGTCTCATAAATCGCCGTCTATGTGTTGATAGCAAACCCCAATCAAGTAGTTGTATATACGTCAAGAAGGTCCAAGTAGAATTTACTAATAACAATGAGCGAAGAAGCAGCCGGCCCACAAGTTGAAGTACTTCCTACTCCTACCATCCCTCATGATGGAACAGGAGCTATGGGTACACTTGCCAACGCTGCTGAAACATTGAAACGTCCAGCTACTGGTACTGACGCTGATGCACCTGCTGCCAAGAAGTCAAATGCCGACGCTGATAATGAATGGAATGCACTCCTTGGACAGATTCGTGGTCATCTGTCAAACATGCCATCGGATGAGTGTTTCTCACGTGCACTTGAATTGCAAATGTTGGCAAGGTCAGAAGTGGGTACTTCAAACCATTTATCGAATGCTATGGATAAGTTCTTAGGAAGTGGCGGCATGGCGGCGAATGGTACGGTCATACGAGCCGAACGTGATGCATTGAAACAAAAACCTATCAAGGCAGATAATATGCTGCCTCTACCCATGATGAAGATGACTCCTCCATTACCGCCGTATTGTGAACACGACAATGTTCCTGATATGGAAGTGCCCCATTTTAGTCAATTGGTGAACTTTCCACAGGCTAGATATGGAGGTAGGTGTGTAATGTGCGGTAGTGCAGAGTATAATATCCCGAAGCAAAATAAGGGTGTCTGTAACAATTGTGACGTTGCCATTTGGGTTCATGTTCCCACTGGGATGAATCTCAAGTGGTGCAAGGGGAGTAAGAACTTCAAGAAGTGGATCGACTTTGGAGTTAAGGTATGTTCATGTCAGGACTATTGTGCATATGATGTGCACAAATTTGCTTCGCCTTTGATAAATCTCTTCTCTAATACCCATCTCATTCTCTCCATCTTTTGAACATCCAGGGATACTCATCTAAAACTGAAGCCTGCCGCCAGAAGCAGGCAAAGAGGTACTCTGGAGCCAAAAACAAAGCCTCCGTTACTGTGTAAAGTATATATCGTATGAAAGGAGTCTTCGTGTGAAAGTGGTTAGTTTTGTACAAATGCTGTTAGCCTGGGTAAAAATTTGATGTTGTCGATAGAGACTATTGAGGTTGGTTTCACTAAAATAGTAATCTGATTTGATTTAATTATACTAATCGGTTGTGGTTATCTTTTCTTCGAGCTTGATATAACTAATGCAGCAATAACACTAATGACTACACCACTAATCCATAGCTCATCATTTGCTCTTCGATCCCTCTTCATTCGTTTCAGCAGCTCCTTCTGTTTGTTGTTTTGATCGTTATCTTCACCAGTTTCATCTGATTGAAAGTCTGTTGTATCTTCACTTCTTCTATCAAGCCCAGACCCCCAAAACTCAACATCTTTGCCCATTATCCATTGATACAGTCTTGATCCAATGGGGCGATTGTAACTCTCTAATACCAGCTTCTCTTTACCGTCCATTGTTCGAAGCTTTACGGCATCTCGTATTGCCACATCTAATTCACTACAGTGAACAGCCAACTCTTTCATAATTTGAACTGCATGTACCATATCATGTTCATCATTACTACTCGATGTCTTGAGTGATTGCTTTTGGGCATTGGCCTCTGGCACTTGATTGAAGGCATTGACGGAATTCATCAGATTATTCCTCTCAATCCAATCAGTAGATTGATCTTTTGATGAGTGAGATGACCACAGCTCCTTATATCCTTCACCAAAATAGCAGTGATACATCCAATGGAAGTACTTAATCAGACGAGCATGTTTGGCAAGTACCAGTATCAAATGAACATCACAAAGCGCTTCTGCCAAGTGAGCAAACAACAAGGCATCAACATATGCTGGCTTCTCCGTACCAAGTAAAGTATCATAACCGACAGATGATGCCAATTTATTCTCAAGGGCAGTATAGTATAAGTCGGCAATTTCTAAAGCACGAGATACATTTACTCTCCCTCCACCTCCACCGCCGCCACCATACGATGGAAAGAAGGATGAGAATGGATGTTGCTGATGATGAACCTCCTTCTCCTCCTCATTATCAGGTGACTCTTTATCAGCGTCATTGGAAGATTCAGAGCTTTTAGAATGACGGTAGTCATTACATCGAAACAGCTCTAATGCTAATCCACCTTTGACCGATGGAGACATGGCATGCGAAGACGGTAATAAGTTGTGTAATGCTAATGATCGTTCTGAATATGCTTGATACCATGCAAACAGAGGAAATGGTCTTGTCTTCACAAGACCTTTGGCATTATTCGGATCAAGTGCTGCTTGGATACATTGCGGTTTACCAACACTTTCCCATGATGGATCACAGCCATATCTTAACGCTGATAGTATGTAATTCAACTTTTCTTGAATTAATGCCTCATATGCCAATGCATCTCCAGCTACTTTACCATCATCTTGTAAATGTTCTGGGAAGAGTATATTGTTTTTCATTGATGAATGTTTTAATCGAAGATAATCAACTATATGACTACCACTAGAATGAAGAATCTTTGTCTTGTTATTATCATGTTGATCAAAGAAAGAGCTTCCAAGACCTCCGGGTTGATTCCTACCGATCAATACTGGTTTACTGTGTTTTAATACATCACTGTTATTATCATCCCGTTGTTTATTTAAATCTAATAAGTTTGGTAAACCACCAGTAGATTCAGTAGCAGCATACGATGAATTTTCTATTATATGCGGAATAAAGTTCATCCGAAGTATAAGTTGTTCAAACCATGCTACTCGATACTGTGTCAACTTTATCAACGTAAGAGGTTCTTTATATGATGATGGACTGTCACTTATATAATCACATCCATCTTTCAATATAGTTACATGCCGGGATGGAAGTGGCAAGGTAGCATTATCTTCATCATTACAAACTTCTTTGTCTATATTGCCCCAAGTTTCTGTCCAACCTTCAGCTCGTGGAGCAGCAAGAGATGGCGGACGATGTCTAGCAGATGATATATTTGTTAAACTTGTAGATCCTATTAAGATAGGAGAGGATGATAGGGGTGCCATTTGTTTATCAATTATCAAACAACTCTTGCTCTAGAGATAGTTATTGTTATTTTGATGTTGTATCAGGATACCGTATCTTTTTGAGCCAATATAACAATGCATACTTATATTTCTAATGCAATCGATACTCAATGGGCGTTAAAAACTGAGTTAGTAGGTATGCTGTTGGTATACGATGTCTTCAATTAGCCACACAATCACCATTCACCATCTCATTTTCAACCATCAAATCAATTTTTACTAGAGCCTCCCAAGACCACCACCAACTAAAAAGTAAAGATTGGCAAATTATCTAAGGGGTGAATAATAACCAGCTAGTACTATACTATCCCCAGTAGTATAATAGGATATGCTGCTGTTAGTATGGAATCAATAGAACAGCCTATACTACAATAAGGGAGGATTGCGTTTGGAAAACCTTCTCACAGCTTCTCACTCATTTGCAAAGGCAAAGTAAGTGGCATCTTAATTACCATATGTAGTGTAGTAGTTCGTCAATAATCAGAAAATGGGCGGTAAACAAAGTAAACACGCATTTACAAATGATTTACAAATACCAACTCCGGAAGAAGATACAAAATGTTGTCTCTTCTGTCCAATACCCAAGGCTTCTTCATCACCTGATACTACTACAGCAACACCATCAAGAAATAGCAGTAAGAACAATCTATCCCGTCCAAACAGTGGTTCTGCTTTATATAAAGATGAATTTGGCACGCCATTACCCGACACTCCCATATTTGCTCGACGTCTTCGAGATGCAGCTTTTGATGATCAAGATAACGAAGAAAAGAAGACTGGTGGTGGTGGTAGCTTTGGTAGAGCTACTGGTGGCTCATATGTTGAGGGTGTGAGTAGTTCAAGGTATGGTGGATTGGAGAAGGAGACTAGTACAATGTTTATGAATGAAAAGATAGTGAATCATAATAGAACTAATGGCGGGGGTGTGAAGTTGCCTACTGCTGAAATATATGAAGGACCGGTAAGTTTGTGTTTGTAGCTGGCTTTGTTTGGTATATATTTGTCTTATCTGTCTTATATCAACCTCATAACATACTATATATACTCTTCTTTCTTTAGAATGCCGAATCAAAATTATATCAAAAGTATGAACTCTGTGAAGTGTTAGGAGTAGGATCCACTTCCACATGTCATCGATGTATTGAACTATCCTCTGGTACTTCCCGTGCATGTAAGATAGTTGATAAACAAGAAATAGATGGTGCAATGCAACAACTGATGGATCAATTTTATACCGAAATTAAGACATTGAAAAGTTTACAACATCCAAACATTATCAAACTGTATGATGTATTCATTACGGAAGATAAGATATATATTGTAATGGAATTAATGAGTGGAGGGGAATTGTTTGATTATGTTGTACAGAAGGGTACATTAACGGAAGAGGAGGCAAGTAGGATTGTTCGAAAGGTGACATCTGCTTTGGTTTATATGCATTCCAAGAATGTTATTCATAGAGATATGAAGCCAGAGAATCTGCTATTGGCACACAAACCAAGAAGTTCACATGATATTGAAGTCAAAATCATTGACTTTGGCTTGTCCAAGATATTATCAGATGGTCCAATCGCATCAAGTTTCTTGGGAACAAGAGGATACCTTGCGCCAGAGATGATACAGCGGATGGATTATACAAAGTCTGTTGATGCATGGGCATTGGGTGTTATCATCTTTGTTTTACTCTGTGGCTGCCTACCATTTGATGATGATTGTCAGTCGATACCAAACTCTCCAGATCTACGATCAAAGTTTACACTTCGTTTTCCTCGCTGGGCTAAAGATTTGTCACCTTCTGCAAAAGATTTGTTAAATCGATTGTTAGATATTGATAGTCGGCGTAGATATACTGCCGAACAGGCTATGGAGCATCCTTGGGTTAAGGGTGATACAGCATCAAAGGATAGTTTGCTACAAAGTCCTGGCAGGATCAAGCCCTCACCAGGCAAACACGGCAAGTCATCACAAGCTACAAGAGATCACGTCAGTCAAATGGTTGCTAATAGAGCTCTGGCAAATGCACAACTTGCTGGTGCAAGAAGTCCCAAGGTTCATGTGAGAAAAACAAGCATCTAATGTACAGCTAGGTCTAATAATAATTGTAAGCATTAGTTTATCTTCTAATCATTTGAAAATGTCAATGTCTACTCTCTCTGGTCTTTGTATCTCTGGTTTAAAGTCATACCTCACCAGAGAGTACCCAGCTTTAATGACAGGCGTGTATCCTGGTATAGGCACAACATGATCATGCAGCTGATAAACTACATATGCACCAGAAAGTTCCACTCCACTGTAATCGGTAGATGAGACTGTTGTCATGGGTGCCTCTAAAGATTGCAAACCAAGCAAAATTGAGTTCTTTCCATCATGATTAGCGAGATACATGCCTTGTTTACGGCCGGGGTATATGGTTATTGGCTTATTAAGTACAATTTCAGTAAAGGATGAAGACCCATTCACTGCAATAGATGCAACCTTGTCCCATAGTTCAGGGGAGTGCTCAGTCTCCTCCATACTCTCCTGAATGGAATATAAATCATATGTCATATTACCGAGGCCAGAGAACTGAATTGTTTCGATATTTATCCCATAGAAGGACGTACCGGCGAGATGTTCAATGTCAAATAGAACACCCGGGGCGGTTGCACATGTCCCATCTTGTTTACAGTGTACTCCCGGTCTTGCATAGATTCTCTCATCATCTTGAGGAGTATCAGGATAAAACGAAGGAGACTTGGAGGGTGAGACTGATAACACATCTTGTGTCGGTTGTTGAGTTGGGCTTGATGTTGTCGGCGTTTCTTGAGGTGCTGATAGATACTTGTAATCGGAAATACCCGATGTTGGTCTGATACATTCTCCCTTTGCTAATAGACTTTTCCATATATGATGGTTGACTCGTTGAGCATCAGTGGACACTGAAGAAGTAGTTAATTGAGGACTTTGAGTCCAGGACTTGATGTCAGCCTTGGGCCCTTCTTTACTGTAAACGCCACCGTAGCTCATGGCAATGTTGTCCAGATTACCATCACAAAAGTTACAATAGCTCATCAAGGTTGCCGCTTGATCTAGAGGAAGTCCGACTGGACATACTTCACCATTGCACTGATCAATCGGTGGGTCGTACTCGAATGTATGAGAACTACCCAGACTATGCCCAATCTCATGTGCAATCATGTGCACATCGTAGAATGCATCTGCAAGATTATCCATCGAGCCTTGTAGCCCAGAGCTTAGACCTACACCCCATTGAGAACTACATACTGTATCAATAAAGGCAATCCCTCCGCCGATGTCCTGGCCTAATAAGGCATGAACTAAATGTATAGTCTCATTCCCATCTTCTTCTCTACTCACCCCAACAGTACCCTCATAATGTAATCTCAATTCTCTAAGTCCATCTCGTAAGTTATCCACTCCCTTCATTATATCAATTTCATCTACTCGTACTATATTTAACCGGACATTCATCTCGGATCCTAATATTGTATTCACTGCCGATATTAATAAGTTGATGTATTCAGTTGATGCTGTAGCTGAGTTGGAGTTTTTGAGTATAAAGTATTTATCTACTGCTATTAAGATGTTGAGAACAAATCCTTCTTCTCCTTGTTGGGAATTGGATGGAGTTGATGTGGGAGCTTGAATCGTATCAAACATTGAGAGTATTCTATCTTCATGATGATGATGACGATCGTGGTTGTGGTGGTGGTCGTTATTGTGAAGATCTCTATGTCTATGATGCTGCTCTTCATCAGTATGATCTACACCGCAGGTAAACTTTCTATTTGAATCTGATTGAGGAATTGTTTTGGAATGTAAAGCAGATGATAGACGCCGGTTATCCGGAGAAACGCCACCGATATCAGATGTTGATATTTGACGTATTATCCCACCATGAGCTAATCGTTGCAATCCAGTAACACCCCCCGTTTGTGAATTAACTGACAGTACAGTAAACTCTTCATTCGATTTGGATGTATCGGATGCCAATATTGATAAATTATTTAATATATTCTTTCGAGGCAGTCCTCTGGATGGATTGAACCTATATTTCGTATCAGATGTAATTGCTGATGGTATCTTGTCTAAATGTAACCAAAGCGTGCTATTATTATTTATATCATCATCATTATCAGCCTCAATATCAAAGTGTATGGTGTTACTACTTTTTATTATGTGGGCAATGTCCTATGCATAAATAAATGATGGGATAGAGAGTAGACATATGATATGAGCATTAGAACATAAACGAATTGCAAATACGCATAAATACATAGTCCTGTATTATTGCAATATAAATAGCTTACCTCATCTTTACTGATCAACATTCGCCTTTGCTGGACAATGTCAGTATTTGTATGATTTCGATGGTTCACATCTGTTTCATCGGCTAATGAACAGCCGCAAGCAGCTGCAATATAGAGGACGATGTTAATATTAATCTTCATTATCTCTCACCAATACTTACACCAACAATTTACACCTCTCGCATTATTTAAAGCCGCCTTTTAACCACGCACGTACATAGCGTACATATTATTACTTCTAAACCACGGACATTGAGAAGGAGGATACTGAGAAGTTTTTTTATGTAAGAGTGACTTGCTTACAGAACAGCCCCTTGAATCGGACCATGGATAATAAAGACAAGTAAGCGAGCATCTCTCTAATTCACTGATATAGAGACCGTTTAGTGAACGGTAAGTGGTAGTGCATAGAACTACGAGCTTATACATAAATTCTTTTTGTCTGCTAAGAGTATCTCCTCTTCGTTAGAGTCAGAAGGAGCAAGAGATTATATGAATATATATGGGCATGGGGTTCAATGAGATTTCAATTCAACACACCTATGTACATTCATTTACAAAACCTAAATACATTCAAAAGTTCTATATTTACACATTAGTATCTCCGTGATATAATGAAGGAGAGCTACTAATAACAGACTTGGATGACTTCACATTACTTTCTTCTTTACCACAAGTCCGTACATTCTTCCCCACATTCACTCAATTCTTCACTAACAAGTTTGACTAAATCATTCAACTCATTTCTATGACGTATCATGATGGCATATCCCAACTCTAATCGTTCTGTTGCTGATGGTATCAACAATGAAGCTGCCAATTCCTGTGGAGTCGCATACTCTTTCAATGTATTGAATAATACCATTGATGCTACTTCTGCCCCATATTCTTCTCGTTCACGATGTTGTGGACTGTAGTATGGTTCCAGAGATGACATTAACTGACTCGTCAAATCAGGCATAGTCGAGAGTATACCGTAATAGCCAAAGCCATAATTGTCCAGCGTTTCCAGGTCACTTCTAATGTGTTCTTCAAAGGCTGGCACTGACACATCTTCGAAGTTACTTGTGGCATCCCCGTCCACCAATCCAACAAGACCTAGACCATCACAGTCCTCATATTCTATATCACAGTTTTGTTCTTGTAATCTCTTCTTGCCATGAAAGAGACGAGCTATACCAGCTCGTACACCAGAGACCAAGTTCTTCCGTTCTTCATGTAATCGATATACTTTGTTGGCAGTTCGATGTAACTCGGCAATGTTGTGTATATCTGAAGATGCTTTATCTGTGTCGTCTAACAATATATTGAACTCGGCCATGACCACGGGTAGCTCGTTATTGTCGTCTTCTTCCTCATCGTCATCGTCAGCTACCTCTTCATCAAACTCTTGAATCCTAGCCAAAATGTTGACTAGCTCCTCTTCCTCTTGAGTTAGTCCGGCATCCTTTGATGAGTAGTAATCATGCAAAAAGACACGGCCGACACCCATGAACTTGACAACTGTTGGTTCTCCATTGCTACTATCACTTTCAACAATATCAATAGAGGCAAGAGTAGCATATCTCTGTTTACTTGTGCTTGTCTTCTTTTGCTTATATGTTGAGTTTGGAGCTTCCAAGGCAGAGGCAGTATAACTATCAATAACAGCAACGATTGGCGATGCTTCAATGCCTGCTTCACTCTCATCTTTAGTATTCATTTGCTCCTTATGGTATGACTGAGCCACTTGTATTGCCCTCTGCTGAAATGGTGTCAAATCAGAGTATTTGTAAGTCAAGGAACTGCCAACGAGGAGTGGAGGTGCATCAGCTTTTCCGGGAAGAGAACGGCTTAGGATATCAAGGATGGGTATGCCACGTCGTTTGCCACCATTCTTACTTGCAACAACATCAGAAGGTACACTCTCTTGATCAGATGCATCACTTTCGAGGTTGGCAGAGGTCACAACCTCTTCTTCTCCATCTTTCACACTTGAATCTCCCTTTTTCTCCTCCAAAATCATCTTCTTGGTATCAAGTCGTTCTTTCCTCTCGACATATAATCGTTGCAACTTGTCTCGTTCCTTATTCTTACGTTCTTGATGTTCATCTTCAATACGTTTATCAATAACTTCCTTATTGATATCCTTGGTACGACGATTAGCCTCCCTCATTGCATCTTGCATGGCTTGCTTTTGAGATGCTATATGTTGAGCCTGTTGATCGCGTAGTGCTTTCAATAGGTCATCCTTTTCTTTGAAGGTGTCAGTTTTCTTGTTGTTATCACTTCCACCTAAAGATTCCAAATAGTTGGTTGCTTGAAATGTAGTTGGTTTCTTCTTCATCTTAGTTTTCCAACTTTCAACCACGGGTGGTTTGCTCTTGATAGTATTATCTACCTTTGGCTTGATATTCTTCTTGCTTGGGGGCGGAACGAACGCTGTAGACGATCCTCCCGAGCTTCCCGTCTTCTCAGACGTTGGGGCGTCAGGCCACTCGTTGATTAGGCTTAGGAAAAGACTGCAATACATATCATCAGTTGAAATGAGAAAGAGAAGGTAGATGCACCAAGCAAATCCTATAGTTAGAATCTCATACAAAGAGCAATCAACAACAAACAGTATCCATACTTCTCATACCACACAAAACTTACACTGTTGACATATGAATAGGTTCAACCTTGGGTACCTTCTTAATCATTTGTATCGGGGACAAAAACTTTTTAGTAGGTTTAGACTTGGTTGGTTCAATTGCCTTTGGTTTATTCATTTCGATACTCTTTTGTTTGATTGCTTCTTTTAACTCATTGATATTATCTTCTTCTTCTTCTTGCTTGTCACTATCGGTACTGCTGCTAGTAAAGCTTGTATCAAAGCTACTATCAATGATTTCAGGATCCATATCATTATAGTGAATAATCTCCTTCTTAATGTCTACATTGACATCTACTGACACTTGAATATTAGGAGATAGGGTTGATGTGGCAGTTTCATTGTTCGATGCTGACTGGATATCATCCTCACCATCATTATCCAAATTCTTGTAGTATAGTTTGGTAGTACTAGATGGTCGTTGATCTTGCATAGTGTTGATGGCAACGCCGCGATCAGCGACATCATGCTTGATGGTTGTGCTTGATGATGTTTTATGTGTCGTCGGTGAGAAGGCAGATACTACCCCCACGCCAGTTTTATAATTGCAACTACTAGATATAATACTGCATAATATTGCAATTGATATCAGTCTATTGCTGAGTCTGTGGCCATTAGCCGTTATATCCCTTCTCATGGTTTGGATAAGCCTAATGTACTAATGTGATATTATGGTGTCAACCTTTGATGTCGATGTGTCTCCCTATCAAATGTCACTAATTTATTAGTTGTATAAATTTCTCCTCTCTGTCAATTTAATTACTGCAATAGGTACATACACTCTGCTATTCAATATTATGACTAGCTGGGTAACAAAGACATTGATGGCAGCTGTATGATTAATGGTGCACGAGAGGCAAGATGGTCAATCCAGCATTGCTATCAACAAAATTCTTTTATGACAAATAACAAAGCGCCGGCGGTATCCTTTATTTTCGATTGGTGCTGCAAGATTCGGGGGATACCATTAAAGCGACTGAACGGTTAAAATTATAGGATGCTGTTTCGTTCTCCAGAGAATCTTTCGTATTTTGTGCGTTGAATAGTGCAGTTAACTGCAGTTAGATCGCAGTT
>Ga0214477_100175_pt1 | contig 45240 bp, 36 predicted proteins | sample M1_20Mar14CPVII9_FD_165058 | JGI IMG/M metagenome (GOLD analysis project Ga0214477, IMG submission 165058) | Marine eukaryotic communities from Monterey Bay, California, United States - M1_20Mar14CPVII9sort6BwellC16 | ecosystem: Environmental > Aquatic > Marine > Unclassified | place: USA... | reverse complement strand
CTGAATAGGAACTGAAAAAGCGACTTTGAGGCCATCGGTTTGTGTACTTAAGAATCCCGACGAAAGGTGTTCACGCGAAATTATCTTTCGATTATTTAAAGAGGAGACCGCGTCGTTGGCTTCATTCCAGGAGAGCGATGGCGCTAATTTATCGAGATCCTGATAGTTGCCTGTGAAGTAGCTTCGATAACTGAAATTCTTCCCGCGAGTCGTATTTACTTTTCGCCCTGCAAAAACGGACGCAACCTGATTCCCCCATCGATCACAGACGAACCAACTGTCGACATTGGACGGATACTGATTGTCGCGGTCTGTCAGCCTTGATCGTAGGATTGTCTCAATCTTGCGGACATACTCATCGTTCGCCAACCGTGCTCTCACGGAGTCCAGTTCCTCCGTCCCTTCTCCCACCGAGTCGTCATTCAGTTCCGGATAGGCAATTCGGCTTCGTAGATCCGTCATCTCGGAGTTGTTAATTAAGTTTAAAAAATCATCCCGAAATTCCTCATCGTCCGAGAGTTGCCGAACCGCTCTAAAATACTCATTTAAATTGGATGCAGCGCCACGAGCCGCAAAATCTCCAGCAAACTTGTTTTCCAGTTCCGCTTTGTTTAGCACCGCTTCCTTGGCATCCGCATTGAACTTTTTAGATGCTATAAATCCAAAGACTGCCATGAAGGACATCAAGATGAACGGGGCAATCAAACCAAGAATAATGACCGGACGGCGAGCGTTGATCATCTCGCGTTGTCGCAATGCCAAAAGAACACTTTGAATATTGTTGAATCGATGCTTGGGATCTGCCGCAATGCATTTATCGATTAACTCACACAACTGACGATCAACACCAGCAATTTTCCGATGTTCCGAAGGTACTGACTCCCCATGAAACAGTTCCTGGTAAGCCCTCAACCTATCCGGGACATTTTTGCCGGATTCAATCGTGCGTATGGAAGACTCCGAATAGCGAGGCGGATGTCCAACAAGCATGCTGTACAGCAACGCCCCCAGCCCATAGACATCCCAATTGGCGTCAGGGATTGCCGCCGTATCCGCTTGCTCAGGTGCCATATAAAAAAGTGTACCAAGCGAGGAATTTTGCTCACTGCTTAAACGGGATTGGCCAAAATCACAAACGCGAGGTTTCCCGTTTTGATCGAGTAGCACATTGCCTGGTTTCAGATCGCAATGCAGAATCCCTTTGTCATGCAGAGATGCCATCCCAATTGCGATCTCTTGAAACAACTGAACCGATTCATTTACCGAAAGCGTTCCGCCCCCTTTCAATCGATCTTCAAGAGAACCACTCTCAATAAAGTCCATGATGTAGTAGGGGGGATCAGCCTCCCAACCGACATCCAACAATCCAATGACATAGCTGTCATTGGACAATACCGCAAGCTTCTCTACCTCTTGAGCCAGCATCTTGACGCCAGACTTCGACCCCTTTGTATAAAATTTAATCGCGACACTTCGGCCGGTCTTTTCATTGATTGCAGACCAAACTTCTCCATAAGCGCCGCTGCCGACGAATCCGATGAATTGATAACCTGCCACCTCTGCGGGGGGACGCCCCTTCATGAGACTCAATTTACGGGCGTTATGCTGTTCGTCTGACGATTGATTCTGGGTTTCATCAGAGAGCATAAAACGTCCTAAAGCTTGGGAAAAGACTTCTTAAAATCACTGACCGATGATTGTTATAATAATGAATTCAAGCGATGGTGAAAGTAATTTTCTTATTCTAACGCCGATCACCCTAACGCTGAATCCCAAAAGCAGTAGCCACCAGTTCTGGAATCTCCGCTAGCTCGCCGGAATCTAAATTGACAAAAACCCAATTGGTTTCTGCCTCAGCAAGCCGCCGGCCATCCCGTTGACGAATCACATGGTACCGACGCTTTGACGAAAAACGCTCCATGCCGGCAACCCAAGTCTTCACCACCACCTCGTCTCCAAGCAGTGCTGGTATTTTGTATTTGATTTTGTGAGACCGCACGATGAAGCCAAAGCCCAACTCGCGATACCGCTCAAATGACCATCCAACACTCCTTGAATGCGCGCCGGCGGACTTTAAGCACCACTGCAAGAACACCAGGTTGTTGACATGGTTCATCTCGTCGAGCGCTTCCGCTTCCACAGTCAGCCGATGCAAATATTCAGACCGAAGCTCCTCTGAATTATTGTCCGACAGGTTTGCATTTGCTTGGTTCATTCACTTGATTTCTTCATAATATCTGTTTGCAATTTGGTTGTTCCATGACGAGATTCCAATTGGAATAAAATTTTCAAATTCAACAACCCGCCGCTGACTTCTTTGGCTTTGCTTTGACTCGTCTGGTGCCACCTGAATAAATGTGAAACTTGTCACAATTGTCGGGACATCCGATTCTCCACTGCTGGATCACCTCCATCTCGAAACGGTCACTTTCGCCCGCAAACGTTTAAAAAAACTGGGCAAGATTTGGTCGGAACCCACTCCGAGCTTGGGAATAACTGGATGACTCCAACGGGTTATATCGACCGCGCGAGCGATTCCTTGACATTCTTAAGAAATCAAACGAAACTCGAGGCTTAGAATTTGCAAGGCGGTCACTGCCAAGCCAGAGTTGTTTCGGCACTGCACCGCCACACGATGTTGCATCCGCCCAATTATTGTTTTTTACCGATCACCCCATCAAGCATTGCACCTATGTTTTATCGCACCTCACTCATGCCCAAGGCGTTAATCTCGTCGATCTTCTTGTGCTTAATCACGGCGACATTTGCGCCCGCTCAGGAAACACCATCACCAACGGTTGATTCTAAAATCAACTCAGGTTTTATCTCGGCACTTCCCCTGAGAAGCATCGGCCCAGCTTTAATGTCGGGACGGATTGCTGACATCGCTGTCGATCCAACCAATCCAAATGTCTGGTATGTGGGTGCTGGATCGGGTGGAGTTTGGAAAACGACCAATTCCGGAACGACGTTTGAATCGATCTTTGACGGCCAAAAGTCATACTCAATTGGCTGCATTACGATCGACCCGAACAATAACAATACAATCTGGATCGGCAGTGGTGAAAATGTTGGCGGCCGACATGTCGGTTACGGGGATGGGATCTATGTAAGTCACAACGGTGGGAAGACGTTTACCAACAAAGGCCTAGCCGATTCTGAGCACCTCTCGAAAATCATTGTTCACCCTAAAAATCCAAAAGTCGTGTTTGCCGCATCACAGGGTCCACTTTGGTCAGCCGGGGGGCAGCGTGGACTTTTCAAATCAATCGATGGTGGAAACAATTGGACCAACGTGCTTAATTGCGACGGAAAACCCGGCGGAGATTACACTGGTGTCACCGACGTTACCATGGACCCCAATAATCCTGACACGCTGTACGCCGCCACCCATCAAAGACACCGCACGGTGTGGTCTCTATTAAATACAGGACCGCAATCTGGAATTTACAAATCGACTGACGGTGGCGAGTCGTGGGTCGAACTGAAAACGGGACTGCCCGGCGGAGACAAAGGAAAGATCGCACTCCAAGTTTCACCTCAGAAATCAAACGTCGTCTACGCTGCCATTGAATTGCAAAATCGAGTCGGCGGCTTTTACCGTAGCGATGATTTTGGAGGCAGTTGGACCAAAATGTCAGATTATGTAGGCGGTGGTACCGGACCACATTACTATCAGGAAATTTATTGCGACCCTCACCGATTTGACGTGGTTTATCACGCGAACGTCCGAATGGGACGTACGGAAGACGGCGGTAAGACCTGGGATTCGATTTCCAAGTCGACCAAGCACGTCGATAACCACGCGGTCGCCTTCAGCCCGACCGATCCCAACTTTTTGGTTATTGGTTGCGATGGGGGTCTCTATCGCTCTTATGACTATGCACGAAGCTATTCGTTCTGTGCCAATCTACCTCTGACTCAATTCTACAAGGTCGACGTCGATTACGAGTTCCCGTTTTACAATGTCGTCGGCGGCACGCAAGACAACAATACGCAATATGGTCCCTCGAGAACCGGGAACATACAGGGCATTCGCAACGCAGACTGGCGAATCACCATCGGAGGCGATGGTCATGACAATGCTATTGACCCGACGGATCCCAACATTATTTATTGCGAGTCTCAGGAGGGATACATTCGGCGGTTCGACAGGCGAACTGGCCAATCGGTTGACATTCGGCCCCGTCCAGGTGCCGGTGAAGACAATTTACGATTCAATTGGGATTCCCCCATTCTAATCAGCCCTCACGACAACAAACGGATTTACTTCGCTTCCAAGTTCCTGCATCGAAGCGATGACCGCGGAGACTCGTGGACCACCGTCAGTCCCGATCTTTCTCGCAACCAAAATCGATACAAACTCAAAATGATGGATCGTGTTTGGAGTGTTGACGCGGGCTACGACCTCCTCGCCATGTCTCAATATGGAAACATTACCTCCATCAGTGAATCTCCATTGGTCGAAGGCCTCCTCTACATCGGAACCGACGATGGCTTGATTCACGTCTCGGAAGATGGCGGAGCCAACTGGACCGCCACGGAAAAAATCTTTGACGTTCCTGAATACTTTTTTGTGAACGACATTAAAGCTGACCGGCATGATCCCAACGTCGCCTACGCCTGTCTCGACAACCACAAAACCGGCGACTACAAACCCTACCTAGTAAAAACTACCGATCGTGGCAAAACCTGGACGCTGATCAGCGGCAACCTCCCGGAACGCCACCTTATCTGGCGAATTGAGCAAGACCATGAAAATAAAAACCTGTTTTTTCTAGGAACCGAATACGGCTTGTTTTGCTCGCTCAACGGATGCGAGACCTGGGTCAAAATCACAGCAGGCGCTCCTAATATTCCATTCAGAGACCTTGCCATTCAGCGTCGTGAAAACGATCTCGTCGCCGCCACCTTTGGCCGTGGTTTCTACGTTCTAGATGATTACTCTCCTCTACGAGATCTAACGGATGAATTGCTGGACAGCAGCGATCTACATATTTTCCCTATACGGAAAGCCCTTTGGTACATTCCGCAAAATTTGCTAGGTGGAAGAAAAGGATCTCAGGGCGACAGTTACTTCGAGACCCCCAATCCCGCGTTTGGAGCAACGCTCACGTACTACCTCAAGTCAGATTTAAAAACAAAGGCAGCTATCCGAAAGGAAACCGAAGCCAAACTCTCCGGCAAGGGTGACGACGTTCCAATTCCTTCGTGGGAACAATTACGCGATGAGTCACTGGAGCAAACTCCCAAGGTTTACTTCGAATTTTATAACCAATCCAATGAGGTTGTGGCTCGCGTTAACGGCAGCACAAACAAAGGCCTACACCGCTTATCATGGAATTTGAGATACACCCAATACAATGGGAGTCCCATGGTTGCTCCAGGTAACTACTCCGTCCAGGGATTTCAATTGGTAGATGGAACCACCACCAAACTGGGCAATGCACAAAGTTTTGAGATTGTCTCAATTGAGGAACCGAGCCTAAAGCCAAAGAACTTAGACGAGACAATCGCCTATCAACTTTCCCTCGCTAAGTTCAATGATGCCATCAACGCGACAGCTCAATCACTGGCAACGAGAATTGAAAGGATCGCAAAAATCCAACAGGTCATTGAAAGAAGCCCTAATGCTGAACCTGCTCTCCAGAAACAAGCTCGTGAACTCGAACTTAAATTGCGCAAGGCAGCCCGCCAACTCAATGGAGACAATATCAAAAGTGACAAATTTGTAGAGGATGTTCCGTCCATTGGCAGCCGAGTTGGGTCAGTGCTCTACGGTTCTTCCCGCAATACCTACGGAATCACTCAAACACAAAAGGATCAAGTTGAGATCGCCAAAACTGAATTTAAGGCAGTTTTAAAAACAATTAAGAAATTAATTAATTCCGATTTCAAGACCTTTGAAAAGAAATTAAACGAGGGTGGTATCCCTTGGACCGAGGGCCGCGACATCCCCGGATTTAAGTAACCGTTAGGCGATGAGCATAACCTCTGCCTTTGTGGAGGTTCGGCTCTCGTTGTCCTCCATTACTGGTCAGCGAACTGCTGTTAATCAAAACTGAGTCCGCACGACAAAATGGCCCGGAGTTCCGCCCGTGAATTTGTGCGAACAATGTGGCGTTCCGTTGCAATTACGGTTGACGTTACTGAGCCGATGGCACAAAGTGTTGACATGCCTATCGAATTTAAATGTACGAATTGCCAAAGTCTGCTCAGCGTTCCCGAAACCGGGAGCGGCAAACGGGCCCGCTGCCCCCACTGCAAATCACTTAATCTGATACCCAAGACGAAGCCGATTGAGCCTACTGAACCTCCTGCTTCGCAACAATTCTTCATCGATTCTGTTTCCGGTTCAGCCTTCGGACCGATTACGAAACTGGAACTGGACCAATGGGTTCGGGAAGGTCGAATCTCAGGCGACTGTGTCGTCAGGGCCAGCGGTGAAAAGGGGGGCCTACCAGCGAGCCGGTATTACCCGAATCTTCAACCTTCGCCCAATCAACGTCCACAGCCTACCAATGAAGAGGTCGCTCTCGATCGCCAACCAATTGCGAAAACGGTGGCTACCCAAAACGTAAAGCCAAGTTCGAAAACAACGAAAATTGCAAGACACAACGGCTATTCAGTCACGCCAACTGCAACGGATTTCGAGTTAATTTTCCATGCTGCCATGAAGCTATTCCTTCATAATGCCTGGATCCTTTCAACGACCGCCTTAATTTGCATGTTGCCTGCTATCGCTGACTCAATGTACCGATTAGCCGAGATTCAACTCGATGCAATTCCGCAGATTCTACTGAACCTCGTACAAATATACCTCAGCATTGGTCAAGCGAGACTGGCGATTCAAATTTGCCGAGGGCAACGGGCTACATTCGCAACCGTTTACTCCGGAGGCGACAAATTCCTGCCCGTTATCTTGTTCAGTTTCTTAGCCTACATCGCGTTGACTCTCGGCGTTCTTCTTTTGGTTTTTCCGGCAGTTCTTTTGTTGCTCTATCTGTGGCCCAGCTATTTCTTAATCGTAGATGACCAAGCCGATGTATTCGAAAGTCTTACAATCGCAAAAGACATCTGTACCCCAAACGTTTTGACAACATTCCTGCTGGGCTTAACTTCAATTGGTATTTTGATCGCTGGTCTCCTGATCTGTGGAGTTGGCATTATTCCAGCTTCCGGGTTCGTCTCAATCCTTTGGGCCGTATCCTATCTTGCGATGTCCGGCCAACTTTCCTTTGAATAATTCTCGCAAGCTCAAATCTCCATGAACACCAAACCATCGATTTCCGCCGTCGCTTTTGACATGGATGGCCTCATCTTCAATACGGAAGACCTCTACGATCAAGTAGGTGAAATTTTACTTTCTCGACGTGGACTAAACTTCACCCGAGAATTGAAAATGGAGATGATGGGTCTCCCCGCCCCGACAGCCTACGAAATAATGCGTGAAAGGTGTGCAATCACTGACTCCGTCTTGCAACTGCAAACGGAAACCGATGAAATTTTTGACGACCTATTGCCGAAACAACTTCGAACCATGCCGGGGCTGGAAACCCTACTGCAAAAATTGGAATCCAAAAAAATCCCTAAAATAGTCGCCACCAGTAGCCACCGCAAATTTGCCGATCGAAATCTCGCTCAATTTGAACTCACCCATCGTTTTGAATTTATATTAACTGCCGAGGACGTAACTCAAGGGAAGCCCCATCCCGAGATCTATCTGACCGCTTCAGAAAAACTAGAGGTCGCGCCGCTTAATTTGCTAGTTCTCGAGGACAGTAAAACGGGTAGCACCGCTGCAGCTGCTTCAGGAGCCTTCACGATTGCCGTACCGACCGATCACAGTGTTGGGTTAGATTTCTCGCACGTAAACCACGTTGCTTCACGACTCGACGACGATTTCATTTTGAGTCTATTTGATTAGCGTTTGCGTGGGTTAAATTGCTCTAGCCGTTTCCAGAAGGTTCCCAACCCTCTTAAACGTGATCAGAAAGATTAGCCAGATCGGCGGTGGTAAAGCAAGGAACACCCGCTAATTAATTACCGAACCGTACAAACAACCAATAAAACTGAATACAGAACATTGCAATTCCGTAGACAACAATCACCAAAACTACAATTATTGGTGTGTACACGAAAATGAGGCGAGCGCAAAACAAAAGCCAATCACGCTGCTCTTCAAACTCACCAATTTCCGCATTGGTATTAGCTGGCGCCTGAAAAGGATTCGATTGTTCTTTCATGCTTTAAAAATTAGCAGAAAACAAATAGGTAGCAAAGAGTTCAGCTCGATGTCACCACAAGAATTGTTTTTTATTGAGAGTGGCTGTCCCTAGCCTAGGCGTGGCGTTAATCTTGTCGGTATTGCCACATGCCCTATCAGAACTTAGCTCCATGAAAAAACTAGCACTCATCGCTTTTATTTGCGTAATTTTGAACGTTGGTTGTTTAAGTGAAAGAGCAGGGAACCAAGCCGCGAACGAAATAAGTTTTGGGGATCTGACGATTAATAGAAACACGCTTGGCTTAAGCAACGAAGTTAATGGAAAGAGCAAAATAACAGGGACTGTCAAAAACAACGGAAATGATGCTTTCGATGGTGTTTCGATTGAAATTAATGTGTACAGCAACTCCGGAGCCTTAATCGCCACAACGACTGCCGTTACCGGAGGCATAGCGCCCGGCGGCTCTTGGGAATTTGAAACGCTTGCCGCCCCAATTTCCTCAGTTGCGGACCTAGATAAATTAGAGATCGTCGAAATCTGGGGACTCAAACGAGAACGCTAGATTTGTTTTTCCACCTGGCAATTCACTCAACCATTTCCTGTTAAAACCTATCAAAGGTCACTAAAGGGGCACCCGAAAAATTCAGCTAACTCTGGCAATCCAAGCTGGTGCATACAGCTGAAAGCTCCCGCTAGAACCGCCTCTCAATTCAGAGCCTCAATTAAAAGAACACTAATCCTAGTTTGTCAAAATCTACCGAACCTCTAGGTCTATTTTTACAATCATTTTCACTAAGCCTCTTTATCGAGGCGATGCGTAAGTACTATATTACCGCAGAGATCTTCATCCCGCAGTTTTATAAAAAGCGCACGATTCTCCAACACGGGGCCTAACTGATAAAGCAACGAACATGACCGAGCCAGCCGACCAACGCCGCGAATCAAAATCCACGGGGAAATTCTTTTCAACGCCACTTGTTTTCTTGGCAGACTTTTTCTCCGTTTTGGAAGGTTGCTCCAGCTGCGGTTGCTCAGGTTGTGGCTGTTTTATGTTACCAACAATTCTGCTTGTGGTATCCATACTCGCCTTTTCCGGTTGCATATATTAGTCGCGCCGAGCGAATTAAATTTTCAACATTCCCTTCGCTCCTCCTCCGAAAAGGCCTTTCCGGCTTCAGAAGGCCTATTTGTAAGATTCGCCAGTTCTCACCGGGTTGTGGTATAACTAATCCCTATGTTCACGGACATGCTAAGCCACGCTTCTTACTGGACCGCTCATGCTTGAATTTATTGGAAAAGGGAAAAGCCACAACTGCAACGGTACCACCCGCCGCGACTTTCTTAGAGTTGGCGCCTTGAGCGGATTTGGTATAACGCTTGCAGACTACCTGTGGGCGGAACAGCATGGAGCGGTCAAAGAGGATCAGGATAAAAAATCCTGCATCATGATTTTCAATCTCGGTGCTCCGAGCCAAATCGACACCTTTGACATGAAACCGAATGCACCAGCGGAAGTTCGCGGGCCATTCAAACCCATCTCCACAAATTCGGACAACTTTCAAGTCTCGGAAATTCTTCCGATGCACGCGAAAATCGCAGACAAATTTTCAATCGTGCGAAGCTGTTACCATACCTCAGCTGCCGTTCATGATGCGGGCTGGCAAATGATGCAAACCGGCCGGCAATTTTCCGGCGGCGTTGAAACACCTCACGCCGGGTCCGTGGTCGCTTTTCTCAAAGGTCGAAAAACAGATTTACCCCCGCATGTCGTTTTACCGCAACTTATGGGGCGGGGCGGGGGAGGATTGCCCAACGGTCAGGCAGGAGGTTTTTTAGGCAAATCGTACGATCCATTCGCACTCATGGCCGACCCCTCCAAACCAAACTTTAAAGTTCCCGATCTGCTTCCGCCGTCAGAAATCGGCTCGGTACGCCTCGATCGGCGGAAAAAGATGCGAGACATCGTTGACAGCCAAATCAAGCAGTTTGAAAAAAGTGATGACGCGAAACTCTTAAACGAAAATTTCCACACCGCTTACCGGATGATGACGAGTAAACAAGCCCGAGAGGCGTTTGATCTTAGTCAGGAAAAACAAGCCACTCGCGAACGCTACGGAATGAACCGTTTTGGCCAGTGTTGCTTACTCGCCAGACGCTTAATCGAGGCCGGCGTTCGATTCGTAACCATCAATACGTTCCTTACCGTTTTTGATGAAATCACTTGGGACATTCACGGGTCAAAACCATTCACCTCGATCGAGGGCATGAAAAATATCGTTGCCCCGACTTATGACCGGGCTTACAGTGCGCTGATCGAAGATTTGGCGCAGCGAGGAATGCTCGATGACACGCTGGTTACCAACCTGGCCGAATTTGGACGGACTCCGAAAGTTAATCCAGCAGGCGGACGTGACCATTGGCCTCAGTGCTTTACCGTTGGTTTCGCGGGAGGCGGCATTCAAGGTGGTCGGGCAATCGGCGCGAGCGATCCGATTGGTGCTGTTCCCGCAGACCGGCCCACTCCACCGGCCGATGTCATTGCCACGATTTTTCATTCCCTCGGATTGGACCTCCACGCCGAATTACCTGGCCCCGGCGGTCGACCGTATCCGCTTGTAGATTTTGGATCCCGAGAAATCAAAGAACTGTTTTAAATTATTCTTTTGAGTTTGCATTCATGAACCAACTGCCACGGATGACTAAGCGTTTTAAAACAGGAAGTTTGCGACCAACCTTCTTAGTTTCATGCGTCATTGTGTTTAGTTTGAACTTTGCGTTTACCGCCGGATTGTTAGGGCAAAACAACCGGGTGGAAAACAACCCGGCAGAAAACCAACCCGCAGCCCTGAAATTCTCAACGCCTGAATCGCCCGAATTTACCCGCCACGTCCTGCCAATCCTCTCCAAACTCGGTTGCAATTCGGGAGCTTGTCATGGCGCGCTCGCTGGGAAAGGTGGATTTCGACTTTCGCTTAACGGATACAACCCCAAAGGTGATCATTTCACGATCACCCAACAATCACTTGGTCGCCGCATTGAAATCTCTGACCCAGGCCGTAGTTTAATTCTAACCAAGCCGACGGGTACTCTGCCCCATAAAGGTGGCTTGAGGCTGGAAACGGATTCTGTCGAATACAAAATTCTTTCCGACTGGATCGCAAAGGGCGCATTGGGCCCGTCGACGGCGGATGCGAAATTGCTAAAACTGGAGGTCGAACCAAGAACAATTGTGTTGAGCCCGAACGAATCAGCAAACGTAAGTGTATTCGCCCACTACAGCGATGGAAAAAAAGAAAACGTCACACGTTGGGCAAAATTCGATTCGTCCAACACTCCCGTGGTTGATGTCGACAAAGATGGAACACTTAGTGTGGTTGGAAGAGGTGAAGCTTCGATCGTTGTCTGGTTTTCAAGCCTTCTGGAAGTCTCTCGTGTCCAACTTCAATTTCCCAACGAAATTGCACCGCAGGTATTTAAGAATGCCCCAAAACGCAACTTTATCGATGAGCTTGTGCTCGAAAAGCTCGAACAACTGAGACTCGCGCCCTCCCCCAGATGCGATGATTCAACGTTTATCCGCCGTGCCTTCTTAGACACAATCGGCATGCTCCCAACGCCGAAAGAAGTGCAGGATTTCCAATCTAATCAATCGCAAAACAAACGGGACGAATTAATCGATGGTTTATTACAACGTGAAGAATTCAATGACTATTGGAGTTATCGTTGGTCTGATGTCTTTCTAATCAGTGGGAAACGGTTGCGACCCCAGGCGGTCAAAGCCTACTACCAATGGCTCAGGAAAAAAATTGACACAAACGCGCCTTGGGATCAAATCGTACGCGAAGTCATAACCGCACAAGGCAGCAGTTACACCAATGGCGCTACGAACTTTTTTGCACTGCACCAAACTCCTGAAGACATGGCAGAAAATGTCTCCCAAGCCTTTCTCGGGCTCTCGATTGGCTGCGCAAAGTGCCACAACCACCCCTTAGAAAAATGGACGAACGACCAATATTATGCCATGGCTAATTTATTTTCGCGGGTTCGCGCTAAAGGGTGGGGAGGGGACGCGAGAAATGGAGACGGCCTAAGAACATTATTTCTTGCGACAAACGGTGAGCTGATTCAACCGTTGACTGGCACCGCTCAGCCGCCGACGCCACTCGACGGTAAACCGCTGGAATTTGATGACCCAACAGACCGCCGTGAACATCTTGCAGACTGGCTCACCAGCCCGGAAAACCCATATTTCAGTCGATCAGTTGCCAATCGAATCTGGGCAAATTTTATGGGTCGGGGTTTGGTTGAAAATGTGGATGACATGAGAACCTCAAATCCCGCAACCAACGAACCGCTCCTCAACGCGTTGGCAACCCATTTGAGCGACAACCAATTTGACTTGAAAACGTTAATGCGAGAAATCCTGCGTTCAGAAACCTATCAGCGAAGTAGCGAAGTACTGCCTCACAACAAACAGGACGACCGATTCTATTCCCGGTTCCTCCCTCGCCGACTGATGGCAGAAGTCTTGCTAGATGCGATCTCTCAAGTCTCCGAAATCCCAACCGCTTTTGTAAAGATTGAACATAAGGGCGCCGACATCCGCAAAACCACGGAATACCCTTTGGGTACACGTGCAACCGAATTATACGACTCGGCTGTGCTCTCGTCTTTTCTTTCTAAATTTGGAAGAAACAGTCGAGACATTGTCTGCGAGTGCGAACGGACCAACAAACCAAGTTTGGTGCAAGTTCTTCATATCGCTAACGGCTCGACGATTAATGAAAAACTCAAATCAAATAAAAGCTGCGTCGACATCGCAATTTCAAAACCAACAACTTCCAATGAAGATATTATCCGCGAAGCATTTTTAAAAACGGTTGCTCGTGAACCGACAAAACACGAAAGCAATCAGCTCCTGCAAATAATTGAGCAGGCCGGCGCGGATGACAGGAGATCTGCAATCGAGGATCTTTATTGGAGTCTTATGAGCAGCCGCGAATTCCTATTTCAGCATTGAGATGAGATCGATCAATTAGATGTCTACCAAACACGACTCAGTTATCCAGATCATTGCGTTCTGCCTAGCATTCCTGTTGCCCCAGGTGCAGACGCAAGGTGACGAACCTACCTACGCCCAAATTCAACCGATCCTCACCAAATATTGCGCGGGCTGCCACAATGCCGACGAAGCAAATGGGGATTTTGCACTGGATGATTATGAAGCCCTTTTTCGAGGGGGCGAACACGGAACGGCATTAACTTCCGGCACTGCTGCCTCGAGTCGAATCATCCAATACATGCGCGGAACACTGCAACCTCTGATGCCGCCGGAGGAAGAACCCCAACCTTCACCAGCCGAAATTGACCTGATCGAAAAATGGATCGACTCAGGCGCTCCCGGGCCCAAAGGCCGAGGCGCACCGACCACACTTAACGTGCCAAAAATCACTCCCCGCACCAATCAGCGGCCCATTACCGCCTTATCCATCAGTAAAAACAAACTTGCAATTGGACGGTACGGTTCCGTTCAAATCCAAACACTGCATTCGCAAGAGCCAGCCCAAACCATCAAAGGAATTACCGGCAAGGTCACGAGCCTAAGCTTCCTCAAGGGCGACCGGTTTCTAGTCGCTGGAACGGGGGTCACGGGTCTTTACGGCGAAGCAATATTGATCGATCTAACAACGTTGCAAATTTCCAAGCGGTTTCAGGGGCATCGAGATCTCGTTTACTCCGTAGCAATCTCCGCAGATGGAATATATTTAGCGACGTCCGCCTACGATAAAACATCGGTGCTGTGGAAGCTCGATTCCCTGGAACCAGTTACCCGCTTCCTTGGGCACAACGATTCAGTTTTTCAAAATGCGTTCGACCAATCAGGAAAACGACTTCTCACTGCCAGCGGTGACGCCACGGTCAAAATCTGGCGGACTTCTGACGGCATTCGACTGGACACTCGGAACGAACCTCTTAAGGCTCAACATACAGTCGTTGTCAGTCCCGATGGCGGGTCTTTTTATTCCGCGGGGGAAGATAACCGAATTCGCAAATGGAAACTGGAGTCAACTGCTCCAGATCAAATCAATCACCTGTCCGTTTCCCGTTTTGCTCACGAGTCCAGCATTCAATCCCTTCAGTTTAGCCCCTGCGGTGGTTTCTTATTTTCATCCGCTGCGAATGGTTCTATCAAAATATGGAATCCGCAAACTCTAACTGAGATATATGAATTTAAAGATTTGCCCAACAACATTCAGGCATTCGCTCTAACCGACGAGCAAATCATAATCGGCACCTCCAAGGGGCAAATCCAAAAAATTAATTGGTCAGACCAGACACAGCCAGTGAAAGTTAACTCGCCGGCGAACACCGAGGTCGCGTCCAACCTGCCAGAGACTTTGAGCGACCCAAAATCACAGCCAAATGCCGCGGTGGAAAACGAGCCAAACAATAGTTTGGCAGATGCTAACGTCAGGAGTGCTCCGTTCACGACGGCAGGAGCGATTACCCAATCCGATGCCATCGACCAGGATCTTTTTCGATTCCACGCCACCAAGGGAAGTCGCTGGACTATCGAAGCCAGAGCAACGAAAGACAGTCAGGTCGACACCCACATTTCGGTTCTGGCCGGTGATGGCAAACCAGTGCCTCGTGTCGTTTTACGCTCGGTGAGGGATTCTTATTTTACATTCCGCGGAAAAAACTCGACTCAGATCTCGGATTTCCGGATCCACAATTGGGAAGAAATGCATCTCAATGAACTGCTTTACTGTAACGGTGAGGTCGTCAGGCTGTACCACTACCCGCGCGGCCCGGATTCGGGGTACAACGTTTATCCTAATTTTGGCAAACGTCATGCAATGTTCGACACCACTCCGATTGCTCACGCGCTGCACGAACCTTGCTTTATTGTCGAAGCTTATCCACCGGGATCCACCTTTCCCGAAATTGGGCTACCCGTGTTCGAGTTAAACTACGAGAACGATGATGCTGCCACTCAAGAAATTGGCACCGACTCTCGTTTGTCCTTCACCGCGCCTCATGACGGTGATTACTTCGTCCGTATTCGCGACGCGAGAAATTTTGGGGGGGATCAATTCGGTTACACTCTCTCCGTCAGAAAAGAAATGCCCGACTTCAAAATTAAAAACGTCATCGGAAAAAATCCCAAGCTGGCTTTGGGAGGCTATCAAAGGCTTGGAATCGAGCTCGAACGAATCGACAATTTTGAGGAATCCGTCCAAATCAAAATCAAAGACCTGCCACCGGGAGTCAGCGCTATTGGGCCGGTTGAAATCGAACAAAAAGGTTTGAAAGCCTTTGTTACACTGCATGCAACCAAGGACGCAAAACTAGATGACAACGCCGCCAAGGCAGCAACGCTCACAGCCACGGCCAAACTGAATGGCAAACGCATTGTGAAGGAGTCGAAGATTGGGAAAATCGAGCTGGTACCACCCTTAAAATTGTCAGTTGCTTTACAGGCTACTTCAAACGCCGGTTCGACCCTCGAATCGAGCGACCCTGAACTTACACCTATTCCAGAGATCAGTATTCGCCCGGGCGGAACCTCTACGGCAGAGATTTCGATCACGCGTGCCGGTCACAAAGGACGAGTTAACTTTGGCAAAGAAGATGCTGCTTTGAACCTCCCTTTCGGTGTTTACGTAGACAACACCGGGCTCAATGGGGTTTTGCTCCCCCCGGACAAGAATTCGCGAACGATATTTTTAACAGCCGAAAGCTGGGTGAAACCCTGCTCGCGGCTTATTTTCGTGAGAGCGGGGGAGGCTGGAAACCCATGTTCCAATCCAATCCGGTTGACCGTCCTTCCCAAGACTTCCGAGTAAGAATACTGATTGCATCGACTGAATCGACTGAATCGTCACCGCGAGTGCTTTGCTCTGGGGAGAGCAAATGAAAACTAAACTTCGGGACTGGAAAATTATCAAGTTTTGAAGTTTGATAGATGCTTAACTTCTTATGTCAGGGCAGAAAGCTACAAAATGAACTCTCCAATCGCAATTGTAATGGCCGCGGGAAAAGGCACCCGCATGGAATCAGAACTTCCTAAAGTACTGTGCCAGGCCAACGGACGCCCTTTGGTTCGCTACGTGCTCGAGGCACTCAATCAGGCAGGTGTCGAGGGGATGGTTGTCGTTGTCGGATATGAAGCGGAACAGGTCGAATCAGAGCTTTCGGGCGAGTCCAACCTTCAATTTGCCTATCAAACGGAGCAACTCGGTACCGGCCATGCCGTGATGATGTGTCGTGAGCAGATCAAGGATCACGACGGCCCAGTGGTCGTGGTTGCAGGCGATTCCCCTATGATGCAAGCTTCTTCCATCAAAGCACTTCTCGATGATTTCGCCAACTCTACCCCAGCTTGCCTTTTAGGAAGCCTCAATCATTCGGATCCAACAGGACTTGGTCGAATCGTTCGTGATCCAGATGGCCGGTTCGTCGGAATTGTCGAGGAGAAAGATGCGGATGAAGAACAACGTAAAATCTCTGAAGTCAATATGAGCACTTACGTTTTTGACTGCCAAAAAATGTTGAGTGCTTTAGACCGCTTGACCGATGACAACAACCAAAAAGAGTATTACATTACAGATCTTCCAGGAATTATGCTCAAAGATGGAGAGGATGTCCGTGCCCTTCCAGTTCTCAAGCCCATCGAGTCCTTTAGTGTTAATACACTGGAACAACTTGCAGAGGTCGAACAGGTAATGAAAAATCTCTCGACAGAATAAGCAAAAGAATCGCGGAAAGATGGCCGAACCAACAATCATCGGCACGACTGAGTCCCGTTTGTTACTAATTTAAATCACCTGTTTATTCGAAGTACCAACGATGCGAGAACTGAAAATTTTTAGCGGTCGGGCCCATCCAGAGCTTTCTGAGAAAATTGCTGAGTTTCTCCACCTCGAATTGGGGAAGGTAAAGTTTTCTACCTTTCCCGATGGTGAAGTTCACTGCAAAATTGAAGACGTCCGCGGAAGAGACGTATTCTTGGTACAGCCGACCTGCCCGCCAGTAAACGACACGTTGATGGAGTTGTTAATCCTGATTGACACATGCCTTCGCGCGAGCGCCGAGCGGATTACCGCAGTCATTCCATATTTTGGCTATGCCCGGCAGGATCGAAAAGACGAAGGACGCGTTCCTATCACTGCTAAACTGGTTGCCAACATGGTCACTCGGGCAGGCGCCGATCGCGTTTTAACGATGGACTTGCATGCGGCACAAATTCAAGGCTTTTTCGATGTCCCCGTTGATCACATGTATGCCGCTGGTGTGCTGAACGATCACTTTCGAGCGATGAATATCCCGACAGAAGACATCGTTATTGTCAGCCCCGACGAAGGCAGCATTAAACGAGCGGTTGGCCATGCGAAGCGACTGGGAGGCGACATCGCAATTATCGACAAAAGACGCCTGTCAGCAGACAACGTCACTCAAGAAAATATTATTGGCGGCCCGCTAGAAGGTAAAGTGGCGTTAATGTTCGATGACATGATCAGCACCGCAGGCTCGATTGTGGGTGCTGCCGAGTTGGTGCGAAAGAAAGGTGCTCGTGAAATTCACGTCGCTGCATCCCATGGCGTTTTCGCCGGGCCAGCCATTGAACGACTAAAAAACGCTCCAATTGACAGCATCGTGGTCACCGACAGCATTCCAATTCCCCCTGAAAAGCGGTTGCCAAACATGAAGGTCTTGAGCGTCGCCCCAATTTTGGCCGAAGCGATCAAACGAATCCACCAACACAAATCGATCTCTGCGATTTTCAGCGACGCAGGTGGGGAAGAGGCCTAAGCCACTCGCGAGTCGATATTTCAATCTCGACTCACTCAACCAAGTTTTGCATAAAAATTGGGAACTAGCTTCGCGGCTGGTTCCCATTTTTTGTAAACAAATCAACGAAACCAACCTCGAACGCAAAAAAGACACGACGCAAAACCGCTTTGGTTAGCTCCGCTCGGAATCTTCACGTCGAAACACAGCAACGACATCCTCCGCTGGAACAACAAAAAGCTGGTTGTCCGACTCAAAATCGACAGGAATGGCATTGCCCGGGTGGAATAGAACTTTGTCGTATTGGCGCAACGGCAAATCCTCGTCGTGCTCAATCGCGGCTGAGATCGTTACGATTCGCCCGGTAATTGTCGGAATCTCTGCAGAATCAGGTAAAGCGATCCCACCTTTGGTTTTCTTTTTCGGCTCATCTTTACGCACGAGAACACGGAGTCCAATTGGTTCTACGTACTCAAATTTGGGTGCTCGAGCTTGTTTCTTACCAGGCTCTTTCGCCATTCCTAAATTCCTTGCAAACAGTGATAAGCTTTAAAAGGATCATTATTGCGACTTTTTAAATTTCGTCGAGCCATTCCAACCGCTGAAGCAGGATTTGAAGCCTGAATTTCTCGGATCGAGGACTAAAAACTCTATTTATTGGCCCAATTTACAAAACGCAACCGGAGAAGTTCGGCTCTACGCGGGGCTATCATCCTTAATTCGGGTAACCGAGACGCCCGCACTCCTCAAACCGTTTTAATTTTTAAACTCGATATGCGATTTACAAGATTTTCTGTGATCTTGAAGTCTTTTCCCAACAGCCTGCATTTGACAAGCCGATGGTAGGATAGTGAAACAGAAAAACGCATTTCAGAGTCGCTGAATACTGGCGTAAAACTAAGAATTACCAACGAATAACCGCAGTAAATTAGCCGAACCTTGGACTCCCGGGCGATTATACCGGCATCTACGAACCTACCGTTGCCACCTCGACGACGTTTGAAGCGGCAAAAAGGCGGCTAAAACTGGAACTTGGGCTTGTATCAAGTCGGGATTCTGCCAAAATGTGCGGTTTCACTGATAAAGAAATGGTGGACGGTTTGCGCCATCATATCGGCTGAGTTCCGCCGGATTGCAGCCCGCTTGCTAGGCTTCCCCCGTTTTCGTGGGTTTGCTTCGCACGAATATATTTTGCTTTGAATCCAAATTTGTATGACAGGTTAATAAAGTGGCAGACACACTTAACGTAGAAAAACGAGAAGAGACCGGATCGCTTAGAATGAAGCGTCTGCGTCAAACGGGAAAGATTCCTGCCGTTTTATACGGACATGGCAAAGGCACTGAGATGCTTTGCGTTCTCGAGAAAGAGCTCACCAAGGCAATTGACCACGGAAGCCACGTCGTTCAACTCCAAGGAGCGGCGAGCGAAAGTGCACTCATTAAATCCGTTCAGTGGGACGCTTTCGGTATCCAGATTATCCACTTGGATCTGACTCGTGTCGACGCGACAGAAGCCGTCGAAGTTACGCTTCCGATTGAGCTCCGTGGAGACGCAACAGGGACTCACCACGGTGGAGTGGTCAACTTCTTGCAGCACCAAGTCTCGATTATGTGCCCCGCAAACGTAGTTCCTGAGAAGATTGAACTTAGAATTGCAGATTTGGACGTCGATCAAGTTATTGACGCAAGCCAACTGGTTTTGCCAGAAGGCGCAAGTCTTGCCGAAGCCGGCACCACACCAATTGTTTCATGTACACCTGCTGGTGGAGATGATGATGATGCTGCCGAAACGGATGAATCCTAATAACTGAAGGCAGTTACGATGAAAATCGTCGTTGGGCTGGGAAATCCCGGTAGAGAATACGACGGAACGCGACACAACGTCGGGTTTGAAGTTCTGGCGATGATCGCTCAGCGATTTGATGTCGGGCGGCCCAAAGCCAAATTTAAGGCGGAAGTCGCAGAAGTAAGTATAAAAAACCAGAAAACGATATTGCTCAGTCCGCTCACTTTTATGAACTTAAGTGGGCAAAGCGTAAGGGCAGCACTCGATTTCTACAAATTACCGTTGAATGATGTTTTGGTGGTTTGTGATGACATCAACCTAGATGTCGCGAGGCTGAGATTTCGGCCGAGCGGATCAGCTGGTGGTCAAAACGGATTAAAAAATATCATCCAGCAATTGGGAAGCCAAGATTTTGGAAGACTGCGTGTTGGAGTCGGAAAAACTCCAGCCAACTGGAACGCTTCAGATTTTGTTTTAGGCAAATTCGGAGCCGACGAGCGGTCTGAGATCGATCTCGGTATTTCTCGGGCGGCCAATGCTGTTGAGGCTTGGATTGAGCACGGGATTGAAGTGGCAATGAATCGGTTCAATGCCAACCCAGCGGAGCAGAAGAAAAAGAAATCGGAAACGACCAAGCGGGTAGTCGACCCGCCTAATCAAATCCGAGAGTGACAACACAGACCCAATAAACCATTTAAAACGAGACTTATAAGGAAATTCGAACGTGGCTGAGAATGTTTACGAATGCATGTTCATCTTTAATGCCAACGCATATGCGAGAAACCCTGCGGGAGCGGCAACAGCAGTTGACGAATTGGTCACCTCCAACGGTGGCGAAATCCTTGCAAGTCGCCTTTGGAATGAACAAAAATTAGCCTACCCAATCAAAGGGCACCGAAAGGGTGCTTATTGGCTAAGCTACTTCCGAATTGACAGCTCGCAACTCGTCAAATTCAACCGCGCCTGCCAGTTGAATGACTCGATCTTGCGGCACTTGGCCATCAAGCTTGACCCACGATTGGTCGAGCCAATGGTTGCTGTAGCAAAAGGCGAGACACCTGCCGCAGAAGCACCTGCCGAGGCAAAAGCCGAAGCAAAAGCTGAGACCGTTGCTGCAGAATAAAACTGTAAACCGATTGATTTTCACGCTGGCCAGACCAACCGTGTCACTCCCGGCTTCGAAGATACAACTAATGATTTTTGTTTAGCGGATTCAACGGATTGTAAAACCGCCGAAAAAATGAAGCTGACGCCCGTCAGTGGATGGCTCTCAGAATTTTGGAGATTACCATGGCTAGTTACAATCGCGTCGTAATCGTTGGAAATTTAACTCGTGACGTCGAACTAAAGTATACCCCCTCAGGTACCGCGGTCACCGACATTGGTATTGCAGTAAACGAACGAGTCAAAAAAAATGACCAATGGGTTGAAGAAGCACATTTTTTCGATGTAACTTTATGGGGACGTACCGCTGAAATCGCTGGGCAGTATCTATCCAAGGGTTCCTCAGTTTTAATCGAAGGCAAATTGAAACAAGATCGCTGGGAGCAAGACGGTAAAAACCGTTCCAAGGTAACGATCTTAGGAGAGAAAATGCAGTTTTTAGGAAGTCGCAACAGTGGAGGATCAGGTGGTCAACCTTCTGGCCCCCACACCTCGAACGAGGCGACTCCCCAGCCTGCACAGGCTGCACCTCAGCAAAGTGCACCACCCAATGACGAAGTACCATTTTAATTTTTAAAACGACAATTCATCCAAAGTCCCGTCTTCAAGACTTTGCAAACGGATTTAGAAACAAAGATTTAGACACAAATAAACCGAGACAGTAAAAGAGACACTTCGATGCCATCATCTAAAACAAAAAAAATCAAACGCAACAAGCCACAGTATTCACGACTCCCACGCGGAGAAGGCGGTGGAATTGAACTACTCTTGATTCAATCGGTTGATCACCTTGGAAAACAAGGGGAAGTTGTCGAAGTGAAAGCTGGCTTCGCTAACAACTACCTTCTGCCACAAGGCCTTGCAACTGTTGCCAGTGATCATCACAAGCGAATGGTCGACAAGCACAAGGTTAAGCTACAGGAAATTGAAACTTCTCGACTGAAGGACCTCAAAGATCTTGCCAAGCACATTGGTAAACAAAGCGTTACCATCGAAGCCAATGCAAACGAAGAAGGGCATCTTTACGGTAGCGTTGGTGCCGCTGAGATCGTTGCTGCTTTGAAGCAAAACGAAATCGCCTTGACCACCGATCAGATTCGCTTGGAAGGTGTTTTAAAGGAACTTGGCCTTTACACCGTCAAAGTACATCTCCATCAGGAAATCGAAACCGAACTCAAAGTTTGGGTCGTCCCAACGGTCGACGAAACAGCCTAACTCGAAGGACTTGCCGGAACCACGAGTTACCGACAAGTTTTCCAAAATTTATCGAAGCCTCGGTTGGTATTTTTTACCGGCCGAGGCTTTTTTCTTCGATTCAAAAAGTCTTTTGACTCATCCTGCTTGATACTTTTGAGTTCTTCTTTTTTCACAACCCTCTCTCGCCGTAAAAATATCCATAAGTGGTTGTCATCGACTGCGACGGACTTAAGATGTAGATGGGTCATCGGTCGATCACAAGGAACAATGGAATGGCAGATAAATTCGACACCTCTTCAGGCAAAAAACGCCGAAAATTTGTGAAACATGAACCAGGCGCGGACCTCCTGACCCGGCAACCACCCTACAACCTCGAGGCTGAAGTAGGCGTGCTTGGAAGCATCATGCTGATGCCCGAAACTTGTGACGAAATTGTCAATATCCTGCGTGAACAGGACTTCTATGATGAAGCCCATCGAATTCTGTTTTCACACATTATGGAGATGCATAATGGGGGTAAAAAAATTGATCCGTTGCTGCTTCGCGAGCGACTCGTGGCCGGCGGCGAAATTGAAACCATCGGTGGTGCTGGACGACTGGCCGAAATTTTCACGTCGGTTCCAAACGCTGCTCATGTGACCTATTACGCAAATATCGTAAGGAGTAAAGCAACTTCAAGACAGCTGATCAACACCTGCTCTGACTTGTTAAATGACGCATACCTGCCGGAAGGTGATCCAGACATCCTTCTCAACGACGCAGAACAAAAAGTGTTTGCGATTCGTGAAAGCCGTCAATCCAACAACCTAGCATCCATCGATGAAATCCTTTCCGACGCGATGGATCGAATGGAAGCCAGAATGGCAGGCAAAGGCCAGGAAGGAACTGTCGAAACAGGTTTCACCGACTTGGACCAAATGACGGGTGGTCTACACGCCTCAGAATTGGTGATTTTGGCTGCCCGCCCAAGTATGGGCAAAACAGCTTTCGCCATGAACATTGCTGAAAATGTTGTGATGAAATCCAGAAAGCCTGTTTTGTTTATCAGTTTGGAAATGGCCTCCATCGAATTGATCGAACGAATGCTTTGCTCCGTCGCAAAAGTGAACGGTCACCAACTCCGTGGCGGCACACTCAGTTCGGACAATCGGAAAAAAGTTGTCAAAGCCGTCGGCGAATTAAATCAAGTCCCACTTTTTATCGACGACTCGCCAACTCGAAATGTTTCTGAAATCGCCGGTGCAGCCCGACGAATCAAACGAAAAGAGAATGAACTAGGGCTGATTGTTATCGATTATTTGCAATTGATTCAACCAGATAATTCCAATGATGCAAGGCAGGAACAAGTTGCAAAAATCGCAAGGCGTCTCAAAGGTTTGGCACGTGAATTAAAGACTCCGATTTTGTGCCTATCCCAGCTAAACCGACAGGCGGAAGACTCTCGCGACCACCGTCCTAAGCTAAGCCATCTGCGTGAATCGGGGGCGATTGAGCAGGACGCTGACGTGGTAATGTTTGTGCACCGCGAAAGCTACTTCCAAAAAGGGCAACCGGAAGAAGAAGTAAATCAAAACGAAGCTTTGATCATTATTGAAAAACAACGAAACGGTCCAACCGGTGATGTCGAGCTGCATTGGGAGCGAGATTTCACTCGGTTTTCCAATCGCGCCCCAGAGCGATACAGCGAATTTGACGACTTCCCGGGATAGTTTGAACGACCGCCGCTCCACTGGCGCCGCGTGTGTCTACCGTCGGCGACGACGAGTAATGATGGCAATCGCACCCAGACCCAGCAGCATAGCGCTGGATGGTTCAGGAACACTCTGAATGTTCCAGGAAAACCCAAAGTCGGTTGCTGAATTTCCAGAAATTCGAAACGTATAGTTTCCCCCGTCGAGGCCCTCAAAAAAGATGTGCTCGTTGTTGTAAGCAGATCCGTTACTGGCATCGAGAAGCGTTCCCAAAAACGACCCCGAGGAATCAAACAGTTCGAGGTTCAGATCCGCAAGATTTCTGTCAGCCTCAAAGGCTATGCCGGAATTAACATCAACGATGTCCATATTCCAACTCAAAACAGCCGACAAACTTGCATTGCCACCAGAGGCGATTGAAAAGTCATAAAAGAGGTCTTTGGTACCATCAAAATCTCCATAGTCCCATCCTTGGTCATTAATATTTGAAGTCGGATCAGAAGTCGACCCTTCGAATTGCCCTCCCTCAAAAATGTGATAACTATTGAGGATATTTAACTCACCAAAACCAAACACTTCGTCCATTGGCCGTGTCGAGGTTCGATCCCACGATGCGAATTCATCTTTCGTTGCCCCCGCAAAAAGAGTCGCTCGAATCACCTCGTTTTGGACAAAATCAGTTCCTGCACCAGCTTGTTTGAGCAAAGCCGCAGCACTACCCACCACCGGCGTAGAAAAACTAGTCGCACCAGCGGACGGCACTACGATCGACGTTGCGAATCGCGGGGCACCATAAACAGAAGTTAAGCTTTGGGAATGACCGCCATCTGATCGGCCGACGGCGATTGCGTTGTAACTGGGAGTCAACACTTGTGGGGTTGCACTCGTCGAACCGTTGTTGGCTCCGACTACCATTAAGGTGTTGTCTCGATTGATGACAAAATCGAACCGCTCAAGAATATCCTCAGCCTGTGCTGTCGTCAGACCGTTACCTACATAGCTGTGATTCCCGATGTCAAAGGCAGGTGTCGAATTCAGATCGTTTCCACTGAGCGCGTTAAGCCAGTTAAAGATGTAATTGTTAGCATCGTAACCGGTGATACTACTGATCCCGCCCGTCATGCTTGATGAATTTCCGTAAAAATTACGGGCAACCAAAGTGCCGTGGTTGTTAGCACCGAACGCCCCCGATCCTTCAGTAAACGTCTTTCCGGCGAATTCTCCAACGGTAACATCGGGCATGTAATTTCCCGCGCCATCGGGAGCCTCAGCCTGCATTACGTTTAAACCCGCCCCGTCTCCAAGGCTACCACCTTTCTCAGAAACCAGATCATTGAAGCCAATCTCTGCCTTCCAGCTCTGACCAAAGATCATCGTGCTGGGCAACATAATAAATGCAAGAACAATTAGGATCGGTCGACTGTTCATATTTGCTAACTCCGCTACTCATTTTTTGCCTACTTACGCCCCCCAATGAAGGGACGTGTTTCCACTATAATTACCAGCCGCGTTGAGTTACCGAATATGCGGTATTTAACAAAATTTTAATCACTTATTTCTCCTGCCAGAACCTAATTATCGCTGCTAAAGGAGCTCAATTGCACCGCTAAGACCATCTCGAGTAACTCGATACGATTGCACTCCGGTTTCCCTTACTCGATACTGTTAAGGATGCTGAAACAGGGCAAGCTCAAGACAGCTGCCCAGCCTCCCCATTCTATGACGTTTTGGTGACTGTGACCTTAGTTTGATGAAAGAAACTGGCATTGTAATCCTCGACGAGGTCGAGAACTGTCCCTACCTAGACGGCGAATCAGCCCGCATGCCTTTGCGCATGCCACTGAAAAAATTGACGCCAGAGGGAATTGACCAACTGCTTTACGATGGCAATCGTCGTACTGGCGAATTTATCTATCAAACTCAATGTGCAAGCTGTCGCGCATGTGAACCAATTCGTATCGTTTCCCACGAATACAAATTCAGTAAAAATCAAAGGCGTCTGATAAACCGGGGAGACAGAAAGTTCACACAACGCTTCGGGCCACTTTGTTGCGACGAGACAAGACTTAATCTTTTTAATAAGCATCGCAAATTGCGAGGGCTTGCCAAGAATGATTCGGATATCGACGCTGAAGAGTATACCTGGGGATTTGTACGAAGTTGTTTTGATTCATTTGAAATCACCTACTGGCTGGAGGATCGATTGGTTTGCCTAGCAGTCTGTGACCTTGGCAAAACTTCCTTGTCAGCTGTTTACACTTTTTTTGACACGGACTTTCAAGCGGATGGACTGGGAACCTATTCAATTCTCAAACAGATTGAACTTTGCCAGCATCGGTCAATTGATCATCTTTATCTTGGATACTATATCGCCGACTCACCGCACATGAATTACAAATCGCGGTTTCTCCCCAACCAACGTCTGATTGACGGTCGCTGGACATCCTTTCACTCGAAAAAAAAATGATGCAGAATTTCCAGTATGGCAAGATAATTGATAGATTAAAGTTTTAGCACTCCCCTCCCTTTAACGCGGAAAACCCTGATGGACCGAAGAAAATTTATTCAAGCAGGTTCTGCTGCAGTCGCACTTTCAGGCGGGCAGGCATTTCCACAGTCTCAGTCCACGCCCAAACAAAAACGACGTGTTTGTTTGATTGGGTGTGGGTGGTATGGAAAGATTGATCTCTTCCGATTGCTTCAAGTGGAGGACGTTGAAGTCGTCGCTCTGTGTGACGTGGATGCAAAGATGCTTGATGAGGCGGCAGATAGAGTTGCTGCCCGACAAGCTTCAGGAAATCGCCCGCAGACTTTTGAGGATTTTCGTAAAATGCTCTCCGAAGTGGACGTCGACATCGCACTCATTGCAACTCCTGATCATTGGCATGCGTTGCCCATGATCGCGGCGTGTCAGAATGGACTCGACGTTTACGTACAGAAGCCAATTGGTATCGATGTTGTCGAATGCGAATCGATGCTTGCCGCTGCCAGGAAATACGATCGTGTCGTTCAGGTCGGGATGCAGAGGCGGAGTACACCTCACTTAATAGAAGCCAAAAAACAAATCGTTGATGCTGGTCTTTTGGGCGACATTGGACTAGCGGAAGTCTATTGTTATTATCACATGAGGGCGAAGACGAATCCGCCCGATCTCCCCGCCCCGCCTCACCTAAACTACGACCTGTGGACCGGACCGGCGCCTATGCGTCCTTACAACGACCTCGTCCATCCACGCCGCTGGCGGGCATTCATGGAGTACAGCAACGGAATTGTCGGTGATATGTGCGTGCACATGCTAGATACCGTTCGCTGGATGCTAGAACTGGGGTGGCCTTCCCGCATCGCATCGACAGGCGGCATTTTTGTAGAAACGGATAGCAAAGCCAACACCACTGACACACAATCCGCCGCGTTTGACTTCGATGACATGCGTGTGCAATGGCAACATCGAAGTTACGGTCACGCTGCCGACCCGGAATACCCGTGGGGCGCAACGCTCTACGGATCAAAAGGGACGTTAAGACTGAGCGTTCACAAGTGGGAATTCAAGCCCGTTAACAAACGAGAGAAGACCATCTCGCAGGATGCAGTCTTCGAATTAGATCAATATCCAGAAGATAAAATTGAAAAGGATCTTGAAAGACATGTCGCTCCGGCAGTTCGCGGCCACATGAAGAACTTTCTTGATTGCGTGACCACCCGTAAACGTCCTGTCGCCGACATCGAAGAAGGTCATATCTCCGCAACCAGTTGCATCCTCGCAAATATTGCAATGCAGTTGGGGAGAACGCTTCATTGGGACCCGCAGACGGCTCGGGTCCTCAATGACGACGAGGCAAATCAATTACTGACTCGAGACTACCGACACCCTTGGATCCATCCAGAACCATCAAAAGTGTAAATTTAAATTTTACTTGAAATATCAGGAAACCCATGTCCCGAACACATATCAGTCGTCGAAAATTCGCAGCGGCCGCTTCCCTTGGTTTGGTCACTACCTGCGCCCATTCATCCTTCGCCACGCAGGATGCACCGGAACCAACCACTGACAAAAATGGGCCGCGCGAAGCAGATTTTGAACGCGACTATGATGCTCCCAGTTTCAAACCTAGCTGGAAAAAGGCACAAGTAAATCGCACGATGGCTCAGGATTTTGTGATTTACGCCCATTCGGATCTACCCATGGTTAAAAAATTACTCACCCGTGAGCCGGGGCTGTTAAATGCAACTCTCGACTGGGGTGGAGGCGACTGGGAAACCGCACTTGGTGGCGCCTCTCACATGGGACGACGCGACATCGTTGAATATTTACTGGAGCAAGGCGGAAGGCCCGATATATTTTGCTTCACCATGCTCGGGATGCTCGAACCAGTCCAGTCCATGCTAACGCTTCAACCCGCTCTGATCGACGCCAAAGGCCCCCATGGATTCAACCTGCACTTCCATGCCCAAGTTGGACAGGAGAACTCAAAAGAGGTTCTTGACTATTTGCAGTCAGTAAAAGAAGTTAAATTAAGGCCCGTTCCATTTTTAAGAAAAAAGAAGAAATAGTCGGCAGTCCGATCTGGAACTCTAGATCGGAATAGCAGCGCTACGAACGGGTGTGAAGAGTTCCTTATAGCAGTCGCAACCGGAGGGCGTGCCGTCGGCTAGCGCCATCCATCACAGCGCCGAGTGATCGCTTTCAGTGAAGTCACTGAATCTCAGCCGAGCCTGCCTCATTTAACAACACTCGACTGCCGCTTGAGATATCACTGTGATGCGTCCGTTTTCCGCTGGGCCAAAACACATCGACTCGATCAATCTTCTTGCGCGCTCCCATCCCTATGTGAATCCGCTTGGAGTTTTGAGTCGAAACACCCTCGCCGCAATTCAACTGAAACATTCGCTTCTCTTCACCGCAAGTCACGAGCACCCTCGCACCGAAGGGCTCTCGCGGACTCCATTCTTGTGAAGGAATTGGGCTATCCTGCCCACCCACCAACGTGATCTCAACAAACGAGTTCTTTCTACTCGCCTGTTCACCCATTTTATTTTTGGCGATACGAAATCTCGGATAATTCGGACTGGTGATCCCCAAATCCATCCATCCATCCTGGTCATAATCAAATAGCGCGAACCCCCGACCATCCTCTCGAAAGTCAATACCAGAGACCAGAGACAGATCTTTGTAGTTTCCATCTTGCCTCATAAACAAGCGATTCCGTTCGCCTCCACTCAACGCATTACTTCGAAAAACAGCTCCTGGCTTAGGATCATCGGCTAATGGAAAGGTCATCATCTCCATCCCCTCTTCCGGCCCCCACTGTTCGAAGCTTGAAAACTCATCGTCTACATCCGGGGCAAAACGCACGGCCGTGCGCCACAGGCAACTTCACAAATCTTTATCGTTAGCAACCTCTTTGGGCGGTGAATAAAAACCACTCGCCACATAAATATCTAACTCACCATCGTTGTTGAAATCCGCAAACTGGCCACCGTACGACCAACCAACACTCGACACATGCTGTTGCTCTTCTCCGGAGCCCGCAACCTGGCTTAATTTCCCGCTATCGTTTACGTACAAAAAATTACCATGGGCGGAAACTCTTAATCGCTCGTTCACATCATCAAGCTGATCGACGATTCGCAATCCAGCCTTGGAATACATATTCGAGACGTAGAGGTCGAGATCGCCATCGTTATCAAAATCGCCCCACGATGCGCCCATTGCAAATCCCATGACCGAGTTTCCAGCAACTTCCTGAGTCACATCAGTAAACTCTGGTTTAAACGTCCCGCGTTTGGTGTCATTGCGGAGAAAGACATCCGGAGAAAAGTCGTTGCAAATGTACACGTCGAGATCACCGTCTTGATCGAGATCCGTCCAGACCGACTGGTAGGAATCGCGAAACTGCTTGAGTTCGTCCCCGATCTTGGCCCATTCAAATGAATCACCTCGATTCATCAATAGAATGTTTGGAGGGCCGCCTCGATCAACATACGTATGTGCACGTTCAATCTTTAAACGGGTCTTAAGACGGTCTTCAACGCGAGTCGTCTGCTCAAACCAATCTTCTATCTCACCTTGTCCGTAGGCATAAGTACTTAAGTAGAGATCGAGTAATCCATCTCGATTAACATCAGCAACCGAGACCGCCAAGACAAAACGCGTCTCCGCAAGAACTTCGTTTATCTCCACGTTCGGTTTGAAAGTCCCATTCTGGTTTTCAAAAAACAGACTTGGCCCCATCGAACGGCCAACGAAGGCATCCGAATCGCCGTCGTTATCAAAATCAAAAAAGCATGTGCAGTTTGCCAATTCATTGACCAATAGGCCACTCTCCGTCGTCACGTCTTCAAACGTTCCATCGCCTTTGTTTTGAAGCAATTGAGCCTGAGACCAGCGATCGGTAACAAACAGGTCATCGAATCCATCTTGGTTAAGATCGAGAACACTTACCGAAGGGTATTGAAAAGCCGACTCCCAGTCATCAAAACTTTTATACTCTTTACGAGCATGTTTAAAAGAATTCGTGGCACTTACCTCGCCAGTGAACTTTAAAATCATCTCCTGATGTGAGGACTTTTGGACTTGGGTTCGGGTAGCCTCATCTGGAATCGCAACATCGGTCACGTTTTCAAACAGCGGCTGAGCAACTTCAACCAGCTTCAGTTGAGTCTGACGCCAACCGACCAATTCCCAACTATCATCGTCGCGAACCTGCCAGGTCAGGGTTTGATAGCCTTTCACTCCCACTAGGTAACCATCGGGGTCTCGAATCTTCCCCTCGAGCTTGGTTCTCATTTCAAATTTATCTCGACCGCCCAAAAAAGCTCCCTTGAGAACACCAATTTGCCCATCTTCGAATTGACCGTTTGAAAGCAGAGGCGCAAGCAGCTCACTCCAGCTGATTGATAACTCTGTGGAATCGATCGGCCACTCTGAGACTACCGCAGGTTTTTTTGTCGTTTCCGTCCGTTGCTTTCGACTACTTTTGTCAAACTCAAAATCGCCAAGTCCGACATGCGTAATTCGGTCTCGAATAAATCCGGACACATCAATCTCTGAATCGCTTAATGATCTGACGATCGTCTTCATCTGCGGCGATAGTGCCTGCAACAGATTTTCAGACTCCGCGATTGCCTCAATCTTAACCTGCTGTGGCGACAGAACTTCATCGCTGGGTTTCTCAACTGCCGGTTGTTTTTTCGGAACCTGTACAATCTCGTCCTTTTTGCACCCGGCACTGCAAGCGAGCACAAAGCATATCGCACACAACAAAGCGTCCGTACGTCCATAGCAAAACCACTTGGCTCGACGGGGGTTAACTTGGTTCATAACCATAATCTGTTTACCTGAACTGCAAAAAGCTAATCAAAACGACATCAGTCACTCAGTTCGCTCGAGTATCTTGATCTGACTCCCCGAAGGAATATCGAAACGTGTCGATTTTTTCCCGCTGGGCCATTGAACTTCAATTCTGTCAATTGTGTCGATCGAGCCAAGTCCTACGTGAATTCGGTTTGAATTCTGACTTGAAAGTCCTTCTCCACAGGATAATTGAAATTTCCTCGTTCGTGTTCCAGTTGTTACCAAAACCGACGCACCGATTGGATCCCGTGGACTCCATTCCAAAGTAGGCTCTGCTCGATCGTGCCCACCCACCAGTTGAATATCAACAAACCCATTTTTCTTCTCCTGACGATCCCCAATTCGGTTCCGAGCGATCCGAAACCGAGGATTGTTCGGACTGACGACGACCACGTCAAGAAATCCGTCCTGATCGTAATCAAATAATGCAAACCCCCGACCATCCTCGCGAAAATCAATTCCCGACACCAACGTCAGATCGTCAAAATTGCCGTCTCGCTGAAGGAACAGTCTGTTGCGTTCTCCACCACTGAAAGGGGCACTGCGAAACGGAGGTCCCTCACCGTCTGCAGATTCTTCATGTTCAAACAATCGGATGTCGAAGTGGTTTAAACCGCCTCCCCATTCTTCAGAAAACACAAACTCTTTATCTCGACTTGGATCCGTGCGCACGACCGAGCGCCACAGGCAACTTCACCAATCACCTTCTTTTCGCACCTCCACGGGCGGTGTGTAGAAACCGCTAGGGACATACAGGTCCAGGTTCCCGTCGTTATCAAAATCTCCAAATTGCCCGCCAAATGACCATCCAACCTGAGCAACATTCTGAAATCCGTCTTCCGTGCCAGCAACTTGTTTGAATTTTCCTTCGCCCATGTTTTGGTAAAGAAAATTCCCACGTGCAGAAACTTTAACGCGTTCATCTACATTGTCGACTTGTTCGACGATCCGGTTGCCCGCTTTGGAGTACATGTTTGAAACGTACAGATCCTGCAAGCCATCGTTGTTGTAATCTCCCCAACTCGCTCCCATGCCGAACCCCATTGTTCCACCCGGAACGACCTTCTCGGAAACGTCCGTAAATTCCAGGTCGAATGACCCGCGTTCAGTATCATTCCGAAGAAACCGATCAGGTGAGAAATCATTGCAAAGATATAGATCTTGATCACCATCAGCATCAAAGTCTGACCAAACCGTTTGATAGGAATTACGCCATTGAGCCAACTCGTCAGTTATTTCCGCGCGAGTCAATTTCCCGTTCTTATTTAAGAGCACAATATTTGGGGCACCGGCGCGGTCTAAGAAAAAATGAGAACGCTCAACTTTCATCCGCATTTTGACCTGATCTTTGACGCGTACTGAATCGCCAATCCATTCGGTGGAGTCCCCCGTCCCCAAACCGTAAGTACTTAAATAGACGTCAAGGCATCCGTCTCCATTGATATCCGCGACGGAACCGGAAACCACAAATTTCACGAACTCGTATTCCTCGGTCATTGATTGGTCGAGTTTAAATTTCCCTTGATCATTCTCAAAGTACTGACTGGGTTCGAGTGTCCCACCAACAAACACATCGGAATCACCATCATTATCAAAGTCAGCAAACAGCGAGCAACAAGCTAATTTTTTAACATCGAGACCGACACTGGCCGTGACATCCTCAAACGTTCCATCGCCGAGGTTTCTCAGCAATTGCCCTGACTGCCAGCGATCCGTGACAAACAGATCATCAAGACCATCTTGATCAATGTCGACGACACTTACGCCGGGATACTGATAGGCGGACTCCCAGTCATTAAAGTGCTTGTACTTGTACTGGGTATCTTTAAATTGCCGACCGTCGATCTTGGTATTTGTCAAAATCAGATCGACGTGAGATGAATTTTGAACTTTGCTAAGTGTTTCCGGGTCGGGAATTACTCGCGTGGTTACTTCTTCAAAAAGTGGACTTTGAGATCCAATCAATTTTAGTTTCTTTTGCTTCCATCCGGTAATTTTCCACTCACCGCTTTCGTTCTTACCCCATCGAAGCGTTTGGTATCCGCGTAAACCAACTACCAAATCATTCCCGATTCGAAACCGCCCCTCGATTTTGGTATCCGTTTCGAAATCGTCCCCAACAAAACGGGTCGCGAGAGTACCAATTTGACAATCTTCTAAATCCGCTTTCCCCGTGAGAGGCTGCCAAATGGTTGCTGGATCTACCAGTTTCGGTTTTGCCTCGATCATCAGTGGCCAGTTGCAGTGATTTCCCAAGTCGGATTCTTCGACTGCGAGTGCCGCACGGATATCAAACCGATCGATTCCGGAATACTCAATTTCCTCAGCAAACGGAATTGGGCTGACCAATTCGGGCGCCGACAACCACTTAGGTACCCGACTCATTTCCTGAGCCAGCGACTGGAGAAGTTCCTCCGACTCGTTGACCGATTCGATCTGGAGATCGACCGCTGACTTGGCTTCGTCGACTAGATTGGGATTTTTATCAACATTGGCTGTCTCGCTAGGACTTTCAGTCCCTCCGCAGCCAACCGCGATTAAAAGCAAACAAGAGCAGAATAATCTCGCCGAAAGTCGCATGTCGTTTAAAACCTTAAGAATACAGAGTCTCCTAATTGTACTCTGTTTTGATTGGAACGTTCAGATACTTGAACTTAGCTTTGAATCGAGTGCGTCTCAAATCGCAATTGCCCCCAACGCAAGGAAGAAGTTCACGGGCGAACAATATTTGGGTACGCACCGTTTCTATACGCATAAATTCCTAGACGGGTCGATAAGATAGGGTTTGATGTTTAAACTGGGTTTCTTCGGCAAAGCTCGAAAAACTGGCCCTCATTGATTGGGCGGTGCTTTTTGTAAATTTAACCACAGAGTCGTTCACGTGAAGGCATTAGTAACCGGAGCCAACGGATTCCTGGGGTTTTGCTTAGTCCAGCAGTTACTTGAGCGCGGGTACGAAGTAACGGCTTTGGTGCGAAAACCACACCTGCCATTTGCGTCCATGGACGTTTCCACCGTTATTGGTGATATTCGAAGTTTTGACCGAGTTTTTGAGGCCTGTTCTGGTCAAGATCTGGTCTTTCACACCGCCGCCATTTCTGGGATTTGGGGACCTTGGAAACAATTCCATGGCACCAATACCATCGGAACCCGCAATGTTGTCGAGGCTTGCCTCCAACATCAAATCAAGAGGCTTATCTATACCAGCTCACCTAGTGTGACATTTGACGGGCATCACCAGAACAACACCGACGAATCCGCTCCCTACGCCAAGAATTGGTTATGCCATTATCCCCACTCCAAGGCGTTGGCTGAAAAATATGTTCTTGAAGCCAATGACGACGAGGAGTTAATGACATGCTCACTTCGCCCCCATTTGATTTGGGGACCCGGTGACCACCATCTCATTCCTCGATTGATTCAGCGGGCCAAGTCAAATCAACTTCGCCGCGTCGGCGATGGCAGCAACCTGATTGACACAATTTTTGTCGAGAACGCAGCGATCGCGCACATTCAGGCCGCCGAAGCCATGGAAGCGGGTTCGCCCGTTTGTGGCAGCGCCTATTTTCTGTCTCAAGACGAACCGGTCAATTGCTGGGACTGGATAAACGAAATTCTAGCTTTAGTTGATCTCCCGCGCGTTCGCCGCTCGATATCTTATCAGTGGGCCAAACGACTTGGTCACACATTGGAAACGATTCATCATCTTTTCAACATCGAAGCTGAGCCGAGAATGACTCGGTTCCTCGCGGCCCAACTCGCAAAGAACCACTATTTTGACATTAGTCGCGCGAAGCAGGATTTTGACTATAAGCCGGTTGTTTCTAATGACGAGGGAATGAGACGACTTCAGAAGTCGCTCCAATCGGAGAGTCTCTGATTCAAATCCGAGTGGCCGCGAGGTGCCCAGATTACCGGTTTTGCGCGATCCTAACTGCGGAAATCGTTCGTTTTGAAACTTGAGGTCGAATACGACCAAAGGATTCTCAAATCGGTCATGGTGCAAGCATATAAAAATCAGTGCTCGAATTCCGGCAAGTGTCACCGTAACGTAATTTTCCGGTTAAACTCGCCTCCAAACAGGCTCCAACCCTTTGTAATTATCTGGCGAAATCGTAAATTATAGATGACCAAACCACGTAACTAAGGACACACATGATTTCGTTTCCCAAACCCGACGATCTACCTGATTCCCAGCGAATCGTGATAACCGGAATTGGCTTAACGTCCCCCAACGGAAACACCGTGGGTGATTTTCGCGAATCACTGCTCAGTGGTAAAAGCGGCGTGCAGGACTATGAGATTCGCTACTTTGGGAAAACGATTGCCGGGATTTGCGATTTTGATGTTCGGCGGCATCAAACGAGAAAAGACGCACGTCGGGGCACCAGAGCCGGCAGTGTCGGATGCTATTGTGCCAACGAAGCGATTCTTGATTCTGGCATCGATTGGAAAAACACTGACTCGTCTCGCGTTGGCATCTATATCGGAGTCACCGAACATGGAAACGTTGAAACCGAGAGCGAGATTCACGAAATACGCGGCTTCGACTACGACACCAAAGTCTGGTCACATCACCACAATCCCAGAACAGTCGCCAACAATCCCGCCGGTGAAATCGCACTTAATCTTTCGATCACAGGCCCCCATTACACAATTGGTGCCGCCTGTGCCGCTGGTAACGCAGGCCTAATTCAAGGCCTCCAAATGCTACGGCTCAACGAGTGCGATCTCGCTCTCGCTGGAGGCGTTTCGGAAAGTATCCATACCTTTGGAATCTTTGCCGGGTTTGCCAGCCAAGGCGCGCTCGCTTCCCACGATGATCCCACCAAAGCATCTCGCCCCTTCGATAAGAATCGCAACGGAATTGTCGTTTCGGAAGGAGGATGCATTTACACCCTCGAGCGTCTCGAAGACGCCAAGGCCCGAGGCGCTAGAATTTACGGTGAGATTGTCGGCTACGCAATTAACACCGACGCTACAGATTTCGTTCTCCCCAACCCAGAGCGACAAGCTCAGTGCATTAACATGGCACTCAATCGAGCTTGCCTGAACGCAGAAGATATCGACATCGTCAGCACCCACGCGACTGGGACTGGTATGGGTGACGCTCTGGAATGTGATGCCATTCGTCGCGTTTTTGGAAAATCGACCAAAACCCATATAAATAATGCAAAAAGCTTTATCGGGCATACGATGGGAGCAGCCGGCGCGTTAGAATTAGCCGGCAACCTTGTCGCGTTCGATGACAAAGTCGTTCACCCGACGATCAATCTCGACGATTTGGATCCCGAATGTGAACTTCCTGGGCTTGTTAAAAACGAGCCTCGCGAAATCGAAACAATTGATTATATTTTGAACAACTCGTTTGGCATGCTGGGAATCAATTCGGCGACCGTCATTCGGAAGATGTAACAAATCGGATCCTTCCGGTTTTTTGCTGGATTAGGATTTGAACCAGACTGAGTAGATCAAGACTCATGACGGTTTGTGAAAAGCAAACTGTCAAGGAAATGGAGAATAAGAATGGCACCTGAAGAAATAAGAAACGTAATTATTGATATTCTGACTGATATTGCTCCCGATGAGGATCTAACGTCACTCAAAGATGAAATTGACTTTCGAGAGCAACTCGAGCTCGACAGTATGGATTTCCTTGATATCGTGATGGAATTACGAAAAAGATATAGCGTTAACGTGCCGGAAGAAGACTATCCACAGCTTGCATCGATGGCGAGCACGGTCACATACCTGACCCCTAAAATGGTCGACTGCGTCGCCTCCTAAGGCGTTTGGTTAATCGGTTTCTCAGGCAAAATTTGGTTTTCGAAGGGCTCCGCGCAAAACGACGGAGCCTCATTTTTTTGGACGATCGTCGATGTACGACACCATAATTATTGGCGCAGGAATGTCGGGGCTAGCCGCCGGAATTCGACTCGCGCATTACGACCAAAAAGTCTGCATTCTTGAACGCCATTACACCATCGGCGGCCTTAACTCATTCTACCGAATGAATGGACGCGACTACGACGTTGGTCTCCACGCCGTTACAAACTTTACCGCCAAGGGCGCACGCAAAGGACCACTTGCTCGGATTCTTCGCCAACTGCGGTTTAAATGGGATGACTTTGCCCTGGCTCCCCAAAAAGGATCCCGCATTGCCTTTCCCAATACGGAGCTTCGATTCGACAACGACATCGATCTGTTACGTTCCGAAATCAAACAGACGTTCCCAAGTCAGGTCGATAATTTTGAAGCACTCCTTGGAAAAATTTCTGATTACGATGATCTAGATCAAGCTGCATTTGAATTATCCGGACGGAAGGTTTTGGAAGAGACCATTTCCGATCCGTTGCTAATTGAAATGATTCTATGCCCGCTTATGTGGTACGGAAATGCTGCGGAGCACGACATGGCTTGGGGCCAGTTTTGCATCATGTTTCGCAGTATCTTTATCGAAGGTTTCGCTCGACCCTTTAAAGGCGTGCGGTTAATTCTCAAGAACTTGGTAAAACGGTTCCGTGGACTTGGCGGTGAATTGAAACTTAGGTCGGGTGTAAAGACCATTCACGTTGATGGGGACCAAGCCGTCTGCGTCGAACTCGACACCGGAGAACAAATTCAGGGGAAACGAATCCTTTCCTCTGCCGGAAATTTAGAAACCTTACGACTCTGCTCTGATACCAGTGAACCAGATCCGCGGAGTGCGGGGCAACTCACATTCATTGAATCGATTTCGATTCTCGATCGTCAACCAGAATCCATTGGCAATTCTGACACCATTGTGTTCTACAACGATTCTGACAAATTCCATTGGGAAAAGCCGACGGATGGGTTGTGCGATACACGCACTGGCGTCATATGTTCACCCAACAATTACGAGTATTCGGAGGAGGATGGTAATCTAACAGACGGCGTTGTTCGAATTACCACCATTGCAGATTTTGACCGCTGGAATGCATTGTCCCCAGAAGACTACCAACGTGAGAAACTCCGATGGTACGACCGGAGCGTTGCCGAAAGCATCAAATATACTCCCGATTTCCGAGCGTTTGTGATTGATACCGACCTCTTCACTCCTACTACCATCAGCCGCTTCACCTGGCATGACAATGGAGCGGTATATGGTGCGCCTGCTAAAGTTCTTGACGGGACGACACATCTAAAGAACGTCTTTCTGTGTGGTACCGATCAAGGCTTCGTGGGAATCATTGGTGCCATGATGAGTGGCATTTCGATGGCCAATCTTCACTGTTTGCGTCCCTGAGATCTCAAGCGTTAATACGCTCAATCGCAAAAAGATCAACAACTCGGCTTCACCAGGCCTTCTTCCGTTCCGGATCGCGCTAGATCGATCCGTGTAATTTGCCCTTCTATTGAGGTTGCGTTTATATTGGTTAATTCTGTGCGCTTCTTTATCTACTGGACTATCACGATGAATCTAAAACGAGTCTTGCTCGGTTGTCTGCCAATCGTCTTATTATTTGCTGTTGCCAACGCCGCCTTTAGTGAAGAATTCCGGGTGGCAAACATATTCACTGACAACATGGTCCTGCAACGCAACCAGGAATTTTCGATTTGGGGGTGGGGAAACCCCGGCACTCCGGTCACCGTAAAACTACAGAACCAAGCCGCTACCGTTTCACCAAATCAACAAGGCAGGTGGGAAGCCAAATTTAAAGCAATCGACCTTGGCGATCCATTTTCAATCACAATTTCAACTGCTCAAAACTCAATTGTGTTAGACAATGTTTTGGCTGGCGACGTGTGGATCTGCAGTGGGCAATCCAATATGGAATGGGAGGTCCGCCAGGCGGGCAATCCGCAACAGGAAATTGCGCAGGGAGATTGGCCGCTAATTCGCCACGTCCGCGTCGATCATGTCACTAGTCCTTCCAAGCTGGACGATGTAAATAACTCAGGCTGGAAAGTCTGTACTCCTGAAAACGTCGGTAATTTTTCAGCCGTTGGGTACTATTTTGCTCGAGAACTACAACGCGAATTAAACGTGCCGATTGGGCTGCTACACACATCTTGGGGTGGAACAATTATTGAAACCTGGATTAGTCCAGAGTCACTTAAAAACCATCCTGACTTCACCGATGCGATCGCAAAATTAGAGTCCGTCTACCAAAACCCAAAACAACAAGAAGCACGGGCAAAACAGTTAGACCAATGGAATCGAGATTTCCGCCGAGCCCTGGAAGATAAATCAACCGACTGGAAAACTCCAGCATTGGACGATTCTGATTGGATTTCAATTAAAGCTCCGGGCAGTTGGGAATCACAGGGTTACCAGCAACTAGATGGGATTGCGTGGTATCGGCGCACGATCACTTTGCCAGATTCTTGGGAATCTCAACCCGCATCGATTTCACTCGGGAAAATTGATGACATTGATATTACTTATGTGAATGGAGTTAAAATCGGTTCCATTTCTGATTGGACAAAAATTAGGAATTACGAAATCCCAGCTAACCTTTTGAAAGCCGGAAAAAATTCAATCGCCATTCGAGTCACTGACCAAGCCGGTGGCGGCGGAATTATTGGAGACCCCAATGACATGTGGATCGCGCGAACCGGTGAGCCAGCGATATCCCTTGCGGGGAAGTGGAAATTCAAGAAATCAGATCTGACTAGAAAACTCGGTGAACGTCCTGAACAACCATTCCGTGGCCCCAATCATCCAATTCTGCTGAGTAACGCAATGGTGAATCCTTTCTTACTCGTAAAAGCGAAAGGAGTCATTTGGTATCAAGGAGAGTCCAATGCTGGAAGAGCGTTTCAATATCGATCGTTGATGCCTCTCTTAATACAGGACTGGCGAAACCGATTCGGTCAAGATTTTTCTTTTTACTGGGTTCAGTTGGCAAACTACACCATGCCTCGTGAAATCCCAGGTGACAGCACCTGGGCCGAATTACGTGAGGCGCAAACAATGGCATTGACGGTTCCCAAGACGGGGCAAGCCGTAATTATCGATATTGGAGAGGCCAGAGATATTCATCCAAAGAACAAACAGGATGTTGGGAAACGACTGGCACTCAACGCCCTTGCGAAAGATTATAAAAAATCAGTTGTTTATTCCGGCCCCATGTTTAAGTCAGTTGAATTCTCGGGAAACCGGGCGACCATCCATTTCGATCATGCGACTGGCCTGTTTTCCAAAAATGGGCCGCTCAAGCATTTCCAAATTGCGGGCAAGGACAGAAAATTCGTCTGGGCAGACGCCAAAATTGAGGGGAATAGCGTCGTGGTTTCCAGTGAGTTAATCAAAGATCCTGCTTCCGTTCGATATGCCTGGGCAGACAACCCAGAAGGCTGCAATCTTTATAATGCCGGAGGGCTGCCAGCTTGCCCGTTCCGAACGGATTCGTGGAAAGGCGTGACACAAAACGAATAATCTCAAGAACCGATTCAGTGTCAAGCGAAGTAATCTGCCTCAACTGTTGAGGAGCAGTAATTCAAATAAAAAAGACGGCTGAGCGAGCTCAGCCGTCTTTGATGTTTTTTCCGTCGATACTCGAATTAAGTGCTAAACGAGTTTCCGCAACCGCATGTCTTCTTCGCATTTGGATTGTGGAACTGGAATCCTCGTTGCTCGATTCCCTCGTAGTAATCGACAACAGTGCCATCTAAAAATAGATCACTTTTTTTATCAACAACAACGGAGACACCATGCTGCTCAGTCATGTTGTCTTTTGTTTCGTCAAAATCAGATGCAATGTTCAGGCCGTAATTGAATCCTGAGCACCCACCTCCAGAGACCGAAATACGAAGTACTGCGTTGCCATCGTACTCACCCTCTTGAATGAACCGCTGAACTTCTTTGGCTGCTGTTTCAGTTACCGTAACACTCATTCGAACTATCTCTCCAAGGCTAATTGAATTACATCTTGCGGATGCATTAAGACTCTACGCGTCATTTTTTATAATCAGAGTTCATTTGTCTAGTGGATTTATCTTAAACCGTCCCCGCTTCTTTTAAACAGACGTATTACCAGTTAAAACCACGTTTTTCGCCAAATAAACTTCGAAAACCGCTCACTAGACAGATTGGGGGGCAGCAGTTTGTGAAATTGGAATAATCAAACCAGCTAGGAAACCAAGGTCATCTCTGAACGTTTTACGCGGTCAACTCGCTGGCGGTTCACCCAAAGAGGCTCTCCAAACAAATCTTTGACCAAGTTTCGTAAGAATCAAGGTCTGCCATTAATTCCGAAACGGGCAGGAACCCAGCGTCAGAAATCTCTGCCTCATTTGCTGATATCTGAGGTTTCTGGACTTCAAATAAATGGACGATGCCCAAATGAACTTTACCAACTTCATTCTCGTCATCGTTAATTAACCCTACGAGTGTTTGCGTAAACTCGGTGTCGATGACAATCTCTTCCTCTAACTCGCGCTGCATGCCAAGTTCATACGGCGATTCGTCATGTGCATCGAGCGTCGAAATATGCCCGCCAATGCCGACACTTTTTTTGGCTCTTAAACGGGTTTCCCCGCCTCCTTTGCCACGCGTGTACTGAAACACCTGAGTCTCGCCCGACTCATCGACAAATCTAAAAATACAGTATGGAATCAGCTGCTTAAAGCTAGGGTCCTCTTCCATATCGCCACGGGGCAGATACTCAGTGTTCGCTGAGTCGAGCAGGGTTTCTAAGTATTTATCTGTGTCAGAACAAAAACCTTGAAAATACCCACAGTCATGAAAGAGTTGCGTTTTTACAACCATCACTTGTTCCGTACTTACCGCCGACATTTCCCTCTCCTTGGATTCAATCCGAATAGGCTAGCTTCAGGTTCAAACAGTCTTTTCTGTGAGACGCATTTTAATCTAACCGTTACCCATTGAACACCGCCGCATCCACCCCCAATTGAACGGCCTTAATTAATAATTGAAATTAAATAAAGCAATGCCCCTCCCAAGAATGCCTGTCGCAACCTAATCCAAACAGCGCCGCCGCGCCGGATTCTAGACTGCTAGAACTCAAATCGACAACTGACGGCGTGCCCAACTCTCGACAGCAATTTTCACGGTTTGGAAATGGATATCCACAATATCGCTTATCTCAGGGGCGTAACCACCGGCCATCGCGAATGCGATGGGAACACCTTTCTCGTGGCAAAGGCTCATGACAATTCGATCGCGGGTTGCGAGCCCCTCCTTTGATAAATCAAGCAACCCTAAACGGTCCTTGGTATAGGGATCCGCACCAGCCAGATAGAAGACGAAATCAGGTAAAAACAAATCAAAGACGTTCTTCAATTCAGTTTCTAATTTCTCCAAATAAAGTGCATCCGTTGTCCCCACAGGCAACGGAATATCGCAATCTCCCTCGGTCTTTTGAAACGGGTAGTTTTTCTCGCAATGCATTGAAAACGAAAACAGGCTGGCATCTCCCCTCGCAATCGACGATGTGCCATTCCCCTGATGCACATCACAATCAACCACCAATACCTTTTTGACGCGACCTTCACCTTGCATCGCACGCGCGGCCACACAGACGTCATTAAACACACAAAAGCCCTGTCCGTTCTCCTCAAACGCATGGTGAGTTCCGCCGGCTAAGTTACCTGCAAGCCCATCTTCCAACGCCGCAAAACCGGCTTCAATGGACGCGCCCGTGGAACGTCGGGATCGCTCCACCATTGCCAAAGACCAGGGGAAACCAATTCGACGAATTTCCACATTTGATAAATTGCCCGCACAAATCGCTTCGACGTATTCCTGCGAATGCACTCTGCTTAGTTGCTCATTGGTAGCAGCAGCGGGCAAACTCAACTCACATTGGGAAGCAATCGAATCTTGCAAGATTCGTTCCCGCAGTAATCGGTACTTTGACATCGGGAAACGATGGCGATCGGGCAACGGGAGTTCGAAAGTATCAGAATAAAACAGTTTCAACATGAGCTACGCTAAACCGTCAATTCAAATTTGCTCGCTGAACCTGACGAAGCATCGCGTCAGCTTGATTACGACTGGAGTCGATCGTTACTTCGGCGAATGCGTTCTCAGTCTCCCAGACAACCACCTTGGTCAACCGCAAGTCATAGCCCTTGATGGTGTCAATCAAAGTTGGACCAATCTCATCTAGCAAATACCTCGCCATATTTTCAGCGGTTGGATTATAAGGCAATCGATAGATCTTATTCGGGCGAACTTGCTCAAGAGCAGTCAACGCATTCTCGTCTGCATCCCAAACGATAAAACCATGATCCCAATGGTCATCAATCCACCCCTTAAACAATCGATTGATCACGCCAAAATCGACGACCCGCCCCAACTCATCAATCTCATTTCCAGTGACATGAAATTGGATTAAATAATTGTGGCCGTGTAAGTTTGCGCACTTACCTTCATGACCAAGTAATCGGTGACCAGCACAAAACTTTACCTGACGCATAACCGTAATACTCATTCTACTCTTCTTCAGTTGGATCAAGTGCAATCTGTCATCGACAGATCGCTCGGTTGCTACTATCTCAGCTTAGGATTATTGCGATGTCGATCGCCGTCTCGCCGAGTTTTCTTACGTAAATTGTCGTCAAAAGCTTCCGTTAAGTCGACACCTGTTTGATTCGCCAAACAAATTAGCACAAATAAAATATCGGCCATTTCGTCTTTTAACGATGAATTCTTGTCTGACTCTTTAAAACTCTGCTCCCCGTAGGTTCGCGAAATAATTCTCGCCAGCTCACCAACTTCTTCAACCAGTTGAGCCAAGTTGGTCAACTCCGAAAAATACCTGACACCAATTGTCTTGATCCAGTCATCGACCGATGCCTGCGCCTCCCGAAGAGTTAGATCAGATCCATCAACATTAGTTTTCTCACACACTTTTTGATCTCCCTCCACAATTGTCTCCTTTACGTAAACACTTAGATTGGCCAATTGACATTGGAGGCTCCCAACAGGTCAAGCCTCTTGAAAATGTGTTAGGTAATATTTTGTACGGTGAGCTTCCTGGAAGCGAACACCAACGCCGTAAATAACTGCTACAATGTAACTCACCGATGATCATTCTTTTTTCAGAAAATGCAGTTCGACATCTCCTATTTGATCGACTGCGGCAGAAGGTTTTTATATGCGAAAATTGAACCCAATCCTACTTCTTTTGGCCATTTTGCTTTTTCTGGCACCTTCAGTTTCGACCGCAACAACCTCGGAACCACCAGTCAAATCACCAAACATTATTTGGCTCTCGTGCGAAGATATCAGTCCACATTTGGGCTGTTATGGTGACAAAAATGCAATCACCCCCAACATCGACCAACTCGCAACCGCTTCCATCCGCTATGAGAACGCTTTTACAACTGCGGGCGTTTGCGCTCCCTGCCGGTCGGCGATCATCACTGGAGTCTACCAGTCAACACTTGGCACCCACCACATGCGATGCGAAGCGAAACTCCCCAAGAGTGTAAAACCCTTTCCCGTCTACCTACGGAAAGCAGGATACTACTGTACTAATAACTCGAAACAAGATTACCAATTTAAAACGTCATCCAATGTTTGGGATGAGTCGAGTAAAAAAGCACACTGGAAAAATCGTCCAGATGCAAAACAACCGTTTTTTGCTGTTTTTAATTTCACTGGATGCCACGAAAGCGGAATTGCATCTGATTCCAAATACCAACAAATCACCAAAAACCTCACTCGGCGAAGTTCCTTCATTGTCGCACCTTTTTCAGGTGTGTTCATGTATTGATAGTACGCCTTGTGTGGTTCGTAGTTTCGGATGTACCGATACTTGATATCTCGGACTGAGCGAATGATGTCATAGCGCTCATCCATTCTGTCTCGTGCCCCATAGACATAGTTCCGTTGTGGCTTGAGGTCATTGCCTAAAAAAGCACGTCCTTGCATGTGAGCAGGCGGCTTCAGACCGGCGAGATTTAAAACAGTCGGTGCAAAATCGAGTGAACTGACCAGTTCGTCTACCTTTGTTCCATTTTTGTTACTTTGGTTCAGGCTATCGGGAAGTTTGATGATCAGAGGAATGTGGGTGCCAGAGTCGTAGAGCC
>Ga0214477_100174_pt1 | contig 45363 bp, 30 predicted proteins | sample M1_20Mar14CPVII9_FD_165058 | JGI IMG/M metagenome (GOLD analysis project Ga0214477, IMG submission 165058) | Marine eukaryotic communities from Monterey Bay, California, United States - M1_20Mar14CPVII9sort6BwellC16 | ecosystem: Environmental > Aquatic > Marine > Unclassified | place: USA... | reverse complement strand
AAAACTGACAAGATCTTTGCTTTTATCTTACCAGAGAATCGGAAGTAATTAACAACAGTTCTTTCTCGCCCCTGATAGGTTGGGAGTTCATGGGCATTGTTGATAATAGAATAGTTCTGGATATCGCCGTCTGATGATTCACAAGCTTCATCATCTCCAGTACTATTTGTCTTTGCTTTCATATCAGCAGAGAGTCGTTCATCACAAGCATTCTTCTTCGGCTTTTTTGAAAGAAGCTTATTATTCCAGGGTCTTTGGTAATCAACAAAATCTCTATTCCGTAGAGTATAGTTTGCCACCTGATTATCAGTGGATAAGAGTTCACGGGCATCGTTGATAACAGAGTAGTCATCTTTATACAAGACGTCTGTCTGGATATCATCGTCATCGTCTGATTCACTAGCTTCATCGTCTTCAGTACTACTTGCATTAGCAGCAGCACAAGGCTTTTGCTTCAATAGATGACCTTCAACCTCGCTTAGAATAAAGAATTTTGAGTAACCAGCAGTTAAAGCAGTCTTGAACAATTTACTATCAACCTTTCCAGTGTCGATAGCAAATTGAACAACTGCATCAAGGGCAGCCTTTTCGCTAGTTGGCTGTTGGGATGGTTGAAGTGATGCCGCTGCTGTCTCCTGAGAAGAGGAGTTTGCTTCCTTCTTCAATTGACCAATCGGCAATGATATCTTTTCCGCTTTAACTTTTACTTCATTGGCATCACTACTCTGCTTCAAACATGATTTTAAGGGTCGACGTATCTTCTTTTCCACTTTAACATTCACTTGACTAATGTTCTCGTCTCCAGGAATTACCACTTTTGGTCCCCAGCGAGATTTCCTTTGTCCATTAGTCACTTGCATTTTGGAAGATGGCAAACTTGAATTGCCGTAAGTGCTATTCTTTAGACAAGATCTTTTTGGTACTGCTGTAACCATTGACTCATTATCTTCAACCTTTACCTTGATATCTCCTTCACGAGAAGAACTCTTCTGCTTTGTAGGTCGACTATCAACATTATTCTCAATGCTACTTAAAGTGCGTTTATTATTAGAGTACCTTTGATATTCAGCAGCTGTAACCTGTCGCAAAGATAGTGGTTTATTCTCCGGCACCGATCCAATGGCAGCTATATTTCTACGACCATAAGATAAGTTATAATTGCTTAGTTGCATGCCATGCCGTGGAAAATTATTATTACTGTTCATCATTGCAAAATTATTATGATTGCGTGTGTAATTATTATTATTATTGAACGAGTTCAATGCATGATGATTTGGAAAAGACCTGTCGTTATCCACCATGATAAAGGAGAATGCTGTGGTCGTCTCTATTTCAATACGAGCATAATCAATCAACTTCAACTCTACTCCTGATTTTTTCTTTTTGTCCTAAGTAAGTTCAAGTAAGGACTCCGGACTCGCGGTAGTTGCACAATACATAATACAAACATATACAATAAAGACTCGCGGCGTAGTCATATCTATCCTTCAGAAGAAGGTTGAGTTGCTGAGTTGAAATTCTTTTACATCTGCATCTCGAAGTTAAAGGGCGAAAAATAATACACATCTTGTCCACCAACAATTATTATTAACCGACCTACTAACACTACTATTGCATGTATAATGACATCTGCTGATACCGCTACAAGCGGAGCTGCTACTGCCCTATCACTCTTATTACGCGAGGACCCTCTACTAGTTAAACACGGCTTAACTTCGTATCGTGGTACCACCAGTGAGAGTAGTACTGCTGATGATAACATTGAAACAAATTTAGATACTACACCAGCCTCCTCATCAAATGATAATAACAATAATATCAATCCAGATGATGCAGCACACTCCTATGCAGCGGCATTATTACACGATGCCAATAGTATTGGAGGTAGTTCATCATCATCACAAGGGTGGATGATGCAAAGCGGATATCGTCAACGAGCAAACGAGAAACTGCAAGAAGTTGATAGAAAGCTTGCACTTCTTGAGAGTTTATCCCAACGTATATCACGAGAGGCGCCTGAACAGGTTGCTGGTCCATTATTAAGATTGCATGGATTTGAGGTATTAACAAATGAACAGATTAATAATATCAGTGAGGGTAGTAACAAAGATACTACAGCCACAACTGCTACTAATAATAGTGGCAACACATTGGTAACTCTAACAGAAACACGTGATAAAGCAGAACGTATCCATCGTCAATCACAATTACTTGATACAGTTGCCAAACGAGTCGAATCGACACTACAGCGAGGCGTGACACGGATGGAAAGCGCCACCACTCGATTATCACGTGTATTAGAGTTAAGTGGGACATTGAAAATGATACTAAGGTTACAGTTTGAGGCACGGAAGGTATTAAGTGCTGGTAGTGGATTAGATTTGAATAATGTTGTTGATTTACGGGATTTGACAAGAGCTGCTGCAAGTGTTGCGGCTATGGAAGAGTTGTTGGCACATCCTTCATTAACAGGAGAAGATGGAGGAACGATCGACGTGGTAGAGGCATTAAGACCTGAGGCTGAGGCTGTGGCAACAAATGTACGAGGTGCTGCCGCTGGATTGATGGATGAGTTACAAAATCATCCTACTACGTCCGGAACGGCTTCATCATTATCTCGTTTGGGTGCTACATTACAAGTTTATTTTCACTTGGGAGAGTTACCCGACGCAGCATGGAAGGCAGTATCTTCAGCTCTAGGGACTACTGAAAAAGCTAGTTCACAACTCTTCCATCCCACGGCATTAAAAAAGATGAAGGAAGGGGCAGAAGCTGAAGCCAAATCATTAGCAGAGGCGGAATTATCAGCCAAGAGTAAGGAGGGTAAACACAAAGATGGCAGTGACGGGAAGCAAAGCAAGCCTGAGAATCCACGTCAACGCAAGAAGCAATATGAAGCAATCTACAACCGATTGTATCAGCGTAAACTCCGTGAGAAGCGTGCTGCTGCTGCAAGCAAATGGAGTACAGCCATTTCCGATGCCGCTGCTCGTGTATGGAGTTTACATCGTGTCTTGGCACGACGAAATGATCCTGTAACACGCAAAAACTTTCTCGAGGTTGTTAGTGAAAGTTCTGTACCGAAGGAATTTGGTAGTGCTGAAGGTCGATTATTGGATATACAAAATCGAAACAATACTGATGGGGAAGTCAGCACCGTATTGAATCGAGCCAACTTTTCATTATTCTCATTATTTTGGGCGCAAATGTGTATCGGGTTGGGAGGCCGCATACAACGTTTGTTAAAGTATGATAATGGAAGTTTGGAAAGTGACGTGGCTGCATTATATCCCGCAGTACGCTCGACGTCGCTGCAAATGGTAACTGAGCTATATGATATGCAAATGGGATCATTGTCATCTTCGGATGTTGGCGATTCAACAATGAGTGGATTGTCCTCAATGGTTTCTAGTAGTGGTGTGATGGGAGGATCATCAGGCTTGGAGGATTCTGTATTCTTGGGTGGAGCATTAGGAGGAGGATTGGATGGATTATCAGATGATTACTTTAGTAGAGCAGATGAAGCGGCAGGCGGTGGATTCTTAGGCGGTGCAGACAATTGGACACATATTGATTCTACAGCTGTTGCAACAGATGATGCTAGGGGTACTGGAGCTGCCACAACATCGTCCTCTTCGACATTGGCAGTATTTGCCTCCTCAGAATGGACTGCACTTCGAGGAGATCAAGTGACAGATGGATCTTCAACTGGTCTTCTGGCATTGCAGTCTGCATTCCTCAAGGAATCGAAGAAACGACTCTTTGCACCGTTGGAATTTATGTTTCCCGAGGCCGTGTCTGTTGATGAGAATGGCTTGGCAATACCCTGCTTACCAACTTTACCCTCCAGATATGATTTGGCAAAGCTCGATGCTAGTATTCGTGAGGAGCTATCACTTGCTGACCCTAGACAGGGCGGTGGAGACTTCAGCATGGCCACCATGATTAGTGAGGTGGTTGTTAGTATGTTACATGAATTCTGCGTCATGGCACGACGTGCCATTAGTGATACAGGAGATGACAAGATCAAACTATCGGGGTCTGTTTCAGAGTCGATGAAGCACAATCTTAATGTTGCTGGTGTCATGTCGTCTTTGGCAACATTCATCAGAAATGCTCCAGACAATACCTTTGTCAATCCATACCGTCCAGCACAATCGACTCAACACGAGGAAGCATCACACTCATGTCGTGTGGCACTTCTACCTGCATTGAAAGAGATGGATGCATTAGTCAACTCATCCATTCTTGATCCACTATGCCGTGCATTGAATCGTCAAATCTCAACTGCAGTGGCCAAGATGCACCGAGGCAGCTATCTACAAGAATCAGGCGATGCATTGTCACAGTCGAGCTCGTTTGTTCAAATATATCTCACTGATCAATATGACAACATTGCAAGCACATTCTTATCACAGCTTCCCAACGAGTATGCAGTTACTGTTGCATCGACAGTCGCCACATATTCAATATACTCATTTGTATCAAATGCTGCACTACTTCGACCCCTTGGAGAGCCATCTCGACTTAAGTTGACTCAAGATTTGGCAGATTTTGAACTTGCCTTGGAGCAGTTGGTCTTCAAAGGTGGTACATCACTCTCATTGAGTCAAATCGCTGGTGGTAAGCCTTACTCTGAGCTTCGTGCTGTGAGACAGCTGCTCTATTGGACTGCACTCGAAGACAAAACATTGTCACCAGCAGAGGTAGCTAAGGGCTTACTCAGAGATACTTGGGTAAAGGACTTACGTCCGTCTACATTGTTCCATTTCCTATTCTCCTTTGCTCCAGCGCTTCTAACTTCTCCTCACCATTTTAAGAGAATGGATGCAGGAGAATATGTTAGTACTACATTGGTTAAGCTTGATGGATCAGTAGACGATGGCGAGATAAGTGCTTGGATGACGACAATGGCATGTTGTGATGCATATCAACAACGGGAAAGTGTAGATGGAGCCATTACTGAAGGCGATCGCCGTATAGGTGCAATATTAATGGTCCTTGGACCTGAACTATTGAGACGACGTGGTGCATCACGAGTCTAAGTCTAGATTGATTATGTAGTAGTGTGGATGACCTTGCTGCTGTTGCTGATTCACGACATCAAAGAAGTAAAATACTTTTTAGAATAGGTTATTACTGTATTTGTCAAATATTTCTACAGCATGTTTCTAAGACAAAGAATGCCACTATTATTCTCTAGAGCTTTTTCCTGGGTAGCTACAGGGGCATTTGAAGGGTCAATAAAGGGCCCTTTTTGTGCCCAGAGATATAAGGCTGGTTCAAGATAGAGGTTACATTTCAAGAACCGACCTTGTATGTGGTGAGAAATCAAAAACGTTCACCAATCACTCATCAGTCATTGCATTGCTCATAATTTATTATTCAGAGTCATTATACCACCTACTACATCCAATATACTAACCTTATACTACCATTAACACAATGAGCGACGGATATGATTTAAAGATTTGCTGTATGGGTGCCGGTTATGTCGGCGGACCAACAATGGCTGTGATTGCAGCAAAATGTCCCAAGGTGCGTCATTTGTTTGTTTTATTGTGTTTATTAGAATCACGATATATGGATATTTGTATGGCTATTTGATACTATATATCAAGTTTATCCTACTGTGTATGATCGAGTACATGAGAGAGAAAAGAAGTTACTATACTGCAATCGATATAACAATATGATGTGCACATCTTGTGCAAAGAATGATTAGATCAGCCATCAACTTGGAGAAGGAGATGAACGAGAGAATAAGAATATGTGGGGGTCATATTCCATACATTATTATCTAATGTCAATTGCAATGCACTTTCAATCTTCTAAACAATCTCATTTCTCCAACACATTAACATACAATCATCATATCTATAATATCTATTATAGATTCGTGTATGTGTAGTTGATCTCAACCAAAAACAGATCGATGCATGGAACTCATCAAGTTTACCCATCTATGAACCTGGTCTTCCAGAAGTAGTTGAAGGATGCCGTGGAAAGAATCTCTTCTTCTCTACTGATATCGAAGGTGAAATTAAGAAAGCTGATATTATCTTCATTTCTGTTAACACACCCACAAAGACTCAGGGTATCGGTGCTGGACGTGCTGCCAATGTTAAGAATTGTGAATTGTGTGCACGTACTATTGCACAGGTATCTGATAGTGATAAGATTGTTGTCGAGAAGAGTACTGTACCCGTGCGTACTGCACAGGCAGTTCGACGTGTCTTGGAATGTAATGAGAAGGGATTAAAGTTCCAAGTATTGAGTAATCCTGAATTCTTAGCTGAGGGTACTGCTATTCCTGATTTGATGAAACCCGATCGTGTACTTATTGGAGGAGTTCAGAGTGAGGAGGGGATAAAGGCTGCGGAGACATTGGCTTCTGTGTATGCCAACTGGGTACCCCGTGAGCAGGTCCTTACTACCAACCTTTGGTCATCTGAGTTATCAAAGTTGGTTGCCAATGCCTTCTTGGCACAACGTGTATCATCAATCAACTCCATCTCTGCATTATGTGAGGCCACTGGTGCCAACGTTTCAGAAATTACACGTGCCGTGGGTATGGATGATCGTATTGGAAAGAGGTTCCTCAACTCATCGATTGGATTTGGTGGATCATGCTTCCAAAAGGATATTCTCAACTTGGTATACCTCTGTGAAACATATGGATTAAAGGAGTGTGCTGAGTACTGGAACCATGTCATTAAAATGAATGACTACCAGAAGAAGCGATTCTCGGAGAAGATGGTGCACACAATGTTCAATACTGTCACGGGGAAGAAGATTGCCGTTCTAGGGTATGCCTTTAAGAAGGATACCGGAGATGTTCGTGAGACTCCTTCTATGTTTGTCGTTCGTGATCTCGTCCTTGAACAGGCCAAGATTCATGTTTATGATCCCCAGGTGAGCCGAGAGGATATGTGGACTGAGATGGATTACACATGCAGTATGAACGCTACCACCCACCCTGGATTGGAGGAAGCTGTTACAACATCTCCTGATGCTTACTCTGCATGTGATGGTGCACATGCATTGGCAGTATTGACTGAGTGGGATGAGTTCAAGACATTAGATTACGAGCGAATTTACAAAAGTATGGCAAAACCAGCATTCATCTTCGATGGGCGTAATATCTTGGATCATGAAGGTTTGAGGAAGATTGGATTTGAGGTTCATGCTATTGGCAAGCCCGATCCTAACAAATTTTCTGATCTTTAAAGAGATTGTTTGCATATATTATTAAAGGTGTAGAGTTGGGGGTACAATGTTAGTCTAGACTAGAGATACAGGGGGGATACGTTAATTGTAATTAGTTGTCTCAATTTCATAAATCTACTACTCTTAAATTGTATATAGTGTAGACTTGCAGTATTTATAGAGATACAATCTTGACCAAAAGAGCACAGTATTAGTGCCCCGAGCTTATGTTTGCCCAAATCATTTACTTGCTAAACAAGTTAAATCTTTCCCTGACTGCTGAATCATCGTTATGTTTAAGCCCATCATAATCCAATAAATTCCAAACAAATGAAAGTGGTGAACTCCCTGGAATGTGAGATTCATAGCCCAATCTTCCCAAACAGACATAGGGTGTAAATTTCTTATTCTCAGTTTGATATCTTCGACACCACAGAATAATCTTGGAATCATCCTTCTTTATCATTGCATCTTTACCATATTGTATTAATTTGTGAATTACTGGTGATTCATCATGCATACGACTACCACCAAACCAGGTTATTTGTCGTCCATCTAAAAGAAAGTCATTCGGGGAATCGGAAGTGGCTAGATTTACCCAAAGGAAGACACAATTTGACCATTCTTGAACTCCACAATACTTGTTAAATGATAGTTTTGTATTGATCAATCGTTCTTGATCATATGCTGTGGCTGACAGTGAGAAGCATTGATTAATTACATACTCTTTTCCTGTGTATTCCACCATTTTACCGAGCAAACCAGTTGTACCCAAAACAAGTTTGTTCACATCAAGATTAATGGAGCGAACTGAATTAGGAGAAGGTACCCCGGGTTTCGATTTGGTGTATGTTGGTACACGTTTTGGTTTTGCAATGGCAGAGACATCTGTTTTTGTATCATCCGTATCCAAGTAGGCTGCATCATCATGTGAACGCTTCCTACCACTAATTTGTTTCTCATTCAACAACATTACATCTTTATAATCTGGTTTTGTTTGAGATGAAAGTCGTCCCGAACGTCGAACAGGTCCAGTATATACTTTCCTTTGCTGACTATTGCGTTTATTATTAGTTGACCGTGGAGGATTTGGGGTGTTAACTTGTGGTACTGGTAGTGCTAAACCCAACTCTTTCAACCTTCTTTGATTCCTTGCAATCTTAGCCTTGCGCATAGCCAAGTAGGGATTGGAATCCTCTTCATTATCTGCGGTATCATTCTGCTGCTTACGGCTTTATAAGCCGACAAACCCGCCCCTCTCGCTCATAACTCATGAACTCCCTTAAAAACTCTACCTAAAAACTTACACTACTTTAGCGATTGAACGGTATCTTCCTGTTATAGTAGATTAATTTACTAGCCACCGCCGATGAACTTGCGAAGAGGATGTTATCACCAGACGAAAGAGAAGAGCCAAATAACGTCGTGATGCCGAGATCAATTTATTAAATCAGCATACTCACCCGAAGAAGACTCATTAGGAAGAGGAGGATATGTTGTCATCAGACGAAAGAGAAGAGGCCAAAGAACGTCGCGATGCAGAGATTGAGTTTATCCAATCAGCATACTCACCCGAAGAAGCGTACATATTAAATGGGGATATCATTCGTATACTGCAATTACCAGTTAACAATAATGATGACGTAGTAAAGGTTGAACTGCGTCTTCAAATGCCAGAAGGATACCCTATTCATGAAGATGCAGTACTCAATATTAAAGGACATTTGAAATCATCTCCATCGAATCCACAAATTAGAAAAGCAGCTTTATCAGCTATACCTCAATTGGTAGAGAAATGCCAAGCAACTGCAGTGGAAGTAGCTGAATGTGGAGAGGCAGTATGGTCAGTACTAAATAGCGCAGAAGAGTTTATTGAATCTGAGTGGAAAGATATATTGGAAGAATATGCATCGAATACCAATACAACAAAACCAACGAACATAGAGCCCGATAGTAGCAATAGTGACAATACACTTACACTCGGAAGAAGGATAATATACTCACATCATATAATTGCCAACTCCAAACGACGTGCACTGAAAGATTTAGCATCCCAGTATAAGCTTTGCGGATACTTCAAGATTGGATGGCCAGGAGTGATACTTATTGAAGGCGAAGAATCGAATTGCCAACTCTTTACTGATGAGATAAAACGATGGAGGTGGCAAATGATACAAGTTAGAGGAGAAGAACAGAAAAACATACCTAATGGTGAAGAGTTGGAATCTCATCGACAACTTCCCCTTCAGTTTGAAGAGATTGGAGAAGACGGAATGTCTATACTTGCAGGTAAATGTCGCGAGTCTGGACTAGAGAGATTATACTTACAATGTATGAAGATCAATGATCACAGGACCCTTGACTCAGATGAAGTTGATGTAGAAGAGGAGAGTAGTTATGCTACTTTGGTACATGTTGATCACATGAATGATAGTAAGAAATATTGCAAGTGGCTCAAAAAGACATGTGAGACACAAGGATGTACCTTGCTGATAAGAAAGTGCCGCAACAAGAGCAACAGCAACCCCGAATGGCATAATGAACGACCGATAATATATGTTATAATATTGGGAGAACGAGATTGCGTGAAGTCAGTAATGAAGCAATGGAGAACAAGCAATGTGTCTTGAAAGGATGATGACTGTTGTTGAAGAAGGAGAAATAAAGACTCAAACCAAACAAACTTGTGACGAGAATGAAATAGATTGTACCTTTGAAGAGTTCGAGATGCTTTTGTCATCTATCAACTCAGATTGGACTCTTGCTGTGAGAGGAAGTGACGATAAGAAGTCTATAAAGAGAGCATGGATATGGGTGCATCACATTTCGAATGCAGATAGACTAAAACAAATTGTTATTGAGGCTCAACAGCATGGACTTGGTGGATACCTAAAGGGCGGCTATCCGGGTGTCGTGGTTGTTGAAGGGCAGAGTCAATCAGTTGATGACTTTATTAGTTGGATTAAAGGCAATAAGAGTCGACCCGGCGGTTTCGGACGAAATTGGGGCCATCATGTTAGAGGGGAAGCTCGAGTGGAGAAGAGACAGCTACCTGTCCAGTTTGAAGAGTTGGAAGATGATATGAGTAAGTTTGGAAGTCTATGCAAAGAGGCGGGTGTAGACAAAGAGTTTAGAGAGTTTATACTCCAACATAAATAAGCATTATGAGCAAGTTCAAAGTGATAAAGAAAGTAATAATATTCTAATCTCTAGGATTTCTATCTATTCACAGTTACCTACAAGTATAATCACATTCTCTTACCACGAAGAAGAGCAATACCAACAGCCGCAGACAAAGCCAGAATACTACCAAGAACAAGCGGGTTCTGTAGTTTCTCACTCACAAAATTACCAAAAGACTTCTTCTTCTTCTGACTTGATTTAAAGTCCGAGATTACCATCTTTGCGCAAATGGGGTGGTAGAAGTCTTTGTGTTTGAAGAAAGTCGTGACAGCAAGCTCTTTCCCAATCTTTGAGTGATATAAGGCACGATATAAAGGACGCACAAACTTCATTCGTCCTTGGGTTGTAATGAACCGTATGACAACCGGGAGTATCGACGCATCCTCGGCTTCAACCGCCAACATACAAAAGCGGAATAGTATCTCACTGTTTTGACTTTCATGAAATGCATATCTGACCTTCATCCAATCAATGGTTGCCACATTTAGAGGGCGTTTACGATCAGTGCATGTACTAATCAATGCATCTAAAAAGCACGTCTTGAGTCCAGTATTCCAATCAGAGATATCACCCTTTGGTAAAATTCCTTTGCCAGTCTCACCATCATCAACTGATATCCAAGCGTCAGCTAAATGCTCACACTCTTCACTTAGTGAACGATCAAATGCAGGCTTTTCAGGCATGCCAGGTTTGTGCAGCCATGTCGCCCAATCAAACTCCTTGATTTTAGGAACATCTTTGAAGTATGAGTCAAAGAAGGCAACAAACTTTTCAGTAGTCACTGTGGAGAATTTAAACTCATTGAAGTAAGCCTTCATGAAAGGGGCAAACTTTTCAGCACCAACCGTCCGCTCTAATGAATACAGCAGATTAAATCCTTTCTCATATGGAACAGATGAGAAGGCATCATCAGGATCTCCGTCATCCAAATCTGGGATTAGTTTTGTATACTTGTCTGGTAATAGAGCCACGCTATCCTTTAAATCTTCCCATCCACCAATGGCATCAAAGTCAAAGAACTTATCGTCTCCATGAACTTTTGTCATAATCTTACGCTGTAAGAAGATTGTCCAGCCTTCATTCAGCCAGAAGTGACTCCATGTTTCATTAGTAACAAGATTACCACTCCAGCTATGGGCAGCCTCATGCGCTACAACATCTGCTAGACTTTTATCCCCTGCCAATAATGTTGGAGTAACAAATGTAAGACAGGGATTTTCCATGCCGCCATAAGGAAACGATGGAGGTAGACACAAGATATCGTACCGCGTCCATTGATACGGCAACGTCAATTCTTCTGCTGCCTTGAGAAAGTCTTCAACTTGTGAAAATTCATACGCCACTGCCTCCACCATACTTGGTTCCGACCATACCCGACATCTTGGTGAAATATCTCGAGAGTCAAGATCTCCTACTGCCAATGCAAAAAGATATGATGGGATTGGTACCTTCTGTGAAAATTGAAACACTCGATCCCCATATTCCGCAGTACCAATGCTTTCTTTCGATAGAGCACTCATGACAGCTGTCGCCCATTTAGGCACGGTAACAGTGGCATCGTAAGTCATCTTAACCGCTGGACAATCTTGACATGGTAAAATACTTCTAGCATGAATTGCCTGACATTGAGCTAAATAAATGAGAATCATATATGCATATGATATGTTAGACTTTTCACAACGTATACACAATTAAATAGTACACTCACAAAACACGCACTGAATACGTATGGATGCTCCTTGCCAGCTGTTTGGGCTGGTGGTAACCATTGTGCAGCAGATGCTGTAGGAGATGTAGCATATAAGATTGCAACTGATATCTTACTACCAGCCGATTTATTTGATACACCCATTAAATCTATCTCGAGACAACTACCAAGATGTGCTTTTTCCTCATCTGGAACACTTAAAGAAAACGTGACAGGTTCTTCATTAATATCTACCCTTTGTATATCTAAATCAGATGTATCAAGACGTAATGAGGTTACTTCCGAAGAGACGATTGTTACATCATATATCGCCTTTGCAAAGAACTGTTGATTGTTAAAATCAACCACTGCTTCCCACGATAAATGAGTACATATTGCCTCATGTGGATTGGATAGAGATGAGGGATCACGAGCAATATAAGCCACCATTGTTACTATTGCAAAGATATAATTTGTGTTGATGAGATCTTTAGCACAAAAAGATACATATCTTTTTTTACTCTTGCAATTTCACGTCCAATCGATTGGATATCGTCATTGCTTCCCCCATAACTACTACACACAATAAATACTACACCATGAACTTGCTTACAGCCGCCACCATCCTCTTCGGAGCATCAACTATCTCGGCATTCGCTCCTGCCAGTGTTTGTATCTCACGCGCCAGCCATGCCGCTACCATCTCAACACCTTCCGCCCTTGCAATGGCCGACGATAAAGTTTTCGACCAGGAGGCATACATTGCTGAATCTAAAGAAATGCGTTTAAAGCATCTTGAGGAACAGGCCATGTTTTCATTAAAGATTGCTGTTGAGAACTATGGTAACGCTGTATTTCCCAATGCCTTAATTGCCGGAGATACCGTCATTACTCATTTACTACACAGAATGGGTTACTTGAAGGATGGTAAAGCCAAGGTTATGGTTGTTGATACCTTCCACTTATTCCCCGAGACTATGGATTTCTTACGTGAGATTGAAGATTTCTACGGTTTCAAGGCTGAGGTATTCTGTGCCGAGGGTGTACCAGTTGGTGATAAGGCCGCATATGATGCAAAGTATGGTGCCAACTTGTGGAAGGAAGATATTGAACAATATGATAAGGTATGTAAGGTTGAACCATTCCAACGTGGATTAAAAACCTTGAATACCGATTGTATGATTAACGGAAGGACAAGGTGGCAAGGATTTGAGAGGGCATGGATTGACCAATTCGAAAATGCCCCAATTGGGTAAGTTTATTATTTTTTAATGGAATTTGTTCATATCATGTGTTATAATTATGAAAGAAAGAACGCACTAACAACGTACACACCAATATTGAAAACAATAATAAAATTGGTGATTAATAGAGGTGGATTAGCCAAGTGCAACCCCATCGCCTACTGGACTTTGGAGGATACCTTTGACTACATTGCCAAGTACGAGGTTCCACACCATCCTCTTCATGCTAAGGGATACCCCTCCATCGGGTGAGTTGATTTACATTTCACAATTATACATATTTGTATGGATTATACTTATCTTATATTATACTCATATTTCCTCATCATTTGAAATACAGTGATGCCAAGGATACCATCCCAATCCCCGAGGATGGCTCTACAAAGTTTGTCAACTTCAAGTTCGAGGGAGACAAGACACCATGGTTGGACTATGCCTCTGAGCGTAAGGGACGATTCGTTGGACTTGCCAACAAGGATGGATCAACCAAGACTGAGTGTGGTATTCACGTTGCCGGTGCCGAACAAACCTTCGATCGTGACTTATGGGAAGAGGGTAAGGTACAGAATATTGCATCAAATGATGAGGCTTTGGAAATTATCAAGGGAGATAAGGAGGCCATTATTGCAGTATACGCTCCTTGGTGTCAATTCTGTCAGGGTATGGAGGATGAGCTTACCAAGTATGCCGAAAGTGCTGGTGTTCCCGTTTACAAGTTCCGTGGTGATGAGGAACGTGACTTTGTCCAGGAGCATTTGAATACGGAAAGTTTCCCCACTGTTAACTTCGTCAAGAGTGATGGAAGTGTTGTAAAGTATGATAGTGAGGCCAGATCTGCTGCTGACTTTGCCAACTTTGAGAATGGAATGAAGGTAGCTTAAATGGATTATTGTGGTTGCAATTTGAATTTGGAGTGTAAAGGTTGAATGGATATCTAATTAATGACAAGTCAGAGTAGCCAGTCAATAGATATCACTGTAATTCTTTAGCGTATTCCATTATTACCCTACTAATTGTACTATACCTAGGATATTGACTTACCGACAAAGGTTAAAGCACATTTCTATTTGAGGATTAGCAGCGAATACATCCCTCTAATATGAAGTAGATTTTAAGTGATAGCGATGACAATTACTTACTTACGGGCATGATTTGAACTAAATGGAAGGTATGATAGATAAAGTGATACTAAGATTTACATCTCCAACAGACAAGATAGCATCATTAGACATATCACATCCCACTACTCGCTTTTAACCTCTCCCCATTACCCACCCCTAACACACAATATATTTAATAACTTCTTCGAGAACGACCGCCGCTTTTACCCTTCTTCTTCTTACCAGTAGAAGGTACTGAAATACCATGTCCCATACTCTTCCTACCACCGCCACCGATATGTCCACTGAATCTAGCCATTGCAGCTTTATCAACTACGGGCAACACATCCTTGTAATATCCGAGTCCCTTAGTAGACTTTCGAAATACATAACCTTTCTTTTCACCCCTGAACTTCTTGGATGAGATGAATCCTTCTTCTTCTGGTATTAATGCCTTGTGCTTCTTGGAGGATGATTTAGGTGTCTTGGCCTCCTTCTTCTTTGGCTCATCTTCGGCAGTAGTACTGTCGACTGATTCCTTTCTCTTCTTCTTTGATGACTTGGGCGTCTTCTTCACGGCAGCTTCATCCTCCTCTGTAGCATCGATTGATTCCTTCCGCTTCTTCTTTGCAGATTTCTTACTTGACTTTTTTTCAACAATCACATCTTTCTTCTCATCTTCCTTCTCTCCCTCTGCAGCCTTTTGCTTCTTCAAGGCCTTTGCCAATGGAGTATTCGCCATCTTTCTCTTCTTCTTACTACTACCATCATCTTCACCCCCCTTCTTCTTCTTCTCATCCTCATTCTTCACCTGTTCCTTCTCCTCTTTTGCCAATAGTTTAATAACCTCCAATTCCTCGTGTGTCTTATTATATATTGGTAATGCTACACTATTGGTAGTTTTAACTGATATAGAACGTATGTTGGACCACTTTCGTGGTACCTTCGTTGGAACGAGGGATGTAATTGATGTTATGTTATCAATTAGTTTGGTTGGTGACATTGAGGTGTTCCCGGCTCTGTAGTAGAGTTAAGTGTTTAGATTAGGTGCAGTGTATATGTGAGCAGAATGACACATAGTATAGAAAGATATACAAGTCAGATGCAGAGAGAGACATCACTCATAAATCAAAGTCAAAGAGATATACATACCTAACAGTAACACAAGTACCCGAACTCAAATACATGAAAGTACTATTCAATGCCTTTTCAATAGCAAATGGTAATGCCTCCTTCCGACTTATATTCACAGGTATAGGCTGTTTCTTCTTATCAAAGAATTTACCCCCGATTGCCTTAGTTAACATTGGCAGTATACTATCATCTGCTAGAAAGATATCAAATCTTGACAGTAGTTCACGACGTTGTGTATACGATTTATGCTTTGTACGGAGTGATTGTAATCCTAATACCTTTTTAATGGATCCTAATTGTTTTGGAAATTTGGATAGTATGGATTGTATGTATGGTTTTGATTCTTCTTTAACAATTATACATACTGATACTTCTTGTAGAGAAGTATCGTCAGCTTCATCGGTATCCATTGCAGTAGTAGAACCATCTACCTTGACTAACGGATGGGGTATATCAATACGAATAGGTTTAGGTGAGGCATTACCTGGAATACGAGCTAGTGTGAATTGTACTTGTACGTCGAGGTCATTACCAAGTAGATTAGATGATGAGGAGGTTGATGATTCATGATGTTTGAGTAATGCTTTTAGAGCACGTGTCGTTAGTTGTGCATCGACACCGATTGATGACGATGATGATTGAGATTTGGCACCCATTGCAATATTGTTTTTGTTGTATGAGATGTATGGGAGTAGTACTATTGCACTAGATGTAGATATGCCGTGTAGAGAAATCAATTGACTGGCGGGGAGTTGGCCCACCGCGCATCCGTATTGTACGACTTCTAAGGAAGATACAATACGGAACGATGACTCACCTCACAAAGACTTTGGTGCGGCGTCTAGTATCGGCGTCCTCAATAGACAACATGCTGAATCGCCTATCAACTCTACTCCGGCGTCATCCCATCAAATCTTTCACAGCAACAACCATTGCAACAGGCATATCTTATGCACACTATCTTGAATATAATGCAAACAAAAATGACGATAAAATTGTAATACCAAGAAATCATTTCGACCCTACTGCTATTGCAAACTATTGGGAACAACGTCCTATATCAATATTAAAACGATTGGGTAATATAGTATATGAAGTAGGACCTGTGGTTGGTGAATATGTTATTCAGTTTCAGTTAAAACCATATGTGAAAAGTATTGTTGTTGATAAGGACGATGATAGTAATACAACAGCTACAATAGAGAAGAAGAACGAGTTGGAAAGAGAATTATCACAAAAGTTACGACAATCACTTACCAATCTTGGTCCTTGCTTTGTCAAGATTGGACAACAACTATCTATACGCCCGGATTTGATATCTCCTACTGTTTTATATGAGCTACAGAAATTGTGTGACTCTGTACCACCGTTCGATAATGATATTGCAATGAAGGTACTAGCTCAAGAACTGTTGTTTGCAAAAGGATGGCGAGACAAAGAAGGCGGAGCTAATAGCTCTGATAGTAATGATATATTGAACGAGAATGAGATTCACAACACTATACTCTCAGTATTTGAAGGAATGCCTAAATTGGTTGCTTCAGCTTCGTTGGGACAAGTATATAAAGCTACATTAAGATCATCAAACAACAACAATAGTAGTGGCGAACAAGTAGCAATCAAAGTTCAACGGCCTGATATATTCGAAACAGTCACACTTGACCTCTTCCTATTAATATCATACGGTAAACTTGTTGATAAGTTTTGCTCAATCTTTACAAATCAAATACCATATCATGAGACATTTATCAACGGCTTTGCCAATGGCTCATTCATGGAGATGAACTATGTAAATGATGCCAATAATCAAATATACTTTCGAAATGAGTTACACAAACGTTTTCACAGTACGAAAAAGAAGGTAGTAGAAAAGGTTATTGTGCCCAAAGTATATGAAGAGTATACAACACAACGTATACTTGTTAGTGAGTGGATAGATGGCGTACCATTAGCACAATCACCTCCTCAACAGATTCGACAGCTTATACCCATTGGAGTTGAGTTATTCTTATGTCAGTTATTGGATGTAGGCGCATTTCATGCAGATCCTCATCCTGGCAATCTTTATGTTACTACATCCAAAGTTGATGGCGTTACTCCAATTTTATGTCTGTTGGACTTTGGGCTAGTTGCCAATGTGAGTATAGAAGCACGAACGTCCATGACAAAGGCTATCGTTAATCTGCTTCAAGGAGATTACGATACACTTATTGCAAGAGATGCAAAAGATTTAGGTTTCCTTCCAGTTGATATGGACGTCACAGAACTAAAACCTGTTCTGAAGACTATACTCAAAAACGGATTAGTAGATGCGGGTAGTAACTTGCATGATAGAAAACGACGACTTATGAGCATCTCCGATGAATTGAATGAGGTATTCTTTCAACATCCATTCTCTGTGCCACCATTCTTTGCATTGGTAACGAGAGGATTGGGATTGCTGGAAGGCATAGCACTCACAGGGGATCCAAACTTTGATATCTTCCAAGCAAGCTATCCATATGCTAAAAGACGAGCAATTGAAACGTTTAGTGTGAAAGACGTTGCCAAGATATCAGGCATGCTTAGGCGTACATCCACTAGAATATGAACATAATGTAAAGTAAAATGTACATTCAATTGTCAATTGACTAACTAATTAACATTTAGACTCATCTCACATACCATGTATATTTAATAGCCCTCATGTTACTACAAAGTAGCAACTAATGCGACAATTAAGAGATGTAGTCATCTCCCATGACTACATACATATACATAAGTATATCCCTAAATTACAATCAAGCAGCCTTGGCAACTCTCTTCTTAAGAGGACTACATTCCGGAACACTTTCAATCTTCTCTGTTCTTATGATCTTACCATCCTTCAATGTGATCAACGATCTACCCAGAAAATTAACCTTTTCATTCTTTGTATGTATCACTGCCTCAACATGTGAATTATCCAATACATTAAAGCTTTTTATACTTCTTTTTAAACCATCTTGTAACATTGCAATGTATAGTTGTTTGATTTGAGATTTGTTTTGAGGTAAGCCGTCCATCATATGTATGACATCGTCGTGATATATATCATTAATTCTATCTTCTGCCCCTTCAATATCTTCTTTAAGAATAAATGATCTAAAGTTTTGTTCGAATTGTTCCATCTCATAGCTCGATTGTGGTACGATTGTTTTGATTGGCAACTGCTGTTTGTCGTCATCGACGGCTTCTACAAAGGGTTGAATTGAAATAGATTGTGGTAGTGATCCCCTACGCCTCACATGTACAGCTTCATCGACATTTGTCGACGCTCTAGAACGATCTATTGTACAATCTATTGTAGAGTCTATACTAACCATATTATCCTTCCTTCGTATGTGGATAGCATCGTCAAGATCTGAGATGTGCTCGTCATTACTACCTCCACTGCTGATTAGCGAGTTGAATAGCTTCTTTAGCATGGTTGATTTGTTGTTATGATATGAGTTATACTGATTGATAGTGATGTGTTTTACGATTACATAATTTATTATGCCACTCATTATCTTGTGTGAATAGAGGAGATAATTAAAGCAAACTTACAGGGACCATAGACATCAAAAATTTCTTCACACATTGAAGGATTACGATACGAAACAAATACGGCATTAACTCAAACCATATAACCAAACAGAACCAAACCAATCAACCTAAATGATAGAGTTGCAGGAGAGGATCAGGAAGAGAGGCGATGGTAATCAATTATGGTATCAATTATATTATATAAGGCGAGATAGTATCATTTTTGTTGCAAGGATACCGTATCCTTATGAAAGTTATTGCAGATTGCAACTTAATACTCTTAACTGCTCATCATATTAATCGACAAGAGTTGAGATTCTATTAGTATTAGATCATAAAGTTCATTGCAAAATATTCAAAGTAGTATACGAGTTGATACTGACATTTAATATGGCATCAATACCCTCTACCAATAATACTAAACGATGGGCATCATTGGCAGATCGACTCAATCCTAATCGTCCATCATTTGATGCACAGTTGAAAGCCTCATGGAAGACTATGTCAAAGAAACAACGTAAACAAATCATTAAAGAAGATAAAATTGCAATAGCAGCATTGAAATCACGAGGTACATCACAATCATTACCATTTACTGCCGAGGAAGACGATCACTGTGAAACTAGTCCTGTGGCATATACACACATTGCACCTATACTACAACTTATTGCCAGTAGATTAAATAAGAAACCATGTGATCTGTTGATTTATGATCCGTATTATTGCGCTGGAGGTATGTTACATAATATGGACAAACTTGGATACAACAATGTATATAACAAGTGTGAGGATTTTTATGATATAATATCAAAGAAACAAGTACCAAAACATGATGTTATAATAACCAACCCACCTTATTCGGGTGATCACTTCCATAAACTATTATCATTCCTACAAGACAATAACAAACCAGCACTGTTATTACTACCAGAACATTTTTCAAAGAATAAGTCATCATTATACAAGTCTGATAATTTTTGTTTCTTAACTCCACCTGAACGCTATCATTATTGGACGCCGGAGGGAATGAGACTAATGCAAAAGGAGAGTAGTAAGAAGAGAAAGCAGCATAAAAATCTAGTGTTGGGAAGCAGAAACAGCCCGTTTGCATCCCACTGGTTTATTAGTTTGGAACCAATAATGTCAAACGGTGCATTAGTTTCATTAGTAAATGATGGGAAAGATGATGTAAAGCTTGTTGATGGTTGTCGTTTATATAGAAAAGAGGAAGAGATCATCCCCACTACATTCAAAGGCACAGCAGTAGTACAAAGCAATAAGACAAAGAAGGATATTGATAATACCGATAAGCGGAAGAAGAAGAAGCGTCGACGCCGAAAAAGAAGTAAAGAAGAAGGCAGCTGAATAATAACACAAGTCAATGGTTATGGAATTATCTGGCGGTTAGCACGTCTACTTGGTATAGGCAACAACATCAACGCCTTCTTATGTACTTGGAACGTTATGTTGTTGACGGCTGTCTGTTTTCATTTGTGAAGAGTATTAATGATGATTATCTGAGGTATGAGCGTACCATTAAACATACAATCGAGCGTGAAGAGAAGATGGCTTTGTCCTTCGTCGAGAAAGTTGTTAATGCACGAGATAATGACCATTCATCAGCATGGGAGCGCTATAAGAATGATACCATTGGTGATACTACACAGCATTCAAAGAAGCTAACAATAGCTAGATCTGTTCTGAATCCTCGTATTAGCAACAAACAACACAACGGTGCTATTCAGATTTATGGAAGATCCTCTAAACAACAATCGTCGTCGAAGAAGAACGAGACCAATAAAGTGAAGAGTCGTGATGATCTGTTTGAGCGACCTAAAGTCAAGACAAGCTCCTCCGAGTCTCACCATGACGTGCCACATACTATCGACACATCAATAGAGGAGAAGGATCAATTCGGACAAAGTATTGCGGAATACTGTTGCCGATAAGCGGAAGAAGAAGAAGAAGAAGAAGCGCCGCCGCCGCAAAAAGAAGTAAAGAAGAAGACAGCTGAATAATAACAACAATTCATAGTTTATGGAATTATGTGGTGACAATACGTCTACTTGGTATAGGCTACAACATCAACATCAACGCCACCACTCAAACTCTTCGCCGCAGCTACATCCATTGCTGCTAGTGTCAATGCCTCTTTTAATGTTGAAATCTCCTCCTCGGTCAATGTCTTGTTTCTTTCAGCAACTTCAACTCTTCTTTTCAATTCAATGTATTCCTCGGTTTGGTTTTGAAGCTCTTTTTTTGTAATATCATGTGCTAACGCTTCAATCATTACATGTGTGTGGCAAACTTGTAGAAAGCGCCAGACTCGTAAGAAGCTCAGCAAATGAAGTGTTGGTTTTTGAAAGATGTTTCCAAGTGTTGAAACAACAAGGAGAGTATCAAGACAATAACCCCAATGGCTGAAGAAACGTGTCTGGAAAAGTACCAATTGTAGTATTAATTCTGCAGTTTGCAGATACAGAATGATGTTGTGGACGAAATCAATCGTTGCATAGGAGACCAAATTGTTGCTTGTACCCGATAACAATATTGACCCGAGCATTAAATCAACATAACTTATCAAGAGGAAGATGATCAGAGTCGAGGGTTGCTCCATAAATGCCCTCAACCATTCACAACATTCATTCATCTTGTCGTTCTTCATGGTTGTTGTGTGGGGGTGATCTTGGTAATATCGATCAATGCTGTAGTGCACTTTATCGCAGCTCACGCGGTCTGGTAGTTGGCGAGTTTTGTTTGAGCGAAGTATGTATGTCGTATGTACGAATATGTACTTTATTTTTTCGTAGATACTTTATTTAACATCTTTCATCACAATCGATTCTGAAGGACACCAAATAAATAATACTATTTGGACGACACCATGAATAAATAATTATCTGGACGCATCTATCAATATCATTTTCATATTACCAGCCAGCGATCATTAAATCATATATCGACAGACACCAAATAAATAACACCATATTGACGGCACTATGGATACAATAACAAACTGTAGTGGCGAGTCCTCTTCGGATTCCGAGGAAGATATGCCAATGCCAATGCAAAATATAAGCCAGAGATTATCGGCAAGAAGGACACTTCTACAGAAAAGGTTAACCTTGATACAGAATGAAAATCAGCAATTGCTACCGCTGGAGACGAGTACAAGATTGTCTCGTACTGCACAGAACCGTCAGACAGCAATTGAGCATCCAATGATGGCAGACGCTATAAGAAAATTGCGCCTTGGCATGAAGACCAATGAAGTAAAAGGACGGCTAAAGTTTACTGTACCAAAGAGTAGCGTCTTGAAACTACCGCCTTCCAATGGTAAGAGTTCACAAGATGTGGCTGCAATTAAAGTGACCTTATGTCGTCGGTTTGAAGACTTGCATCCATCACGCAAGGAAGATGACTCCGCTTACCTCGATGATGTAGAGAACAACAAGGAGGTGACAATTATCACAAACTTGCCTCCAAATTACGAGTCGGGTGGCTGGAGATGTCATGCAAAGATAGAATCAACAACAGACGATCACGTTGTGTCAGTTGAATGTCTACATCCTAATCGACCGCAAGACAAGACATGTACAAAGTGTACTTCTCCTCGACCAAACATCAAACCAGCGTTTGCTTATCTACGGCTATTAGCCCCAGCCATTCGAAAGCAGCGTAAAGAATATGAACGAATTATACATTCATGTGATACAGAGTTATGCAGATGTGAGGCAACAGAACGTGACGCAATTCAGAGAATAGAAGAAGGCAATGAGGATGACGAAGAAACACTTATGATGGACGTTGATCTTGTTTCATCAGGCGTGTTTCAACGCATAGACGCTTGTAGTCTCCTACCCATGCTTGCGTCAAGAAAGGATTTGTTGAATAAACGCCTAGTCTCTGCACGAGTAGAACTATCAATCATGATTCAAAGTACTTATGAATTAGCTTGCATACATGCACAAAGAGTGACGAGACGATTCCTCGTTCGTTGTCGTCTAGATGATATTAGAAGACAGGTATGTGAAATGGCTAGAGAATCTGCAGCGCTAGAGATTCAGCGTATCATCAGATCAAAGCTTGCCTGTATCGACGCAGAAAGACAACGAAATCTTAGGGATCATTGCATGGCAACAAAGCTGCAATCCGTAGTTCGAATGAGATTTGCAATCAAAGAGAGACAGAGATTGTACTCAATTTACATCACACAACTACGCCATCGATCTGCTACAACAATTCAAAGCCTCTACCGTTGTCATGCCTCCAAAGTAAAAGCACAATTACTTGCAGAAGAAAAGAAACGACAGCTAGAAGAGGAGGAGAAGGCTTTAGTTGCATCAATCGAGAAGGACTCTGCAATCATAATTCAAAAGCATGCGAGGAGATTGTTGAGTATTGAAATAGTAAAGAACAGAAAGATTGAATTGGGTCTACATCAACGCCTTCTCATGTACTTGGAACGTTATGTTGTTGACGGCTGTTTGTTTTCATTTGTCAAGAGTATTAATGATGATTATCTGAGGTATGAGCGTACCATTAAACATACAATCGAGCGTGAAGAGAAGATGGCTTTGTCCTTCGTCGAGAAAGTTGTTAATGCACGAGATAACGACCATTCGTCAGCATGGGAGCGCTATAAGAATGATACTGTTGGTGATACCACACAGCATACAAACAAGCCACCGATAAACAGATCTGGTCAGAATCCTCGTATTAGCAACAAACAACACAACAGTGCTATGCAAATTTATGGAAGATCCTCTAAACAACAATCGTCATCGAAGAAGAACGAGACCAATAAAGTGAAGAGTCGTGATGATCTGTTTGAGCGTCCTAAAGTCAAGACAAGCTCCTCTGACGTGCCACATACTATCGAGACATTGATAGTGGAGAAGGATCAATCCAGACAAAGTGTTGTGGAGACACCATCTAAGTTTGATCGACTAAGAGGACAATATTTGAGGTTTGATATTCCAAACGGCTTAGACGACACTGTGTCCAACTTTGTCACGGCAGTAACTTTGAGGTACAACGTCTTTGATGAGCCAGGAGAGTCAAGTATTCATAATAACAGCTTTCATTTGCAATCATCAGCGGCAAAGAAGGAACAACATAAAAAGTGCTCAGTATATGTGGAGCCCTTGCTTCAGCGACTTCATGCAAAGGGTATTGTATTCATCCGCCAACTTCTGCCTGCCGAGAACTTGGCAAGCAATCTTCTAGACGTCTCGTCAAGTAGATCCAACTCGCTGGTCTTGATAGCTTTCTTCACATCCAGCACATACGACCCAACAAACTTATCTAACTTTAACTTCTCTGGTAGATGTAAAGTCGTTACAATCGATCGTAACTGACGTCGATCATCCTTGAATTTACTCTCATCCTTGCTATTAGTCACTTCCTCTTCTTTTTCAAAGAATATGAGCCGCAGATTTGAGTTGATGGCAACAGAAGCTTGTGCTCTTGCAGTGCCTGGTTTGATGAGGAAACCCTTCCTACCCAACTCATCAATAAATATCACACGATGCCAAGACATTCGATGTAAAACACTCATTTGATGACACTTTTGCTTTGCCGAAGCCCCAGATTGAGTTCCTGCATCTCTTGACGTAAGCCATCCATCATTCGATTAACATCAGAATATATTCAACTCTCAATATCAATGTTGAATGTTCTCAGTCGAATTCACGGTGGCAATCATCTCAATAGAAAGCAATTGATGTCAAAATGCCGTAACCTATTGGATACACAGCAACAGCTAAGAAATCTCAATGGAGAGAGCGAGAGCGATGAAGACGCCAAAGACCGAGATAACTTCAACCTGGTCTCCTTTTTAGGAGAATGTGGATCTGCTTCTGCTGAAGATTTTGATGATCAAGATAACCCAGGAGGGCTTTGGAAGTCAACAGCAGCTGATACACCGACTCAAGAGGCTTGTATCCAACCACCAAATAATAGAACAGTGTCTTCAAATTTAGCTGGTAGCTCTAGAAGCAGCTCTTCATGGGTGTCGAAGTACACAGAACGAGTAATCTCACAGAATGAATCTACTAACCCAGCGTTAGGCATGTATAGAAGCGGAAAGTTGCTCGATCGTCAGCACTCAAAGGCAGGCTAGAATTTGTGTTGAGCAGTCTACTGATTAGTGCACTATTATAACTACCATGTATTTAAAACTACTCCAACACTCTCGTGAATTGACGAGCACACTACCACCACTGCTCAATATTCATCACTATCACACTCAGACACAGATTCTTCTTCCTCACTAGACGTCTCGTCAAGTAGATCCAACTCGCTGGTCTTGATAGCTTTCTTCACATCCAGCACATACGACCCAACAAACTTATCTAACTTTAACTTCTCTGGTAGATGTAAAGTCGTTACAATCGATCGTAACTGACGTCGATCATCCTTGAATTTACTCTCATCCTTGCTATTAGTCACTTCCTCTTCTTTTTCAAAGAATATGAGCCGCAGATTTGAGTTGATGGCAACAGAAGCTTGTGCTCTTGCAGTGCCTGGTTTGATGAGGAAACCCTTCCTACCCAACTCATCAATAAATATCACACGATGCCAAGACATTCGATGTAAAACACTCATTTGATGACACTTTTGCTTTGCCGAAGCCCCAGATTGAGTTCCTGCATCTCTTGACGTAAGCCATCCATCATTCGATTTACTGTGACTACTTGGTCCACCCAGGATTGAAACGCCTGATGAATCAACAGGTATGGTCACCTCCTTCGTCTTGAGACTATCATATGTCGTGAGAACTATATCATACCCTGCACATTTACCTGCCGTGGATGCAAGTTTGCGAATACTAGATTGTATACCAGCATGATTTAGCACAGATAGAGAAGTGTATTCACGAAGTGCAACCTCCCATTGTTCAATATCCTCCTTGCCACGAAGGACAATAAGTGTTCCACCCGCAAGGTAATCGTCATCCTTTGGAGGCGAAGCCTGAGATGAAGGTGTGTATCGTTTGGCTGGTGCTGTACCGTTCTTGGATTGTTGATGAAGCCTGGCAGACTTTTTCGTTTGTACTAGTAGTTTGGAAGTTACACAAACGATTTGTTTAATGGTCATTGATAGTAACACTGCCGACGGCTTGTCATGATCATCTTCTTCACCAATTGTAGTTGAAGACTGTCCACTTTCCTTATCAATTAAAAAGTCCAGTCCAGCATTCAACCTGGCTGATACACGGCTTGGAAAGTCAGAGAGGGGATCCTTAAAGGATGGCTCAGGATCAGACAATGAGTTGTCTGAATCAGATGATTCATCCTTCTTAGACTTGGCAGCTGTCTTCTTTGTCGCCTTAGACTTGTTCTTATTCTGTCGACAGCGGAGGGGATCCACACGATAATACATCCCGTCACGCACACGCACATCAATAGGTGCTACCTCCTCTAACGATTCTACTCCTTGTTCTTCCGCCGTCTTGGCTCTGCGGCATAGATTACGGACCGATTCGATTGGATCATCGTCACCACCACCTTTCCCCTTCTTCTTCTTAGAGCTCTTCTTCTTCTTCCGCTTGTCTTCACTCACAGCTACCACTTTACGACCAATAATATCATCTTCTTCATTTGCATTTTCGTCCTCATCATCTGCAACTCTAACCTTGCTCCTTGCATTTGCTTTACGTTGCGATTGTTGCTGTTTCTTCTTCAACGTCATCTTCTTTTGGGTAGCCGCATCAAACCGAATAGCCCTACGACGTACTGGCGATTCATCCTCTTCATCTCCACCACACCCTTCCATTTGTGTATCTGTAAACTTGGCATCAGCATTATGAAAGGTATTCCACTGTGACATTTGATTATCACCCATACCTCCATCATCATCGTCGGCAGCATTATCAAACTCATCATTATAATAATCATCATTCCCATTTCCAAAATCGATATGTTCATCTTCATCATCATTATTACCCTGCTGTGAGAAGTAACAATCACTTTCACTATCATCAACATTTGTTTTACCCGGAGATTTGGCACGTTGACGATGAGCAGGTGACGATGAAGGTAAATCATGTAAACTATCTCTCATTTCAGAATCACCGTCACCATCTATCTCTAAATCATCTGAGAAACATCGTTGTATTGGACTACCACAGCTGAATCGTATGTCATCTTGTTCATGTAGATACATACCGTTGTTATTGTTATCATGGTCCATTTCATCATCGGCACCAATACCACTAAAGTTACCAATCAAGTCTTCATCCTCCTCTTCTTCATTCTCACCTCGATGACGTGATTTTAATCCACGCTTACCTGAATTAGATGCACAACGTTTATTCAACTTGTTAGTACTAAACGGTGGAGTGGACGTATCCAACATTTCATCATCTTGTAATGCCGCCGATGTTGAATTGTTATATGGATTTTGATAATGTCGAGTACGTTCAATGGGTGCTACTTTCATACTATTACTTTGTCTTGATATATTACCCCTCTTGCCATGATTTAGTACACTTGATTCGTCATCTTCTTGATGATCATGATTAGCAGCATGGCCATTCAAACCGCCAATCTCATCATCAGATAATAATGCCATAGACTCTTCTAATATTGTTGTTTCTCCTTCATTCAAGGTTGTTTCATCTCCCAATGTTGTGTTGTTATTACCATGATTAGATTTGTTATTGTTACCAAGTGTGGTAGCAGATCCAGTCGATTGTCGGACACTATTATTGTTGAGACCTAATGTCGTTGCTGAACCAAATGTTTCATTGTGTTGTCCTTCCCCGAGTGTTGTTGCTGATCCAAATGTTTCATCATTCTTCTGTTGCTGCTGATTATTACTTTTACTACTACTAACTCTACTAAAACTTGGTTGTGTACGACCACTTGCCGTTGCATTAATATCAACATTATCCAAATTATCCAACTGTGTGCCTTGTCCACTATTAACTCCACTATTATTAACACCACTACTAACATTTAATGAATTATTCAACCTCTCTAATAAATTATCAACATTATCCATAGCCTTTTGTTGTTCAATTTTATTCATACAACTAAACTTTGGTAATGTATCATTACCACCACGTAAATTTGTTGATTTTTTAGTAGTATATTGTGCTATTGTTTTGGATACATATTGTGAATATTGTGTTTTATAGATTTGTTCATTTGGACCTATACGTCGATTTATTGATTTTGTTTGCTGACGATGATTGGTATTATTATAATTATTGGTTGATTTATTATGAAGTGTATTGAGTGGCCGTCTCCTCTCCTTATCAGGTATATCATGACTATTATTATTGTTATCATAACGACTGTTGTTAATAACTGACGTATCACCCCCACCACCTCGGATAGCAGCACCATTTACACTATCAGCTACGCTCATTGACATATTCATATTGGCCAATAGAGCAGTAGTAGCCGGACTCATCATTTCAGTTGTTATATCCATAGGTGGTTGCGTATACATAATTTCTTCATCGTTTGTTGATTGCTGTGATTCTGACATTTTGTTTGTTGTACTTGGATGGAAAAATACAATATAAATATATGAAATAGCCAATACCAAATATACTTATATTGTTTGAATTCCTATAGCCGATAATAGTTTCTAGTATCAACAAACAATCAACTCTGAAAATGAAAATGGCGCAAATTTAGCAAGCGGTATCCTCGTACTGAATATGTAGAGTCCAACAGTAATGCCGTACGGATTAGTGTGAGTTATCCGTGGTGTGAGAGCACTGAGAGGGATGGCAAATGGCATGGGGATGCTCGGGATATATAATATATGCACACTTTCTTATCATATTGTTTTATATCTTTAATATTGACAGTTATAATTCTCGTGTTGGTAGCTTTTCTTCTTAAACTGATCACTAAGATTCTTTGGCACTCCTCTCCTTCTTCATTTTGAGCATTGAACTTTTTAATGGATGCCAGAAGATGCACACTTTTCTATGCAGCAGCCGAGCGTTTCTTCAGCTGGTCCACCTTTGCTGTAGCTCCCCATTCCGAGTAGTATTTGATTGCTTGTTCCATATGATATGCTCCCTGACTACTGTCACCTCTGTTAGTCAAGTACGAACTTGCTAGTTCGTGTGAGAGGGCTAGATCTTGTAAGAAGCCGTTGGCGGAAGCTGTATTGATGGCCAATTGAAAACTATCTTCGGCCAATCTGTCATATCTGTTTAGAATAGCAATTTCAGCTTCCAAAAGATGTAAGATATGAATAACATTTGGATTTCCTAGCTCTACCCATCCTCGTATGATCTTCATCACTCTGATACCTCTTTTCTTCCACTTCCAACGAGATATCATCCCTGAAGAAGATGATTGTGCTGCTTTGAGACATATTAATGCCTCAATGAATGCGAATCTTATCCCCTGAAATGCAACTCCAAGGATAGAACGAACGTCATTAGCCTCTAATAGAAGAGCTGAAGCTGCCTCCCACTTTGAAAAAATCACTTCCAAATCTAATTGTTGTAGAAAAACATGACTCTGTAGACCCGCATTATTAGTTTCTCTTGCAATCCTAAGTATTCCGTCAAATCCCAACTCATTCTCTTCAAGTTCGATTCCCCGAAGCTTCGAAGCTACGAGATGGGGTAGATGAAAATCATGAGAGTAATGTGTTTGCAAAGCACCAGACGATCCAGCAATTGTCATATATTCATTCTGCAGTCCAACATTAAGGGCAATATATTCATCCATTTCCTCAAGAGGCCGCCCAGCTAGTAACGTATGTGAAACTAGTAAGCTCTGGTTGAGACCAGTGCTTGAAATGTCACCATGCTTGATGCCCATTTGGTATCCTTTCAGTAAAGGGGCAATAGTTTTTTTTGAGTGGTGTCGTCCAATGGAAAATACAGCCCTGGCATATAAATGTGCATCGTGATTCGACTCGTGGCAGTGGATCTTTGGCTAGAATCAATTCTGAAGCCAATGCCATATCTTGCCCACGTTGTTGATCCCCAAAGACTCCACATAAAAGAATCCCATACCCTAGTAATGCATTGCAAGATGTGGCAGGGTTGATTCCATTCTCGAGAGTTTCTTTCACATTGAGGTATACAATAAGAGGGAATAATGTTGGCTGTGCCGTCCAACAGTCGAAGCCAATCAATTCCAACACACGCTGCGCCATGATAAAACGTTTGTTTGTCAATTTGGGTAGATTTGCAAGCTCTTCTGGAGTTCTGTTTCCTAGTAGAAGTCTTGTCCTTATGTGTCCCGATAGAATAGCAAGTTTGGATACTTCTTTGTCTGGCGGGGTGTAGAAACCGAGCTGTCGTCTGACATCAATCCCAAGAGCAAGTGATGCATGGAAGTTTCCAGCTGCCTGTAATGCCAACATCTTACACTCATATACTCTAAACTTTTCTTCCACTGAAATATCTTGTTTCAAAACTTCTTCAATAAGTTCATTCATTGTATTGAAATCTCCTGTTATGTATGAAGCATGACATCCCTCACTACATAGCTGAAGTATTGTTGTATAATCACCTTCCCATCTATTATTATCGCCAACTAATAGTGAGTAGCCCTCTTTAAAATTGTCTGCTGCAATCTCAAAGTTTGAATTCTCTAATGCTTGCATTCCCTCTTGCAGATGATTCTCTGCTCTTTTCTTTCTGACTTCTTGACTAATGATATTATTTGGTATTACCGTTTTATTGGAATCACCCGTATTAGTATTACCAGTGGATATTGACTCACCTCCAACAACATCACCAGAATTTGTTGGATTCGATGCATTAAACGACGATTTCATTACCTCCTCAACTATTGGTAATGGTATTTTAATATGATTTACCGGCATCATTTCAGGCGTTGTTATTGCACTAATACCTCCAATAGATTGGGCCGAGTTGGGTTTTATGCCACCTCTATTAGGCTCCATATCCACATGCAACCCAAAGGTATCATAAGATTCATCGATATAATCTGATGATTGGTTTGATACTACCGCTGTATCTTCGTCTTCATCGTTGGCGTTGTTGACAATTGATGGGTTACTTCCACTCTCAACAATACCCAAAAGTTTATTACTAGATGACTTGCTGCTGCTATTATTACTCTGTGAGTTTTCTCCAACATTATCGTTTGTAATTTTAGGAGTAGTAGGTATATTTGTTTTGTTCATATTAAACTCCACACAATCACTACGTACATAATCACAATCTTTAGGAGGAGTAAAGTTCATATGTTTTGCAATAGTATGGCAGCGTGAAGGCAATTTTTGTGTGTATGTTGGATGTTGACTTGTAGAGATAGGTAAATAGGGTAGTAAATAAATTAGGGAATGTCTTTTATTGTTGGCTCTATTGTCTATTGTTGTGTATTTACACGGACAATTCGATCGCAAAAGTGATCAATGAATGACCTTCATATAAGATAACGAATAACGCCAATGATGTGTTATATCTCCACCCAGTAGTAGGTCAGGCCTATGGTGACAAAGACCAGCTCTCTATTTTGTGTTTTATGTCAAGAGACATTTACAATAAGAACCCTCCTATGACCTGCTTAGTGGCGATATTCTATGGTGTTATGAGGTACACGATATCAGTATGAACTAACATACACTTTATTTGTTGATAGTACCGATATAACTATTACTAATTACTTCTAATGATCTTTTAATTGGTAGAGGTAATGTGACGCGATAAGAAAGAGGTTTTGACCTATTAATGTTTAGGTTAAAATCAATGTATAATATTAGAACATTTAGAAGTTGCACTGTTGAATGGCGTAGTATCTTTTTGGAATACATTCACATATGAATATACAAGCAGAGCGAGGACCAGAGGGATGCTCGGGGATTAATGTATCTATCTACTCTAGGATAGGATGAGAGATCATATATGCATGGAGGATATACTATATCTATTGCTCTATATCTTTAATAATTGATAGGAGGATATAAATATATGCACACTTTCTTATCATATTGTTTTATATCTTTAATATTGACAGTTATAAGTAGTGGCTTGTATTTTCTCGTGTTGTAGCTTTTCTTCTTAAACTGATCACTAAGTGGCTTGTATTTTCTCTTGTTGGTAAGCTTTTCTTCTTAAACTGATCTTCCTCAAATGGCACTTTCCATTTGATACTCTAGCTATGCAGCCAAGCGTTTCTTAAGCTGATCAACCTTGGCCTGAGCTCCCCACTCCGAGTAGTATTTGATTGATTGTTCCATATGATATGCTCCCTGACTACTGTCACCTCTGTTAGTCAAGTACGAACTTGCTAGTTCGTGTGAGAGGGCTAGATCTTGTAAGAAGCCGTTGGCTGAAGCTTTATTGATGGCCAATTGATAACTATCTTCAGCAAGCCTGTCATATCCGTTTAGAATAGCAAGCTCAGCTTCCAAAAGATGTAAGATGTGAATAACATTTGGATTTCCTAGCTCTACCCAAGCTCGTATGATCTTCATGACTCTGATACCCCTTTTCTTCCACTTCCAACGAGCTATCATCCCTGCAGAAGATGATTGTGCTGCTTTTAGACATACCAACGCCTCCAAAACTGTAAGCCTAACCCCATTGGCTATAGCAACAAGATCGGAATAAATGTCTTTTGGAGCTTCTTGTAGAAGATCTGCAGCTGTTTCCCACTCCGAGAAGAAGACTTTGAGTTCCAGTTGAGCTGCCAATAAGTGACTCCTAAGACCTTTGTTATTGGTTTCTCTCGCAAACTTTAGTATAACATCAAAATTCGTTTCTTCATTCTCTTCCAGCTCAATTCCCCTGAGATTCATACAAATAAGATGGCATAATTGTATTTCATGAGCAAAATGTGTTTGCAAAGCACCAGACGATCCAGCAATTGTCATATATTCATTCTGCAGTCCAACATTAAGGGCAATACATTCATACATCTCCTCAAGAGGCCGTCCAGAATTGTAAGTGTGCGAGATAAGTAAGGTCTGGTTTAGTCCAGTGCTCTGGATATCACCATACTCGAGGCCCATTTGGTATCCTTTAAGTAAAGGGGCAATTGTATCTTTCAGTGGCGATGTCCAATGGGATATACAGCCCTGAACTATAAATGTGCATCGTGACTCGACTTTTGGCAGCGGATCTTTGGCCAGGATCAATGCTGAAGCCAAGGCCATATCTTGCCCACGTTGTGGATCCCCAAATACACCACAAAGAAGAATCCCATACCCTAGTAATGCATTGCAAGATGTGGCAGGGTTGATTCCATTCTCGAGAGTTTCTTTCACATTGAGGTATACAATGAGAGGGAACAGCGTAGGTTGGGCCGTCCAGCAGTCGAAACCAATTAATTCCAACACACGCTGCGCCATGATAACACGTTTGTTGGTCAATTTTGGTAGATTTGCAAGATCCTCTGGAGTCCTGTTTCCTAATAGACGCCTAGTCCTCATATATCCGACAAGGTTGGTTACATTTGAAACAGGTTTGTCTGGCGGGGTGTAGAACCCGAGCTGTCGTCTGACATCAATCCCTAATGATAGAGAAGCATGATTATCATCTACTGCCTGTAATGCCAACATCTTACACTCATATACTCTAAACTTTTCTTCCACTGAAATATCTTGCTTCAATACTTCATCAATAAGTACATTCATAGTATCAAAATCTCCAATAATATATGCAGCATGAGATCCCTCACTACATAGCTGAAGTATTGTTGTATAATCATCACCTTCCTTCCAACTATTATCACCAACTAATAGTGAGTAGCCCTCCTTAAAATTATCTGCTGCAAACTCAAAATTTGAATTCTCTAATGCCTTCATACCCTCTTGCAGATGTTTCTCTGCTCTTTTCTTCCTGACTTCTTGACTTTTAATGGTATTTGATATTGCAGTTTTATTAGAATCACCCGTATTAGTATTAGTGGATATTGACTGCTCGCCTCCAACAACATCATCAGCAATTGATGGATTCGATGTATTAAACGAGGATCTTCTCATTACCTCATCTACTATTGGTAATGATATTTTAATATGATTTACCGGCATCATTTCAGGTGTTGTTATTACACTAATCCCTCCAATAGATTGGGCCGAGTTGGGTTTTATGCCACCTCTATTAGGCTCCATATCCACATGCAAACCAAAGGTATCATAAGATTCATCGATATAATCTGATTCATCTAAATCATAGGATTCCTCTGTTGTATCCTCGTTTTCATCATCGTTGTTATTGCCGTTGTTGACATCGATTGATGGATTACTTCCACTCTCATCAACAATACCCAAAAGGTAGAGATCCTCGGTTAATTTATGACTAGACCCGCCTATAGATTTAGACTTATTACTGGATGACTTGCTACTGCTATTTTTACTATGGGAGGTTTCTCCAAGACAATCCTTTATATTCCTGGGAGCAGAAGGGGGGGTAGTAGGTATAATTGTTTTGTTCATATTTAAATTCCGTACAATCACTACACTTGGGAGGAGTAAAGTTCATATAATGTGTTTATTGGCAATACTGTAATGAGATTATTTGTAGGGTGAATAATAAGTTGGTATCCTATTGTCTTATTGTTGTTATAGTTGTTTTGCACGGAACAATCGATTGTTGCAATGTACCTATGGCCTTCGTAGTATATTATCAGTAAGGTATACCTAATGGTAAAGACCAGTAGCCTTTTGTGTTATGTCGGTCGTCTCGGTTAGTTTGGCCTACTTATTGTGAGTTGTGAGTTTTATTTTTTTTATTGTTGATTCTGTTATTGTCTATTGTTGTCTATTGTTGTCTATTGTTGACTATGTTGTACGATTGCAAGTCAATATACGAATACGACTGGAAAAGACAACGATGTTGTGTCCAATGTAAAGTATTCTACGACCAGTAGCCCCTTACAATATTGAGTTTGCGCTCGCTCAGAGTTGATAATAAGTTGTTCTATTGTTTGTTTTATTGTTGACTCTGTTGTCTATTGTTGCAGTAATGTTATACAATACACGTCCATTAGATTGCAATCGTCAGTATATAGCTTATTGAATGATTATGCCAAGAATGTTGGTCTATCGTCTACTATCATTGGACTTGACCTTACGACACTAGGATACCGCATTAGAGACAGATGAAACATTCTTTTAAGAGGTTCTTCTATCTCCATGACCTATTATAGTTGCATTATTCTAGATTATTCTATGGTATCATAGAAGATACACGAAATCAGTACAAATTATTATACTCTATTGTTGATATTGATGATGCAATAGCTATTAGTTCTGATGATCTTTGTATTGGTAGTGGTAATTTGACGTGTGTCTGTTTTAGGTTTAGCTTTATTTTATAATTTATATAGCAATATTGAGATAGTCACTATCACACGTGATTGTAGATCCAAAAGTACCGTTTACTATTATCTGGCAGCAGATATCACAATTGCAAAGAATTAATTGCAAAGTTTCAACACTATAACATCACAACATAAACATAAAACATGGATGAATTTCAACTTAACGATCCAGTAACAATCTCTACTACTGGAGGAGATTCATCAACATTAGAGGGTATAATAGCACATTTAGGTCCAGTACAATTTGCACCCGGTACAGATTGGATAGGTATACGATTAACTGGATCATCTGTCGGAAAGGGGAAAAATAATGGTACAGTGAAAGGTATACAATACTTTGATGTTGCTGAGAATTGTGGTATGTTTACCAAGAAGGTTAATGTTACGAAACGTGAATTGAATAGGTGAGTATATGGAATTCGATGTGTGTTGTTGATGGCTGGTTGTATAACACATACCGTGAGTTTGTATGTGATAGACTCTCATGATTTCTCTTACTATTATTATTATGTTACATGTCTAACAGGTTGGAAAAGTTACGGTTAAAGAGAGAGTTGGCAGAAAAAACATCATCATCAATACCAACAACTACTACTAGAAGTACTAGGAGTACACGAAGTAGTACAGGAACAGCAACTTCTAAGACAGATACTTCTCCTAAAGCAGCATCACCCAAAAGACCCACATCTGCAGCAACAACTGGAGGAGGTAGTAGTAAGTTAGCTGAACTCCGTGCAAAGAGAGAAGCTGCTACAAAGGGACGGAGTAGTAGTAGACCATCAACTTCTGGTACTAGTGGTGCTAGTTCTAAGGATAGCACTACCAGTACACCTACTTCGAGCACAAAAAAGGACGAGGCTACTACTGATGATGATACTGAAGACAATAAAGAGGATGACAAACAAGAACAAGAAGATGGAAACACCGCACTCGAATCGCCATCAAAAGAAGAAGCCGTCACAACAACAACAGCAACAGAAGAAGAAGAGAATAATACACCATCCCGTATTAACCTACAATCGGCAACACCCGGATATCGTGCCGAATTAACTCGATTGCAAAATAAGATTTATCAATTACAAAATGATTTAAAGAAGAAAACTACTGAATGCACATCGTTACAATCTTCTTTGGATTTCATGAGTAAGGGTGCTGAACAGAGTACACATGATGCTGTTCGAATGTATGCCATGGGTGCATTAGCATTAACTGAGGCCAAGAGTACTCCTGGTGGGGGCAAACAGGGTGGTTCTGCGGCAACTCCAAGAAGTGCCAAGGGCGGTAGACGAAGTTTGGAAGCAGACATGAAGGAGGCTGATGACGGTAACAGTGATGAAAGTGGAAGTGACGAAAACGAGGACGATGATGAAAATGAAGAGGTTGTCAACCAAGCCGCCGCGGCCGTATCCCAAGCACTTGTCGAGCGTAATGATGAATTGACAAAGCAGCTATCTGACTTGACAAGTGCTAATACCAACTTGCAATCACAATTATCCGAGGCTGAAGAGAAGATATCAAATGTTGTATTGCGATTTGAACAAACTACTGAAAGTTACAATACTGAAAAACAAGAACGATCGAATGAAACAAAGACATATCAAGCCGATAAGGCTGTCTTAACATCACAAATATCATCACTGGAACGTGAGTTACAGGTATTACAAGAACGTGTATCTGACAAGTCATCATCACAAGATCATTCACAAGTCACACTTGCCAAGCTACGTGCCGAGTTAACTAGTTATCAACGTAAGAATGAAGAGTTGAATAACGAGAAGATGGAATTAGAAAACACATTGGAGGAATTAGTACTAGATAAGGAACAGATAGGTCAAGAGAAGGAGATGATCGAGGATGAACTTGAGGAATGTAAGATTGACTTAGAAAGTGCACAGTTGGAATTGGAGGATGCCAAGGCTCAATTAGAGGAAGGGCAGGCTGCCGTGTCGAGTGTTGCGGTGGCTGAGGGTGGTGCCGAGCCTGGTGAAGGAGAAGGAGATGATCGTAATGCCTCGTTCTCGTCAAATGCTGATGCACAGGATGTTACACGATCATTAACCTTGCAAAATACACGTCTACGCACTGCTCTCATCCGATTACGTGAGCAGTCAGAGTTCGAACGTAACGACTTACAACGTCAACTAAAGGCAAATCAATCGGATTCAACCAATAAGGAAGAACTCCAAACAGAGTTGGATACGTTGAAATCTACACACGCCAACACATTAGTGGAAGTACGAGAATTAAAGGATATTATTGATCAAACTTCTGCCTTGGAAGAGACAATTGAAACACTATCAGATAAGGTTTGGAATCTAGAAGAGAATAATGCAGCCTTGGAAAGGACGGTGCGTGAGCTTGAGGAGGAGCTTGAAGTACAAGCAGAAATGGAAGAAGTTCAGACTGAAGAGCTCAAGATGGTCATGAGAGATTTGGAAGGAAGAGATGCCTTGGTTGGGAACTTGGAGGAGGCTATCCGAATGTAAGTGACTTTGATTCGTGAACCGTCTTCTCTTTTACTAAACTCACAAACATCTCTCATTGTCTCATCTTAGGCAACGACGTCGCGAAGAGGACTTTCAACGATATGTGAGTGAGTTCCGCACGTCAATTGAAACATTAAAGCAAGAAAAGGCAGCACTACTAGCCCTAACTGATGATAATCAGGGTGAAAAGAGTGAGCTACTTGCCACATCGAAGAAGGCGTTGGCACAAGCTGCACAGTTGGCATCCGATGCCGCTGAGGCACGTCAGCGCAGTTCTGAAGCAGCATTCCAAATGATTGCAGCACGGAGTGCCACCTATTTGAGTCAACGGCTGGAGACACTACTCCCTAGTGGGGTAGTATCGGCTGAGCTGTCTGCTGTCAAGGGTGAGATGAGCTTGGCAAAGGTTGCTGACAAGGCGGCCGTTTCACTGACTGCAGTGGAAGAAGTGTTTAATAAGGCAATTGAGAAAGGATCAAGTGGTGTATCAGAGTTCAACACCTTGGAAGAGGGTGTATCAATGGTTTTGTCTGATGCATCAACTCAACAGATCGGGGTAATGACACACCAGGCCTTGTTTGCGAGTATGACGATTGAGGCAGCAACTGATGCATTACGCTTGATGGCAGCGGGACAATGGCCAGAACTATTATCTCAAGAAATGTCTACAGATTTAGGAAGCGTAGTCGTTCATTCGATTGCTGACTTGGATTTGACATTGAGCGAACAGCTCAAGTTACTAAAGACAGAAGGAGTTCTCTCTCCCTTACGTTCATCACTATCAGACCTTGATCAATCTGTCAGGAACACTCGACTTGCGTTATTCAGTGCCACCGATGAGAGTGGCAACACAGTAATACCTGAGAACTGGAAGCCTCCAGGGTTTGAGGCATTGAAGTCATTATCTCTTGGTCGATTTGCTTGTTTGGGAGCCACCGCTGTGATATCATCGGCTGTGTCTCCAATGGAGGACACTGAGAATGAACCACCACCAGCCACACCTCAAAATCTAGCCGACGTTCTTACCAAGGCCAAACAAAGCTGTGATTCAATGATTGAAGTATCCAAGTCCTTTGCTGGACTTCAACTAACCGATACTGATACATTGGAATCTCTTGCAGACTTGTCTAGTCAATACCAATCCAGCTCATTGGCTTTATTTGAATGCGTAAAGACTACATTTGAAGGGCAGTCAATCACTAGTGATGAAATGAATACCATATCCGTCCTTCTCGAGCAAGTCCTCACTGCAGTAAGGTCTTTATCGGCACTGGCTCGAAAGGCCGAACTTGGTGATGCTGATTCAACAAGTCATCACTATTTGTCAGCCGAATATGGTGACTCTTGGGGTGGTGTTACCGAGATTGTCTCCCAGGTAAGAAGTGTTGACGGTGACTCTGATGATGTGAACTATCTCATGCGTGCAAGAGCAATTGAGAATCATCTAACCGAAGCAGTTGAGAATGAGCCCAAGCTGGATGCAGCTAATACAAAGATTGCTAGTCTTGAAAAGGTAAGATGTTATAAGCGTTTAGATGAGTGTGCTCTCAAACATTGAATGTGCTCATGTAACTTTACCTTTCCTTCTCTTCCCTACAGAGTATGTCATCTCGAACTCGAGAGATTCAGATGCAGAACAGCCGCATCTCTGAACTGGAGGCATTATTAGCCAGGGCACCCTCTGAGATGATGTCTCCAAGGAAGAGTGGATCGCGGCCATCATCTGGAGGCTCGCCAGTTCATTCAGCTGATACTCAAAAACTCAAGGATGAGGTTAAAATGTTACAAGAAGCCGTGGATGTGATGCAACAGCAAGCTGATGAATACGAGAAAGAGATAAAGAGCCTCAAGGACAAATCAAGACCTTCTCGAGGTGTACGTACAGCAGGTGGAAGAGTAACACCGAAGAAGTCACCTATGGACCTCGAAGCTACACTGAATCAACTTTCATCTGCCTCAAAGTCTACAGCCAATTCATCATCTCGTGATGTTCTACTCGAATCCATATCACTCGAGACGGCACTATTCCGACCAGCACTGGGAACGGCCGTTCAATCAGCCAACTTTTGGAAGACTAAAGCAATGGGCTCGGCACTTTCAAAGCTCAGTCCATTGAATGTCCCAAAATCTGAGACGGGACAAGAAACAGATGCAAAGAATGAAACTCAATTGTTGAATGAGCTTGCATTAGCTCAAAATGAAGCGAGGAGTACCAAGGCATCATTTTCTATTGTTGACCTGTCTAACAAAAGTAATATATCTTCAAGAGATCAATTAATAAAAGAAAAGCAAAAAGAAGAGATGGCTACTTTAAGACTTCAGACTGCTACTGAATTGTACTTGAAGTCTTCAAATATGATTGATTTCTCAGCTTTTGAAGGGGTAGGAAAGGACAATACTCTGGGACGGATATCTTTACCTTGTCGAGATGGAGGAGGATATGTTACATCGCGGAGAGTGAATAATGCTGAACTACGAAACTTGCATTCATATCTTGTACAGTGAAATACGGGATAGATAGAAGAGAGGGAGAGAGTGTATATGTAAAGTAGATGAATCTATCTTTCGACTCCCTATGTTGGAAGGATGGTATATTACACTCATCTGCTTTTGAGCAGCTTATCAGAGAGTGAAAGTATAGACTAAAGCATGTATAACTATGCCTTGACTTATTAGTACATGTATTGATGCTGTTAGGTATGAAGTAGAAGAGAGAGGTGTTGGTATCTTGTTGGCGTAATAAACTCATCAATTTTCTGCTTTCTTAGAATCCGTTCAATCTTATAATATTTAAATGCCGATAATCGACCACAGCATACGCATTGCTAACAAATTGCGATTTAAAAGTCTGTCCGTCGTTTGCCAAAATTGGGGTAAGCCGTACAATACTATCACATTCAACGACGTAAGCGTACATACGTTTGCCAAAATTGGGGTGGGCTATCCGATTAGTGTCGTTTATATCCGAATATCATCGTAAATATCCGTTTACTTTAAAATCGCTTAAGCGTACGCTGTGCGACCCGCCACGCACCAACAAAAAGAAATAGCATCCTAGTAGGTAAAGTAAATAGAGAGCGCGGGCGATAGCCATGGCCGATAATGCTTGATATCAATACAACAGCTCCAGAAGACGAAACAGAAAAGAACAAGCCTCTTGATAAAGGCGTGATCATCATCGTATGCAATAGAAATAGCGCGTTGCAAATAGGGATAGAATAAAGAGTTAGGTTGTTTGGCAAAGCCGTCTCCTACTAATAACTTTGTTGACGGGTCTGTGTGGTATATTGTTTTAATATATATATCATATGAAATAGAGGCACATCAAGCAGTATATTAGTTATTGTCTATTTGAGCCTACCACCATTGGCCCTAGCATATACAATAATAATCAGAAATATAACACCATGGCAGTTGCAATTGAACAACAACAACAACCTCCACCGCAACAACGCGGTGGTAGTAGCAGTACTAATAAAAAATCACCATCATTATGGAAACGGTTCAAAAAGAGTGTAAAAAGTAACAACAACAATAACAATAATAATAGTGTTACCTCATCACAAAAGACAAGCCAACAACAACAGCAGAGCAAGGAGAGTAGTGGTATTGATAATTCTCAAAGCTCATCATCGGCTTCTCGTCCTCAACATAATACTACTACTACCAGTAATAATAATCATAGGCGATCACCGAGTAATGATGTAGTAGCCGATATTACACCCAGTGGGGAGATATCTTTCTTTGAGGCATTTAGTGACTTTGAGTGTAAGTTTTGTTTGTTGTGTGGGTGTTTAGTATGTTTAAAGGTGGGGGAAAGTTGATAATTGGAACCCGATTAAAGTTGGTATCTAGAGTGTTTTTAGTTCGAGGTGACATGAATGGTTTCTAATATACATTTAGAGATTGTTGAGCACATCATGTGCACAACTTTTTTCTCAGAGATTTCTAACCTTTCACTTTTTCAATCTCTCTCATATCATTTATTTAACATATACAGCCTCGCCACAAAAGAACTCACCAAGTCAAACAAATCGGACACGGTCGAATTATAGCCGATCGTCTACCGCAGACGCCGGATCCACATCCGAGATATATGCTGTGCATTCAACATCCATCACCACAACTCCTGAGAGATCAACGCCCCACTCAAGACCCGCGAATACGACATACTCAATGGCAGCAGCCTCATCAGTCGCAACACCAAGCTCACCCAAAAGTTCCAAGGGGACGATATACAGCCTTGCCGGTGGTGGAGGGACGGTGGCCAATACCGTTGCCGAGAAATCGATACATACGACGAAGACTCGTCACTCGAAGAATACATGTAGTACTGTATCATTGACAAATGATGGTAGTAGTACTGTTGACTTTAGTCGAAGTGCTGCACAGCATACCCAGTTGTCGCCCGTATCTAAAGTTACAACAGATAGTGACAAGCTCACTCCATCTAATGGTGGTGAATCAGTTCCCCATTGGACTAACTTTGACGATAAGCAAGGTGGCGAGGATGACATGGGTAAGAGTCGAAGTGAGTGGTCACTTCAACCATCCACTCATCATGCTCAATCAAGCACAGAGTCGAAAGAGGTTGTAAGAGATACAAGTACTATATTCTCATCACGAGGATCGAGTTCCCCCACAGATGAGAATGGAAGTGAAGCCAAGGAGGTATCGGCGACACGTTATATTGCACCACCAAGTGCATTAACTACAAAGAAGGCTGTGGCAGAAATGATGACCACTACTGTTGTTAATGCTGCCGCGGCGGCTTCAACTCCATCACAGCCGGTATCAACATTGGGAAGCAGTAGTAAATCTAATTCAATGCGAAAGGCTGCTACTGGAAAGTTAACAAGGAAGAGTAGGAATAGGGGATCATCTTTGAAGAAACGCAGCGGCAAGGACTTGTTGAGGTGAGTTTGATTTATTGTTTCAATTGGATCAAAAGGATGGTATGCGGTTTTCTATTTCTATAATTGCCAAGCATTCTCTAATGTATATCTTCATACTTTCATCAATCCATACAAAACAGGGCATCATCAACAACGACAGAGAATACTACTTCTGTTGCAGCCTTGTCTGCTGGCAAGAAGGTTGATGTGTCTAAGAAGGCAGTGACTGCTGCTTCGGTCCCTTCTCAACGAGCCCGCAGTGATACCAACAAGGTTGACGGCCATAAGATTACAGTCTCGCCGACATCTTCTCCGCCGTCTGACAAGAATGTGGCCAAGAAGGAGAAGGCCCCTGTTATGAAGTCATCTGGAGCTAATCCTGCACAGCCTCATCTCTATGCTGAGCTCAACATCCCCATCAAGAAGACGAGGAAACGCCCTTCGTCTCCCACATCGCCTTCAACGTCTCCTGGTAGCAGCTACTTACCACGTCAATCATCCACTACATCAAATGGAACAAACGGCGAAGCTGATGTTAGTTTGGCAATGACAAGCATCAGTAGTCTTACTGGTCGGGAGTCTCTCTTTGGTCATGCTCCAAGAACACAGTCAAGTAGTATGGGGGGCATTTGGTGTCACGAGGAAGAGCTCGGCAATGGCGGTGTTGGGGGAGAAGTTGTTAACCCAGAAGAGGAGGATTATTTCGATTATAGTCCCAATCTTGAAGATAATGCTGTAAGTGGCGATGATGGTATGATAGCAAGAATATTGAAAGGTTTATGCCATTGCTTTGAATCGATTGATGGCCCGACTGACAGTGCAGGAAGAGGAGATGCAACACCGATGGCAGCTATACCGCTCACAAGTGGTAAGAGTATAGCAGGTGAAAAGAGCATTGGCGGTGCAATTGATACAGTGATTGAGACCATCGACAACACCGCTGCTACTATTGCCAACACGATGCTGTCGAAATCGAGGTCTCGTGCCTCAAAGGCGCCTACTTTTAGTCAGCCCATGATGAAAGAGATTTGATTTACAGCTCCTGCCGCACTCGTATCTTCGTATCTTTTCATAACACACACAAACACACTTCTTTTGGAAAACTTCGGATGGCAAATGCCTGCCACCACATCACACTTCATATGCACACCTTCACTATTTTTGGGCTATGGTTGGGATTAGCATTAACATGTTATATAAACAACTATTGTACTGCCTGATTTATATATACTCTCATAGAGTGCTACCAAACTATAAGTTGATTCGAATTTGATGGTTTTGAAATGTGCTAATTTACTGATGAGTAAAAGTATCATTGCTATTCAAAATGAAAGTTTTATGCACTAAGCATAATCAGTCTGTCAATAGATCCCAGTAAAAAGTATATTATTATGATGAAATGGAGCTTCGCCAATAATACCTACACAGTACCAAGCATCTCAACACAACACTGCACCTTAATTTTACCCCATTATTTTATATGCATAAGATGTGCTCATTTTCCCAGCAGCGGTCGATCACGCAACAATCATCTCCCCCCCAAACTCCTCAAGGATATATAGAAGGACAATACTTACTTAGAGGAGGATGAGACAATCCTTTTTAATAGACAACCTATTCGAATTAATAGGCTAGAGGTTGTCTTTGTATTTGGCGATCGAACCAGTATCTGTTGAATTTGAACAGTCTCCCCTTCACTCTCCCCCCGCCCCTACAATACTTCTTCTTGACGTTCGGCCCTTATCAATATCTCATAACAATAATAGAATGATAGAATGTTTATATTGCTATACAAAGGCATCTTTACTGCAATAGAACTGTGGTGGCGATAACAATTATTGCAAAATAGTAGAAGGACCTAGACTCTTGCGACACTTCAAAATGTCTTCAACTCATAATACTGAAGAGCGTCAACAAAACAATAGTACTGCAATCGCTGACGGCAGTATAATTGGTCATACTCACAATAGTGATAATGATGAAAGTAAAAATAGTAGTAGTGACGGAGATAGTAGTACAGTATCATCTAGCTCCACCCATTCACTGCAAATAAATTCTTCAGACTCAGATGTTGATTTCAATGATGATCTATCACTAGGATTCCCACCTGGACATATAACAACTCTTACCGAACTTAACGAGTTGCAATATCAAAATCTAAATGATAAACTTAGCATATCATCTACCACCACCGATCAATCAACGATAAACCCATCAATTGTACCGTCATACTTTTTCTGTCCATTGACACAAAGAATAATGATAGATCCAGTAATAATAGTACCAACAGGAAACATATATGAACGACGTGCATTACTACGCTATTTTATATTAGTATTCCCAAATTATCATGATCCATTTGACATTGATAAGAAACCATTACATATATACAAAGATTTAAAAGAAGATACACTTGTAAAGGGTTCAATCGACAAGGCGAGGAAAGACGCATGGGTTAGATATGTACTAAACTATGAAGAAGAAAGCGGGGAAGCTGCAAATGCAATTAGTGGTAGTACTAGAGAAGTAATACTTGATGAAGTGGAAGAATATTCAACACAAATACAACATTCAGAGGATAGCTCGGAAGAGAGCA
>Ga0214477_100173_pt1 | contig 45403 bp, 32 predicted proteins | sample M1_20Mar14CPVII9_FD_165058 | JGI IMG/M metagenome (GOLD analysis project Ga0214477, IMG submission 165058) | Marine eukaryotic communities from Monterey Bay, California, United States - M1_20Mar14CPVII9sort6BwellC16 | ecosystem: Environmental > Aquatic > Marine > Unclassified | place: USA... | reverse complement strand
AGAAAGCTGATGCGACATCGCCATTAGAGTGAGTAGCCGCTTATCACTTCCCCTTGACGAAGAGTATTGCAATGCCTAGAACAGAGGGGTGAGAGAGCTTATTATAATTATATGGATTAATTCGTGATAATATGATTACAACTGATAATACTAACGATCAACAATATGTCGGTATCAAGGATAAAAATAACTCGAGCAAAAAAGAGTGCACATCATGTGAACAAAATAACGTTGATACCATTACCGAGGGTATTGACAGTGTGACTGTGTTGGATGATACATCTGCGTGTGCCAATTGTGGCAAGGAGGGTAATAGTAATGATATGAATATATGCAACAAATGTAAACAAGTAAAGTATTGCAACGCCGCTTGCAAAAAGAAGCATAGATCAAAACATAAGAAACATTGTGAGAGGTATGTGGCCGAGTTATATGATAAAAAGTTGTTCAAACAACCCCCGCCAGAGGAAGATTGCCCAATTTGTTTTCTGCTTCTACCTTCACTACTGACGGGAAGGACTTACATGCCATGCTGCGGAAAAGTTATATGCTGTGGATGTATGCATGCACCTGTCTATGATAGTCAAGGCAATAAAGTTGAGAAGAGGAAGTGTGGTTTTTGTAGAACCCCGCATCCTGCTTCAAACGAGGAGAATATGGAAAGAATAAAGAAACGATTGGATCTAGATGATCCATCAGCAATATATAATCAAGGATGCGACTATCGAGATGGGTCACGCGGTTTTCCTCAAGATTATGTCAAGGCGTTAGAATGTTGGCATAGGGCAGCAAAGTTTGGTTTTATGGCAGCTTATACCCATATTGGTTATACTTATAAGAATGGTGAAGGTGTAGAGATTGACAAAAAGAAGGCCGTCTATTATTATGAGCTTGCTGCCCTGGGAGGAAATGTAAACGCAAGGTTTAGTCTAGGTGTGAATGAGGGAAGAGCTGGCAATTTCGATAGAGCATTAAAACATTTCATGATTGCAGCAAGGGGTGGAAATACTGATTCTTTGAAGAGTATCCACAAACTATATGAGCTTAAAGTGGCAACAAAAGAAGATTATTCCAAAGCATTACAAGCTTATCAAGAATACTTACATGAGATCAAAAGTGATCAAAGGGACAAAGCTGCTGCGGCTAATGAGGCATATAGTTACTACTGATACTGATGGGACGTCAGATCATGTTTAGTTTAGCAAAATGTTGCTAGCCTGAATAGAGAGATTGAAGAGAGACACCCATGTACACAACAAACTTATCATCAACTAACATACAATGAAATGAGAATCAACTGGATAGTATCCGACGCTTTACTCAAAGGATATTTACTTTTTCTTATGAGCATACATAATCAAGTGACAAGATACTAACAACCATCACAAATCCCCGGTTTGGCAACTGGAAGTAGATTTACTATGCTTTGAATGTTGGACATCATTATCACACATCTGCTTATGCTTTGGCCAATAATCAACTTGACAAGCCTAGGTATCAAACGTCAAACCCACGAGAGGAGAGACGATCCAGTTTGTTAGTAAAAGTTCAAAACATCATATCATAAGTGCAGAATACAATGGCAAAATAATGAATACAGACAGCTTGCTTACCTTGCTACAAAATTGAACAAGTTTACAACGACTGCATACCATCAAGGTCTCACGTTTAGCAACACGCAAGCAACCGTCGCAAATGCCTGTCTTCGGTTGCTCTTTCTTCACTTGCGAGTTCAAAGCCTTCAGACAAGAGCAGGTAATTCTCTTTGCAAAGAATCTAATAGTATGTCGTTCACCACCCCCACTTACATCTCTGATGACTTGAGCTGCTGCAAACATGACTGATTTATAATCACCCTTTCCATCATAATTCTGTAGAAGTGCAATTTGGGTAGCGGCCATTTCAACTAATATAGGGTGATCAAGCCTATATAAAAGGATATTCACTCCGATACTAAGCAGAACATTGATGGCAGTTTGACGAAGGTCCTCATCTTGCCACACCATCGGCATATTGGAAAATGATTTCTCTAGGTTGGCCAAAGTCGCGGGGGTAAAGCGTTCTATGGTTGAATTCGTACGTCTTTCGCCTTCCGACCACGGTTCCCAAAGTTTTGATATAAACTTTGAGACAACATGATCTTGAGCAGGTATTGTCTTCATCGAATGACAACAAGCAACATCTTTTGGGGATGCCCAAGACAACCATTTGCGACGAACATCGGCTTCTTTTTCCTCCTTAGCCATCAACGCCTTAGCTTTGCGTTCCTTGCCTTTGTTTCTCTTCCTTGACGACGGCATGTTGGTGATATGATTATATACCGCAAGAGGAATATGTAATGCGGAGTGGCTGCTTGCTGAGATAGTGATAGGATGTCAACTATGTAGTATTTTTTAATGATCTGTGCAAAAAATGAGTCCCGATCTCCGAGGTATGTATGATACAAAAAAGCGAAGCTCACATCACCTCACACGGCATCTCACAACACAATATTAAAATAAGGTATAGCATCGAATATAAACAAACTAATCATAAATAATAATGGCTGAATTATCTCCTAAATCAATGGCGGAAGCCGCGTATACAAACGCCGTTACTCAAATGAAGAATAATAATAACGCTGACGCTCAAAAAGAAACGATGATTCAATCGAACGATAATAATAATACAGGAGAGGATGGCGGTGTAGTACTAAACACAAACGACACTGCCGATAATACCCCACCTAATATTGGAGATGTTACAGCACGTATTGAAAAGATTTGGCAGGCTTCTTCGGGAAACAGTGTAGATGATAATTTGGAAAAAACGCTTAGTTTACTTGTGGGGGAATTAGATAACTTTATCCAGTGTGGCCTCTCAGCATTCAAGGATTTGGATAGTACACAAAGACAGCTCACTCAAGCTAAAGAATTGGCAGAGACTAAATCACGTGAGGCTGCTAGACTTCAAGCACTTGACGAGGAAAACCGTGCCTCCCTCTCAAACTTGTTACGTGCGGTGGAATCAAGCAAGGCTGATGCAAGGAATAATTCCCGTACTGCACAAGTTGAGGCACGTCTTCGTAAGAATATGAATGATTTACGTGATGAACGAGATCAGTCTAGGATTGAATTGAATGAATCTCGTAAGCAATCATTGTTGGAGGAAGAACTAAGGACGACAAAGACTCGTCTTACTCGCGTCTCCCAGGAAAAGAACAGCATGGAACGTGACTCTCGTGCTGCTATTAGTCTTGCCCGTTCTCTTGATAATAACAATTCAAATGATATGAATTATTATAAACGGAAGGTGGGTGAGTTGAGTGATAAACTCCAGTCATCAAATGAAACCATTGCCAAGCAGAACCAAACAATTGCAGAATTGCGTGGCGGCGGAGGAAAACAGGGACGTAGTGAGAAGCGAGTCCGCAAGAGCTACTAATGTGCTGATAGAATGGGGTAAATGATAAGCGCCGGGGGAAATCCCCCTATGCGGGCTTTGTTGATCATTTTGGGGGTGATAATGGTAGAACTAACTGAGTATTAGTTCATATTATTGTACACTATTGTATAAGTTTGTCTCTTGTATATCTCCTGGATGAATTTGTCTTCACTTGTTGGAAATTTTCTCCTTGAGTGATCTCATTGTTGTCTTGGGTTGGAGAAGAACAGAAGTTTTTCTAACCTCAAGCCGTAGCCGATGCACAATCCCAAAAACCATCATAAGTCTTCAAACATCCATAATAATAACCTTGAGAGGATTAGACGAAGTGCCATTCCCCAACTGAATATCATCGGTGGTGCCTCTTAAAAAGTCAAGCTATATTTGATTTGGTATGGGGAAAGAAGTATAATAATTAGACACCAATATAGCCAAATAGTTCATGAAACACAGCGCATCAAAACATAAAATACAACTTACCGCACTTCCGAGACTACCCTCTTGCTTCACACTCATTGGCCCTAATTTTGGCACATAAAACTTCCATCTTTTTCTATTACCCTTATCATCAGTAGGTAGCATATCATCATCTAAATCGCTCTCCACAGCCCGACGGATTGCATCAAATGTTGCCGATGCTCGTGATGGGAGAGTAATGAACCCCAAATTACTACTAAATTCAATACCCTCGGATGTTGCTGTACATCCTAACCCCGCGGGGAGTCTTCTCAATATCTTGCAAACCAATACCCCATCTTCTGAAGGTTCAATCGCATGGGATCTACCTTGGTCATTTAATGCATCAATTGCAAAGTGCAAGTTCTTCCTGTTTACACCACCTTCAATACCAGAAGACGATGACCGTCTAAAGGTGGGTGATTTTCTCTTCTTTTGCTGCTCTGGAGACAACTTGTGATTCTTGGGGATTTTAGATGGTGGGGGAATATCTTGATGATTCCAATCCATCCTAACCTCAATCGGACGGCCGTGCTCCATTTGAGCAACGTGCATGGCTCTCTCGAAATGAGAGTATCGCCCCTTTCCTCCCGTCTTAGCTGTCTTGCCGAGATCATATTCCTCAAGAAACCCATCTTCCCACTTTGTTAATCGATTATCCCCGAGTACCGTGAAGGGTGCCTCGTTACACTCAAAGAAGTAAATGAGGTGACGTTTGCCCAGATTCTTCCTTGCCAATTGTCTTGCCCCTCCCACTGTCAACCGAGGATCGTAAACACAAGCAGGCCACCAACCAAAACCAACACCTCCCGCTGCCCATACAATCTCTCCAAACCTTGATGTAAACTCCGGAGGTAAAGCTGATACTAAAGCATCCAATCCATCGTCATCTTTCCTGCCATATAATCGTTTGCAATTGTCTAAACGTTTTTAAATAGAGATGAATACATATAATATTATAAGTATACAAATTAAGTCACATCACATTTTCTACATTGCAGTTAAGCTGAATATCAAACTATCCAATCTACACAAGCAATATACACTCTAATATAAACTTACCACAAAAGAAATCCCCTTCTGGTACTGATTGCAATGGTGGGTTCAAACAGTAGATGTGATATTCATCATTACAGTGTTCACAAAGTAGAAGATTAGAGTGGTCTGAATCTTTTTTACAAACTTTACACCCCTCTTCTCCGGTAGATCCAGGGGTGCCCATGATATTGCTAGGAATACTTTTTGTTGTTTTGCAAATATCAGCAGCTTGTTTCTTATTGTTAGGTGAATGTACAACAGTAGGTATACCTGACTGTTTAAGTTTCCTACTTCGCTTGCTACTTTTGTTTTCAATTGATGTGTCTTGCCATTGGTTAGTACTTGACATTAATTGTTTATCATTGGGAGAAAACTCTCCTTTGCGGCCATAACGTGATGCCATGTTTTATCTTGATAGTTTTGGGTATTGTATGATATGTATATGATTACCAATTACGGCCAGGGCTTCACAGATGGAAAGGCAATGATGTGTTATATTGGTTGTGAACTTTAACTTGATATTTATGTTCTTCCTCTTGAGATTACGTGAGCCGATATATCCTTAAATAATGAACTAGAGAGGCATGTAACGCGTGCAGTGATTGGCCGATAATAATAGGTAGTGATTGCAACAAGGCGTAATGAAAGGAAGTGATGTGTATGATGTGTTATGAACCTAGATAGCTTTCGTAGAAAATGTGAGAAAATTACTATGAGAGTAGGATACAGGCTTAGAGTGGTCCGTCAGTGGTTGGTACCTACTTCTCAGTTTGAATACATGGAGAGACATTAGCAAGAGAGATGTAGCTTAGCATGCTCAGAGTCTACTTCACCTTGATAAGAATTGAGTGATGCCCAAGACTATTACTCTACCATGACAGTGCAATATACTCAGAGACTTAGCTCTGTAACATCCACACTCATACGATCACTAGCATAGTCAACTGGCGGTTCACGACCACATCTCAAGAAGAGATATGCAACCTCAATATCCTTCGTCATGGGTATAATCAGTTCTCTGTAAATACTTTCAATAACAACTGGATCAACCTTCCCTTTAATCTGTGTATCATCATCGTCACTCTTCTTCATTGCCTCCATTGCCGTAACTACTGCTGATGCTGCCGCCGCGGCAATAATTGATGCATTATCATCATCATTACCTTCCACTTTTGGCATACTTGCCATTAAGGGTTCCCGGCCATACGTCGTAGCTTTGAGGCGTGCTCTAGTCAATACCTGTTCCTCCACCTTAGCATTAGTTAATAATTCCATTACACCATCTGCATCTCCATCATCAACTAACTTTTGAAATCCACTTGGATTACTCTGATACTTACTCTCAGCAACAAATTTACCAAAATGTATACGTTTACTCAATGCCTGTAATGCAGCTATATCACATAATACAGTACTTCCATGTTGTTCATCATCACCCTTATTAGCAATAGATGGCACAATAACATTTAAATACTTTTCTTTCAATATTGTATTCCAATTTAAATCATTGATTGCTTCATCATTGGATAATAGGTTTGGATAATCTAATTCAGAGAGTGAGTTGGATCGTTTGGGTAGTCGGGATGGGAAGAAGGCATGTTCTTCGGGTGATTCGTATCGTCGTACTATACTATGAAGTGCTTCCTGTAGTGTGTGTTGTGTTGCGTTAGAATTTGTATTAATATAAGAGCTCTAATCTTCAATATACAAAGTAAAATATACAATCACATCACATGCACACACATAACACATACGCACAATAACATACCGTTCCAGTGAACATGAAATCTAAAAAGCTAAAATCTTCCTCACTTTCATTCTCATCTACATTACTACCCGGCGGTACACCCAATCCAGGCACACCACCCGGTACATAACATATATCATTTTGACGAAATTGACTGCGTTCAATTAATGCAAATATAATAGTTTCCTCCTGTCGTATTAATGTTGATCGTATATAATCTAGTGAGAGGAGGTCACGTGTTGTTATATTCTCTTCTTTATCATCTGATGTAGATGTTAGAGAGGTGGTTGCACTTGTTGTTGTTGAGGATTGAAGTTGAGTGGAGGTTTGCCATCTAAAATTAGGATGATGACGATTGTGTTTTGATATTGATGTTGTGGGTATACGTAATGATGTAGTGTAGGCGTCACTACATTGAGCCGAAATAATAAATAGCAGGTTTGTTGCAATACTTAGCATCATTAATTGAGGTATCATTTTCAGTAGTCGTTATGGTTGGATATAATAGCGCGTCGTTTGTTCCTCCTCCATCTACCTATCTCTTTGTTGTTCAAAATTCAGGTAGGTAGACCTACCAGATCGTATACCTTTTTTCACTGGTCAATACGAAGTCAATTCTTCGATTCACACAACATATGGCGATGTTTATGAAAGGCAAGAAGCAGCTCTATCTGATGGTATGCTGGATATAGTATGCAGCCGTCGGTGGATTGAGCTATCGACGTCGCTACTGCTACCATTTATGAGTTTTTGCTAATTTTGACTTTTTGCTGCTTTTGGTATCCTTTTGCAACTTAGTAATACTAATATCAATATAACATCACCAATAACAATAGTGGACGGCTATAAATTGATAGAGAACCGTTAAATGATACATATAAAATGTCTGTAGAGTGTGGTTTAATTTAATCCATGTTATCATGGTCAATTCATAGTAGCCTAGAATTTAAGGTGCATCAAAACCACCTCTCGAGACAATATAGTATGAAATGAAGTATATAGCCATGGTTAAACACGTCGCCGACCACGGTCTTTTATTCACCACTATTATTGCAATAATATCTGCAATGGGTTTGGCAGGAGGTGGTAATAGGCTGACGATATGATGATGGGTAGAAGGGGTGTAAATAGGTGGTTTTGAGAGGTTTTTGACGTGTGGTTCGTCCTACCAACCAAATCACCCACTACCGAGGGTAGTATGTGATAGAGCTAGGTCGTAGGTTTCAGAATCACCGCCATATGTTGTATGAATCGATATATTGAGCACGTACTTGCCATTGAAAATTAGGTTGATATCTGGTAGGTCGAAAAAAAAAGTTTGGGGTCGCTCTTTTTGCTTGATGTAGATGAAGTAGTTATATGTTAAATGATTGTCTGAAAATATAGTAGTATACTAATTCGAGGGTGCTCGTTCTGTCTGTGTGCTTGATTTTATCCAAAAAGATAATCTAGAGCGATTTTTAGCTACTTTACTTAGGGCTAAATCTGGTAGGTATACCTACCCGAAACTACAAAGAGATAATTAATTATTCAAAATGAACCAATCTCATCCGGGCCCGTGACGACCAACTTCTTAAAACTTCTGAGCGAAGTATTTGAGTCACTGCCCTACCTAAGAAAGACATTACGCAGCAGCTGACGAACTTCTACGGTAGGCTGATCGATGCTAGGCTAGCTACAAGTCAAGGCTAGAGTAGGTTTAAGAAGAGCTAGAACTCACATACATCATTGTACACTGAAGTCTTGTTCAATCCCCCTCTGTATCATGGTCATGACAAGATAGTCCATGGACAAAAGGTTGTGATGCAGGGTGCCATAAAATGAAGAGTTAAGATGTTTCATAATCGTTTTTTACGCGCTATGCGTTACGTCAAGAGCCTAACTATGCTATACATGATGGCCAGTATGATATTGACAAGCGCACACATGGGGGTAATATATCGAAGAAGTTGAGCTACATCATATTGAAGAAGATACTTCATGTAGATGATGATGCATACTCTAACTATTGTTTCATTGAACTGGGTTTTGGATCATGTACCACAAGTGTTATTGCAAGTATTTTGATGGATCGTCCCGGATCAGTTGTTTCTGTAGAGTTGGTGAGAGAAAGATACAATAGAGCAGTGGAATGGGTGTACAATCTCAAAAGATGCGGGATGAACTACCCCATCATTGAGTGTGGTGACTTCTTGGAACCTCGTGAAGCACCTAATGTTTGGAGTGAAATCCAGTCTGGTTGTGTAATCATTTTCATTAATAATGCTCAGGGTGTGTGGTTGAATCAAATGAACAGATTAGATTCTATGATTAACAATTGCTTGGTGGGTTCTATTGTAGTCAGTTTAGATCGGATGCTACTAAACCAACCCACGTTTCACGAAAAGAGAATTGTTTTATCTAATACTACAAGAGATGAATTATCATGGGGTGTGTCAACTGGTACAAAGCCACTTGAAATATTTATCTACACAAAAATGGATCGCGAGTCGCTATACTTTTGCAATGGCATACGTGCCCGAGCCACACACGGATACGAGGGTGATGAAATGTTAGAATTGTAATATAGACATGTGTAACTAATATTACTTTAAAAGCTGTGTATGCTCGTTTTTATCATCATATCAGCATAGGCTAGACAAGTACAGCACATTACTTTCATCGTCAACTTTATCAGCTTGTCTTGTCACAAACATTATGAAAGCAAGATCACCGTAAGTACTGTATTAGTAACATTTGAATCATTTGATCAGTTAAGTAAGTATCGCCACCTTTCACTAGCGGCAGCAGCTTTATCCCTCTGCTCACTCTTAATCTCTCCCAAATATGCTTGATATGATTGTAATGCTTTTGTGTAATCTTCTTTTGTTGCATATCCTTTCGAGTACAATTGCTTGATTTGCTTCAAAGAATCATTATCTCCACCCCTCACCGCAAGCATGTAGTGTTTTATTGCCCTGCTCATGTTGCCTTTCTCTTCTTTTTCTAAATTACCTAGATTGCGCCTTGCTGCTACATCTCCTGCCATGGCAGCTAACTCAAGATAATGCTTAGCCTTCTTCTTGTCAACTTCCACACCCTCTCCAATATCATAAGCACAGCCAATATTATTATATGCCCCAGCACAGCCAAGATCTGCTGCACGATGCCAATGTTCTAATGCCTTTGTATAATCTTGTGGAAATCCATTTATCCCAACTTGATAATAACATCCCATATTGAAGATTGCCATAGGATCTCTGATCTCCATTCGCTCTTTCAACCTTTCTACTGCTTCTTCTTCTGATTCAGGCCACGGTACTCTACAAAAGGGGCACTTTTTATCAAGTTTATTACCTCGATTATCATATACAGGTGCAAGAATACATCCATTGCATACACTATTCCCACAGCATGAATAATAACTACTTCCCGTGTTTAAATATGGTAAACGTTCAAAACAAATCGGACAATCTTCAGTTGGTGGAGGTTGTTCGAATAGCTTCTCATCATGTAATTCAGCAGAACGCTTACGACATTCCTTCTTGTGTTGTGGTCGATGAGCAATTTGACATTCTCTACTGCAATACTTTACTAATTTGCATGCCGTACATGATTTGAGTTTATGACTCTCTTCCTCGCCCCTGCCACAATTAGCACATACTGATACTTCATTACTTCTTGTCACAAACATTACACTGACCTCTCTTGAAAAATTATGAGACCGTCTGAGGTGATACGATGACAAATTTTGCATTTTGCAACATTTGACACGTGATTGGTCACCATTACCATCCAGTCTGTGAGAATAAGTAATAACATATCCAGCTTACCTTTGCAATGGATCGTAGAGCGAAACGATTGTCGTATAGACTCTCGCCAGTCGACAAGAGGGTTGGCGTCATCAGTCACATCATCGTTAAAGGCAATGGCCTAACAGAGCAGTTAATTACTCATTAACATTATCTCGTATAAACAGTAATAACAACAGTAAAATCTGTTTTATGAGGCGATACATGGCGCCTTATTTGCAATGTTAGTCACATTATGATGGTAATTACCGTTTTCACATCGTATCATTACAGTAAAAGTACAAAAATCGAGAGAAGTACAACGTTGAATAGGATTCGATCGGCGAGACAACCACCTCATTACCTAACACTCAGAATGATGAAGATGTAGGTGATAAGGTGATGTTATCAACTTCTATGGTGGCACTGCCGTTGCGCGTCTCCTGGAGATCATGTGTATACCCTCCGGCAATGTACATCAATCGTAAACGCTCATAACATTCAATAATCTCATCGTTGCTGATATCAATATCCATATATACGACACCTTCAAGGAATTCGATCTTATACACAGGATCGACGAGGCTTGGTCCTTGGAGTTCAATTGCATTAATTAAGGCTGCTAATGCAATACTTGAGGGTTTCTTTTCGACGAACCAGTACTCACATACAGACAATTCTGTTAAGAACCGTGCCAGTTCGTTAATATCATGACGGATATGGCGGGGGATATCACGTAATACGAACATCATAAAGTACCGACAGAAAGAAAAAGGTATAGGTGGGTGGACATACCATTTCAATGAATGTAACATAATTCTTTCCATGTCAATAATGTTCTCAGCGACGAAAGGTTTACCCCAGTCAAGCAATGATGCCATATTAACTCCATTGGGTTCAAATAATTTGATGGCGATGTATATGGCAGTCACGGCAGCCAAATGAAACTTTCTAAGATTGACTTCGCAAGTAGCAACGTATCGGTCAAGGTAGTTCACTGCAACAGAGACAACTTCACGGTTGTATTCGAGGTAATCAACCATGTCAAAATACCAATTACATGCCCTTATACGCCAACGCTCGTTGATAGTTGAATCGGTGGTTGGATTGTTGGACGAGTCATCCGTTACACCAGCGGCCATTTCACTATGGTGGTGGCGTCAAGTCGGGTATTGTTGCAGCATATACCACACCATCTGACACCTCCCCCGACTCACAAGGGATGTCAGATGTAGGTGTAGTTGAGTTTAAGAAAGAAAGAGATGACATCATATAATTGAAAGCTTTTCTATTTTATGAGCTCATCAAAACCGTTTATTTTATTCACGGCGGCATGAGCCTTTTTTTTTTGCTGATGCCGCCGTACTGTAAGCGTACAGAATATGTACGGTTTGATAAGAGGCCAAGAAAAAAATTATGAGACGTTATTTTTATTCATGGCGGCATGAGCCTTTTTTTTTTGCTGATGCCGCCGTACAATGTAATCATAGTACACTAATACTACTTACGAATATTAACAGATGGATTCTTATGCAAATAAGTAAGAAGAGCCCCCCCATGTACATTCGTTCACGCCCCATCTTGAAAAATTATGAGACAAACAAATTGGATGGATGCCAAAATCACATTCTATATGGTCCTTGCCATCTTTTCTTGGTGATGGTCCCTTGGAAAGTATCTTTTGCGGTATCTTTTGCGGTATCTTTTGCGGTATCTTTTTTCTTTTTCTGGGGGGCCTGCTATCTCTCACCCACTACGTAGAAGTTCGTAAAGGCGAGGTTAAAGGTACGATATATAATTGATGATGAGCCTATTTACTGAAAGAACATGCTGGATATTAATATCATACTAACGTTGTCGACATCAAGACATTAATATCATCATAATGAAGAGCTGATACATTAGAAGAAGGAGAAGAGGATACAAAAGTTAAGTCATTGCAATAAATAAAAACAGGCAAAACAACATCAATATACTAGATAAGTATCATTGCTGCTGGATTAGAATATTAGATATCATATACAACCAATTGATATATATTGGTATTGGGCTTTGAGTATAGAACAGCTCAAATTTGTGGTGGTATCACGAGACATTAAACCGAGTTGTGAGGGGTCGCACTTAGACAAAAAATAATCAATTATCCATAATGTCAGCTCGATCAATAAACACCAGTAACTCTCAAAATTCCCATCCCGAAGGACAACCTCGTAGAAGAATGGAAAGACGTTCATCAGATAGAATAATAGCAGAATCTTCAATAACCGACATACCCGAATTTAAGGATGTACAAGAACGTCTCTCGAATTCATGGACACATTCCGAATTTAGCTCGTCAGATGATTGTATATTAGATGATCTTAACGATTGCAATTTAAATGAAGACTCAGATGGTACAAGAAATACAAGTTTAGCAGATCAATTGTCTAATCAACGATGGCATGAAATTGGTAATAGTACCAACCCTACAATATCGGCATCATCCAACTTTGATATAATGGTAAATCAATTAACATCATTATTAACATCACGATTAAAAGATTTAGTAATTTATTGGATGGGTAAACAATTGGTATTGGGATTAGATGAAGGTGGTGGAAATTCCCCACCATTGGCCCGTAATAATACTAGCAAGGGCAATAAGAGAAGAAATTTAACAAATAATAATAACAATGTAGATATAACAACTTATTTACAATTAGACGGTAATTTAGGTGAATACACCTTAATAGATGCAGTTACCGAATCACTACATAAATATGTTACCGAGGTTGGTAAGTTATATAATCATGTTGGTTTCCATTCCTTTGAACATGCCACGCATGTTACTGTTAGTATGAATAAATTATTAAGTATGGTTAGTAATAGTGGTAGTGGAAGTGGAAGCGGTATTAATGGTAAATCAGGGGGTAGGGGAAAACGGAATTCAACTGGGGGTAGTTTGGGTGGTATATTAGGCCCGACCAATTCCGGATCAGGCGAGGAAGGAGGAGGAATAGATGGATTTGATAATAATTCCCCAAATAACAGAGTTGGTGGTGGGGTACGATTCGAGGAACCATCCCATACATCCCAAAATTTTTCATTTGGTATTGGTGAAGATCCACGTATATTATTTGCCATGGTTTTCTCAGCCTTGATACATGATTTGGGACATACCGGTGTACCAAACTCGGTATTAGTCGAGGAGGAAGATGAATTGGCAATATTACATAATGATGTGAGTGTTGCCGAACAGAATTCATTACAGGTTGCATTTTCAATGCTCCAACGAGATGAATTTGCCTTGTTGAAGAAATGTATCTGTCCAACGCCCGAGGAACGTAAATTCTTTCGTAAGAAGGTTATTTGTATGGTAATGGTGACGGATATTTCCGATCAGGAACGGATACAAATTGTGAAAAGTCGATGGAATGCTGCCTTTCCTCCGGTAGATGAGGAGGGTGGCAGTGGGGAAGTTGAGAATGGGAGAGGCTCGTCCACATCACGAGGGAGAGGTGGCGGTGCCGGTAGGGGAAGAGGAGGTGGTGCCGGCAGAGGGGAATCACAACCACCACCTCAACGTGGTTTAACTAAAATACATGCCTCTCAACGTGGTTTAATGAAGAAGGAAATCCAGTCAACCGAATTAAGGGAGACGATACGCCGTCGAAGATTTACAATGTTCACAAGTGACGCGGCAGCCGAGGAACTTGCCAAGGAACGACAAGCTCGACGGTTAGGTATCCGCACTTCCATGGATTTCTCTGGTATGTTACTAGATGCCTACCGTACCATGGACCAGTTACAACAGCATGCGGTATTAGAAACAATGATGAATGTAGCCGATGTTGCGCATACCATGCAAAGCTTCCAGGTATTTGTCAAGTGGAACAAACGTTTGTTTAAGGAATTTTATGTAGCACACTTGTCTGATCGGTTGGCATTTGACCCATCGGAGAATTGGTATGAGAATCAGATTGGTTTCTTCTCTCATTATATAATACCATTATCACAGAAGATGAATACTTGTGGTGTATTTGGTACGACGGGGAATTTATTTGAATACTTTGCAATGGAGAATAAGAAACGTTGGACAGAGGAAGGAGAGGCTATATCCGAGGAGATAATACGAGATGTGACCGAAGAGGTGGCAAGAGAACAGGAGCTTGGTGAAGCCGAGTGTGGTGGTGGAGGACAAGATATACAAAATGGATGCTAGCTGCGAGGAGGATATCCATAAGTTAATGAGGTATCAGTATGCCCAAGTCCCAGGAAAAAATGGCGGGCCTAAAAGTCATTAGGCATAATTTTGGGGTTCGATTATAACATGCCATAAAATGTCGTGATCATGACATCCTTTGGCCACTTGGCTGTGTGCATCCTCTTCTCATGCTTATCGTTTTCGGTGGCGATTGATGGAGGTGCGTTGTTTACAATGTTTATGAAAATAAATTCATAATTGTTTTTTGTGCTATGATTATTCTTGTGCACATCTGATGTCATACACCTATTCTTTCTGCCCATATACACAGCCAACTGGGCTCAACTTGCTGGGGAGAGGGCACAGAATACAGCAACACCGTACATACCAGATCAATGGCACCGAAGTCCAAGCACCTCCGTTCGACCCATGTGGTCTGCGAGGTGGGGTCACGCAACTGTAGTTCTCAATCAACCTCAAGCAAGAAGTTATTTAACTGATGAGGAGAACTCGGCACGTTTACAAGGAGCTAACCCAATGCTCGTACTGCTTGGTGGAGATGACGGCCTCCCTAGAGATACATCAAATACAACATATGCATCGGAAAGGATTGGTCAAGGCAAACTCCGTAATGACGTCTGGATTTCCAACTCACAAAGTTCATGGCGAGTAGATGATCGATATTTCAATGTAAATGGGGACACCTTCTTTAACTCAGAGTTGATACGATCTGAAATGAGGTGGTATGAAGCCAACCCTGGTCGAGTTTCTCCTGCTACCTGGACGTCGGGGCCGAAATATTCCCTTCCACTTTCTAATGATGAGTGGATAGCATGTCAAGATTCCATCAAGGATAGATTAGATTATACTCTTGCTCTACCGGATCCTTCCTACTGTGACGAACCCCCTGAGTACTGTTATGAAGATATGGATCATGCCGGCTGTCATGAGCAAGGCATTTGGAAGAGGGATAACATGTGGTCTCCAAGGCGAGGCCACGGTGCAGTTGTTGCAAACGATAAGCTCTTTGTAATTGGGGGCGAAGCTAGAGAGTATGCAAGAATTGACGACTCGAGGCTTGTTGGTGGACTTGGTAATCAACACAGAATTGAGACCGTCAAGGATCATAGTACTATTCGAGAAGAACTTGTATTGAAGAATGATGTATGGGTGTCAAGTGATGGACAAGGTTTGTCATGGGAGCTTGCTAATCCAGGCTGTAGAGATCATCAAGAAGATGTATTGCTGCAAACAGAAGTCTGGTCAAGAGATCAATCCGATCCGTCTTTACCAAAATACGTTGGAAAAATGGGAAGCAAGTGTTATCGTGATGAAGATTGTTATGGATCGGCTGAATGCAAGGCTTTGGGAAATACACCTGACAAGGTTTGTGTTTGTCCAATGTTTTCACCACGCACTGACCATGCTGTCGTGGTTCAACATCGTTACTCAATCCTAGACGACGAGTCAGTCTTTAGTCAAGATGTAATTTATGTTATAGGTGGATTCATCAATGTGAATCAAGCATTTTGTTCCAACAGATCATGCGGACCATCAGATGGATACAGGTTGGCAATCGATGATGCTTGGATGAGTAGTGATAATGGTGTAAATTGGATACAAATCAAGCCAGCTTTTGGTAAAGGTTTGTTTCGTGGAAGAGGTGGGCATACAGCCTTGGTTGTTCCAAACTCTCTTAGTAGCCATAACAACATAACTAGTCAAGCCGAGGTCAAAGATCGATTGCTAATCTTTGGAGGTGAAACTGCAAGTCCACAAGAACTATCAACATCTTACTTGAATGACGTTTGGCAGATTGATTTGCCTACAGCACCGTGTTGTGTACCATCAAAGGGTTGCGATAACACCACCATCAATGTAGTCTACAACGAGACTTGTCTGCCTAGTCAAGATTGGACACTCATTGCTTCTAATGAAGAGTGGCCGGTGAGATCAAGGCATACAACTGTATACGAACCACCCTCATCTAGCAACGCATTTCAACATTGCATCTACCTAAGTGGTGGAAAGAATGCCAAGAGTGTACATTCTGATGTTTGGACTTGGAACTTGAAAGATGATAGCGAATGGGAATGTGATTATTGCATAGATGAATCAAGAGAAAACACAACATTAGCACATGATGCCTTTCTCAGCATTGACTCTCCACTATCAGAGGTCAAGACTTTCCATCTACCTCCACTTGATGACGGAGAGTTGTTCAACTTTACTAATCACTCTGCCTTTCCTGTAATCAGTAGCGATGATATTCTGATCATGTCATCCGAAGGCGTAAATACAATTCAAGATTTAGCCTCTGCGGATCTGTACAAGATTGTCAAACTTAGAGGATTTGATTATCCTGGTAGACACGCCCAAGAAGTTCCAAATATTTGTCTTCTGCGTGCAATATCTATAGCTCTTGTTGATAAGTGTACCATCAAAGAGATTGAAGCATCCTTCTTTCATAGAAAACGACCCTTGCCCTCATTAGACAAGCCACCTCCAGTAGAATGTGGAAGAGGAGGAGAAACAAAACCATGTGTTAGAGGTGACTGGGATGGCTGTAGTCCAATATCTGGAGTATCCAAGGTAGATGTGCATGGCTTGGGGTATGTTACAGTGCCGTTAATTCTACACAACGTATCCAGTATTGCGGAGGAAATATTTTGTAGACAAGCTCCTGATGGTCGATATAATGGTGCTACCGAGTTTCTTGATAACAAGGTCGTGGTTCTCGGTGGTATAGGTCGACATGACAGCAACAATTCTACTCACTTGTATCGAGATGTGTGGGCCAGAGATGAATCGTTTCCTCAAGCCTTTATAACAACCAAGCCATTGACTCGATCTCCACAATCACAATTCTATTTCGACAGCAATGAAGCAGGAGCAATCTTCGAGTACAAGCTTGTACAAGAAAATGGTAGTCATCTTACTCCTTGGACAACCACCACAAAGAATGTGGGTGTTAATGTTGATTGGCTAGATGATAAGAAGGGAGGACCGGGGAAAGGGTACTACACATTATATGTTCGTTCTGTTGACCCAAGTGGCAATAGAGATACCTTCTTCTCCACACAAACAAATGTTTATCGATGGTATTATGTTCCGCCTATCCCATGGGGCGCAGTATCCGGCTTTATCATTGTATGTCTGGTTATACTTGCAGCCAGTTATTACGAATATCGAAGAAGACGCAGACGGCGAGTAATGGAAAGGTTTCAATTAAGACGATTGAGGAGAAAGTTCAAGCTAAAAAAATCAAACCAAGAGGTTCATGCCAAAGTCTTTCAAGATCGAGGAGACGTAGATCCAAGCTTTAGAAGGAGAAGAGCAGGGGAGACTAATGGCAGTCGTAGTCACTCATCTTCTGGACATCGATCGAGCCGTAAAAGAGATGCATCAAGGTCACACAGTCGATCTCATAGATCTAGGAGAAGAGAAGGCTCGCAAATTAGTGAACGGCCAAGTTCATCACACAGACATCAAGAGCATCGATCCCATCCTCACTCCAGATCCAAGTCAAAGAGTAAATCTACATCAAGAGATAACGAGAGACATTCTGGTCTACGTGAAAGGAGGATACGGAGAACACCCGAAGAAATGGCCATTGATGAAGCAAGAGCAAGGAGAAGAAGAGACAGAGAGAAAATCAGAAGAGAACTTCGAAGGTACTAACACCATCAGATTATTATAATGATCAACTACACAACATTAATCTTCTCTAAATCTCAACGCCTAAGAACACGTCTTGGTTGAAACTTGAGACTTTTACCTTCCAAATACTTTACATCATCCTTCACCTCCTTGCTACCAGTCTTCACTTCACTTGTCGAATGAGCCTTCTCATCCTTGTTCATGTCAATTAAAGGTATGATACTTGGGCGGCCATGTGCACAGATAAAGCATAGCTCACACTTGGATAAACTTGATATCAACTCAACACACTTGTCATGAGTTAGTTCATCTCCAAACATGATGGCATACCGACAAGCATTCGATGCTAAGACATGTTTTACAAAGGGTGGCTTGATTTCTGTACCACCAGATGAATGACCAAGTATACGAACAAAATCTAAGAAATCAGAAACCTCTGCAGTTCGGTCGCATACGGAAGGAAGACCAGTGATCAACAGAGTCTTATCCTCGGCTTCCTCGAAAGTAAACTTCCACTTTTGCAATAAGGTGTAGTGATGCTTTACAGTTGACAAATCCTTTTGAGATAACACTATCCTCTTTGAGGGTGCGAGCTTTGTGGCTCTCAGGATGTCAGATTTCTTGACAGATCTCTTTGTCAAGTTTATGATTGTATCATCCGCTAAATCTTGGTTGCTCAGAGCACTTTCAAGTTTCTCTAGAGCCACTCGTTCATCTGCGGCATGTTGATCAACGGCACATAAAACACCACACGCCGTCTTGATGATGATAAACTTCAATTCAACTTGTGCTATGACTTGAGCATTCGATAACATTTCCTTTGTGAGTGATTTACCATCAGATCCACTGGCACTTACCTCGGGTGAAAGATTGGCAATAGTCCTCTCCAAGCCTTTGATTCGTTGTCGTGTCCATACAGTTGAAGTTGCTGAAGTATCTTGCTGGTCATCAAAGTTATAATCAATGTCCATGTTAGATGAAGTAGTCTCGGTGTCTTCAGTCAGTTTTGGTGTTGGATCGTCTTGTTCAAGAAAAGCATCTTCAAAAGAAAGTTCATTGGTGCTCATGTCTGGTTCTCCCGTTGACTTTGTTGCGTTAGTGTTACTATTGTCCTTCATCGGTGGTTGGATTGTATCGGTAAAGAAGGCACTGGAGAATGGAGAAGAAGGATAGTTGGCCGTTGTTGTCTTAGTGGTACTTCTCTTCCGTGGTGCAGCCGAAGTTGTATCAAAGCTTGACGTGATATGCTGCCCTTTTACCATTGGTCTAGAGAAGCTAGTATTTTGTGTATATACACTTTGTGAATCAGCGGCAGTCCTTCTCATATCATGAGGCTGTATCGACTGTTGACTGTTCATCATGGTGTTAGAGATCATCTTCTTTAGACTCTTTGCCAGCTTGTCAATATGAGGTACCGAGTTTGTGGCTATTGAATCTTTAATCACCAGTTCACTACTCTTTGTTGATATGTGAATGAAGAAATGTACAGAACAATCTATGTGGTGTTAAGTTATAAGGTGAGAAAATGTATGTTCGTTAAAGAAGAAACAATATCAAATCAACACATGCACTTACTTGACTTGCTGCCTCTCTCAAAACTAATCTGACCCAAGACTACATCAGCAAGAACATTACTCTGAGTTGCTACTCTACCATTGATACAAATCATTTCCAACTCCCTGTTGCGTAGTACATCGTTATCATCACCGTCTTCTTCAAGGATGCACAAAGCTCCAAATACTTGTGAGGATGACTCTTCAAGTGTTAGCTCAATTGAAAGGTCTTGAGTAAAGTCATTTGGATACACTTCACATAGACGTTGAATAAGAGCTCGTGACTTTAGTTTCAAGCTTGGCGATACGTTGTTAGAAGAGGATATGCTTGTCTGATATGAACAGTCTACTTTTCCTTTCGATGCAAGTTCAAAGGCCACATGTGGATAGGAAAGAGCAAGGACTCTCAAGCATGCACGAACTTGAGCCAAATCTTGTGAATTAGAATTGCCATCTTGATTTGTTAGGTGTTTTCTACGAACGGCATGTTGATGGAATAATCCCCGAATTGTAATGGTAGTGCCAGTCTTCTTTTCTTTGGTTGAATTGAGTTGGTTTAGCTTTGGTAATACTGATGACGTTGTATTATTGTCTGTTGATTGGTTGAATGAAACGACACGACCACTTCTAAATACCTTTTCACATTGTACAATACCAATAACCCTGTTTGATTCAAGTAGTGATTTGCCATTTACATTTGATAATGCTTGTTGTTTACGGCTGTCTGCTGCTGCGTGGCGTGACACGATCTTCATTTCTAAACATAACGATGCTAAAGAACGGAGAGTTTCTCCCTTTTCACTTGCTTCTCCGCCACTTGAACAATAGTTTGTACCAATATATAACCGCATAGCATCGATATTAATACCTTTACCATCGTCATTGATCTTTATTTCATCGTTATTTAAAAGGGAGATAGAAACTGAAGAAGCACCACCTCCTGCGATTGAATTGAGTACTAGTTCTTCCACTGCCCTCCCAACTGAGCCAATGATCTGGCTACCTCTAACCGAGGCAGCAACGTGATCATCTAATTGTCTTATTCTTGACATTAATAACTAATCGTCGTAAGCATCAGCTAATCAAGTACTTAGCAAAGAATGAGGAGTGCCTCTCCTAAAAATGAGATGTCGTGAGTCAATCGCCAAAATAAAACTTGGTTTGGTGAGTTGGTACCATTGTGTTGAACTCTTCATTGGTGCTGTATATTCTCTCCATATCCCTCAATATATCGTATTAATTTGCATAACAATAGTAGTGTTTGTGCGCTGTTTCTCATATTTATCGGCGGCAGTAGGTATCACCTGCACGAAATTATATCAACAGTGTCAACTCTAAGTTCTAAGTTATAAAGATATCAACAATTCATGGCATCATTAGAAGCTGGATATAAATGTGATGGTACTAAACGTATCTCAATTAATGAAGGCGAATACAGTTCTTCCGAGGGTGATGCGGCTATATCCGTGTACTCATACTTTAGACCCAATGAAGATGATAGAGCTAGTCGAAGTTCACTATCACCAGCTGGTCGTCTAAGTACTGGTAGTCATACCTCTGGTGGTCGTTTAAGTGGTGGTTCTACATCCAATCATTCTAATTTACATGTCTTTATTAGTGACGGCGTGCATACTTTTTATCAAAGCATTGCCAAGTCGGATATTAAACAGTTACCAGAACAAGAGGGTAAAGAGTTGGAAACAGTGTCCGCAATATTGCGCCGTCCAGATGATGATATATTCAAAGTAAGTTACAAACGACAAAGAGGACAAGTATTGGGTGGTACCAATGATCATAAACATACAAGCAGTATCAAGGTATCAATTAGAAAAACATGTCTAAACAATGTGGTACGTCCAGTGTGGGAGGGACAGATGAATAATATCCGACATGCCTATTATGATGATTTACCATTATTTGCTAGGAATGCATTACCTGAAACGTCACAATCAGATGCATCATCTGGGCTAGCATCTCCTCTCATGTTGGGTGATACAATCAACAAACTACACAAGGAAATTGATGCATTGAGAAATCAAAACAAACAACTGGAGGCAAATACTTTACGATGGAAATCAACAAGTGAAAAGCTATCAAATCAATGGGAAGATGAAAAGAGTGAATTAACTGCCAGGTTTCTAACATTGTTTAATGAACACAAGTTACGTCATATTGAAACAGTGAAAGAATTGGAACAGTTGAAAGGAAAGAAGCAAAAGATTGGGGACGCGACTACCGCCAAACGGGGGGCACGTAAATCACTGGATCCAATGTATCAGGATATAGATGACCAGGATTTTCAAACATATGATCAAGATGAGATTAGTCGATTAGCCAGAGGTCCAGCTCACGTGAGAAAGAGTGCTCCTTCTGGCAAGATGGTAGCAGCGAGTAGTCTCACACAGGACACTGCGGGATATATCAATCCACATACAGGTGCAAGAGAGTATTCTAACATCCAGGAAATGTTCAGTGGCAGTTCTGATAGTGAAGATGATAAGATGAAAGAGTAGATCTAATGAGGTTAGGGCAGAAAACTAGATATAATATATGAAAGATAGATGTATTGAAATGAAACTGAAACTTATGCTATATGTATTTCTTGGAGAGAGGTGTTATTCTATTTACTTCCTCTCTCTTCTTTCTTCCTTTGTCTTATTCTGAGATGCACCATTGTCACGTTTGTATTTGTTCCGCTTGAGTTTCTTCTTATTCAAAGATGGATCATCTGGTCGGCTAATTTTCATCTTCTTATTCAGAGATGCATCATCCTCTTCATCTGATTGTTGTCCATATAATGATTCGCCAGTTATCTCTGCTTCAGCTGCTTCAACTAATACATTCTCTTGATTCTCTAAAGCTTTAGCCTTTGTTTTGTTCAATCTTTTTTCTTTCTTCCACTCAATCAAATTGTAGTACTTTACTTGTATAGAAGTGTTGGTATCAAAGCGATTCTCAAGACTGTCTTCATCCATTCTGGGAAAGTTGTATTTACTACCTCCTCTATCATCATCTAAGCAATCAGTAAGCTCCTTATACAAGCCTATATCAACTCGATTCAGATGTGTTAATCGTTGCAAAGTATCATCTTCAATCTTCAATGGTATCATCTCATTAGCTTTGTGAGATGTTCGTTCACAATATGCAGATCCTCGTTGTGTTATGCCCGGTACACCAAACATCTTTTCAACTGCTTTGACATACTCGACATCTTTTAACTTTTCAAGTACCACAATAAAGTTGTATCTCAGTAGCATTGTCTTTGCAACTTCATATTGTTGTATAGTTGTAATGTTAAATTGTGGACAAGATAATCCACTGAACCATTGTAAATAGCAATTCACAGCACAGATTCCCAACTTAAAGTGTATACCAGATGTTTTTGTTGTACATTCCTGTGGTACGTGGCCGGAAGTCTGATTCCATGTTGTAATTTTGTTTGCAGTCTCTTCTGTCGGTATGAATGCAGTATCATCTTTTCTTCTCATCTTAGACAAGTCACTGCAATCCCATCTTCCTTGATATTTGAAGTGGCTTATTGATCTGTCGACCTGTGATTTTACAAAAGAAATGCAGTCAGAACATATTATGTAATCTTAAAGTCATCTCTAATTGCAAACGAAACACATATGAACATATACATACCGGCTCTCTCAAATGAGCAACATAAAAGGTACCAGGAACAGATCCAGGCTCTTCGGCCTCCGTCCATTCACTCTGTGCAAATTCTAATCCATAATGTCGTGCCACAGTTGAAAAGTATGATGCTAGTGATGTCCCTCCTGCTTTTCGTGCATGATAAAAGTATAATCGATTAAACTTTGTTTTATTTGTAAATGTCCATTCATTTGTAGATGTTAATGATTGAAAATGTGGATAACATGCTGGTGATGGTTGCTTATAGTTTGATTTGGCATTTTGTGTATATAAACCACTTAGACGTGTTAGTTTATCGTGTGCTAAGCCAATATCATTTGCAATGTTGATAGCTTTAAGTTCCGACTTTGATATATTGTGTTGCACTTGTACTATATCAGTGATTGGCTGCAAGTATGATGCAAGGTTTAGATTCTTATCTTGTATATAAGAGAGTATGCCAATAAGTGCAACGAAGATGATAATGGAGGAAGATGCACCAATGACCTTTTGTCTAGTTGATGCCATTCTTTAATTGTAATTGTGATACTACCTATCTATTCACAATAGTAATAATGTGCAACAATATCGTAGCAGAGATAACTGTGATTAACAACCACTAAACAAACACAACATGAACAACCCACCAGCAGCGCTGATATGATACTACTACCTACTACAACACCTCAGCGGCCTGTGCCACTATTTGCCTCCCTCTAACGTAGATATTTGAATGTCTGGTATTGCTCTCATGGTGGCCTTGTGAGAGAGGCTGTACTTTCTCATGAGAAACTTTCTTACTTGTACGCCGTGCTGCAGCCAACACACAAACTCTCGAATCTACATAACGCCGTTGCAACAAGTTGCAACTACCATTAATAGCGGAACGATTGCATATTGCAAAGGAGGTGGTGAAGAGGCGTCTCTTGTATCGTTAGAGGGGCAGCGTAGGGAGTACTGCTCAGCAATACAATCGGTGGATACCACCACCAACAACAGTAATACAAAATAATGAACAACACAACAACTGAAAAAACCTCTGCCAAATTCTTTCTAGGATTAGTAGCACTCTTCCTTGGAGAGTTACGAGATGGTCTTACAATGATTAATATGCAATCTGCATTCCTAATAGTATCAAAATCCTACACAGAAAAACAGGCCGGTATATTATTCTTTGTGTTTGGTATATCCCAATTTATATTCCAAACACCAGCCGGTTATATTATGGATTATACCGATTGGAAAGTCGGTTGGTTGGCATTTGCATCTATATCAACTACATTATTAACATTATTAACGGCAACAACTGCCACTGAATATGGTGGTAACATCGGTTGGATGATATTTTTAAAGTTTCTACAAGGTGGTGTAACGGCATTAATACCACCTGGATTGAATAGTATCACACAGGAACGTCCGCGTTAGTATTGTTTTGTCGGGTGTTATAGTGTATTCAATATAAAGTCATGACAACTTGGCTGTTTTATTTGGCCTTCATGCATCCTTATTTGATCGCCTTTGCAAATTGTATGCACTAACATGAGTTACCACCATCTCTTCATCTTCATAAATCGTGATAATGCTCACTTCCAGGGTATTGTTGGTAGTGATGGCATGACACGTCAGGTATCTGATAATGAAATGAGGAATCATTTTGGTACTGCCATTGTAAGTTAGTTTCTGTGTATGTGTTGTTAGTTGTTGTGCACATATCTTGTGTACTTTTGTCTGTTTTCGGCTGAGTAGTGTAATATATCTTGGTTGGTTGCTTTACTATTGGCTTATGATGAAATATAAATGCTATATCAACACCTGAGCTCAGTAATGATGATATATATCTTGGAGACCTACTGATGGCCTTATATCAAAGCAACCAATTTTATTTGGTGTTACTGCAATGTGCATTAAAAACAACTACTCACTCCTTTCCACACATTTTAACAGATTGTTTTAGCTGGTAGTTTAATTGCATTCTTCAAGTATCCGGAGATTGGTATGCTCTTTATTGTCAGTCCATTGGCATGTGCAGGAGTAATTTTCTTCCTATTAAAGATTAATCCAGCTGACATTGATCATGATGCAGCACGTGGATTAAAGGAGGGTAGTTATAACTTAACAGAGGCAGATGGTAGTGCACCCTTGCCTAATGACTCGCCAGCATCGGCAGCAACACCGTTTGGAAAAGACAAGCCTAAGTCACCTCTTGGTAATGCAAGCTTTAACTTTAGTTCGGATAGTATGATCAAGCACGAGGATGGTGCTGAGAGTCCCCTTACATTGCTCAAGGATACTACACTATTGACATTTATCATCATTGTCTTCCTTTTTCACATGAGTAATGGTACGGTATTACCCTTGGTTATGCAAACACTTGCCATTGGAGATGGCGGAGCTGGTATTTTATTGGCTGGATTATGTATCATCTTGGCCCAATTCTTCATGGTTGGTAGTGCAAAGGTATGCGGAGATTACTCGGGTGTATGGGGAAGAAAGACAATCTTCTTAATTGGATTGTTTAGCGTGCCAGTCCGTTGTCTAATTCTATTCATCTTATCGGGAATTAAGAATGCACAAGGTGAAGCATCGTTATTCCTTCAAATAGTTATTTTATCAACACAAGTTCTTGATGGTGTTGGTGCAGGTGAGTCCCCGTTTGATGTTTTAATCTTTGCATTTGTGTGTTCAATATGAAGTCTTGGTGGTTTGGCTACTCAATTTGACCTTTATCTGTCTTAATTTGATTGCCCTTACACCAAATGTACTAACTTATGTTACCAATCATCTCTCTTTCATCATCATAAATCGTGATAACGCGCATCTTTCAGGCGTATTTGGAACAATGTACATCCTGGTTACGTCAGATATTTCCGCTGGAACTGGACGGTTCTCTCTTACTCTGGGCATGACGACCGCCGCGATGTCTATTGGGGGTACAGTATCTGGCTATCTTGGACAAGCACTTGCTCAAGACCTTGGTTATCAGAAGGCCTTTATGATATTAGGTTTCATGGCTTGTATTCCTTCCTTTTCATATCTGTTCTTCATGCCCGAGACATTAAACAACAGCAACAAAAGTAGACAGGAAATGAGTGTAATTACAGAGGAAAGTCAAACTGGTAATGAAGATAAGCCAACAATCGTTTAAATGTATATACCGGCGGTCGTTTAGTGTATAAAGGATGATAAAGAGAGCTTCGGCCAGGTGATGTAACTAGGGAACTAGAAAGAATGTGTCAGCTTCTCTTCAGCTTATTATTGGAGTGGACACCTATATGTTGGAATATGTTACAAGTTGTGATTATAGATAGACTCAAGTTGGTGTAGTGTTATTGGAAGAGAGGGGCTTAATTTACTTAATACAAGCAATTTCTCATTTTCAATTGATTCCCTTCATCTCGTTCACACATCTCAATAAAGTCTTCTATTTCGTCAGTACCATCATCATTACCGAAGTGGGGAAGCTCTTGTTTCAAATTAGTGGCACCTCGGAGCCTTGCAATGGTACGGCACCAAATCTTTGTCTGAGTTCCAACGTGATGCATCAAGTCCGGGTCGTTAAGTAGTGCTTCTTTCTTCGACTCCATCTCGTTAAGATCCGTCATGAATCTTAAGTGAAGAGTATTGTATTTGAAATGTATTTTCAACCTGTCTTCATCAACTTTACCCCAGCGCTTGTTCATGGCATCTACTTCATAATCGTTACAGCTGCCACCTTGCCATGATTCTAACAGATTGAAGTTGCGCTTTGCCTCAACATCCTCAACTTCTTCATCCTCACAGACAATAGCAGCCCGATGTTCGATATCAACAAAGTCAATGTCCTCTATATTAAATGTTGAAGAGATCTGTCGGCCTCTTGCAACATCAGACACATATAATCCCTTGCCACCGTTGGTTGCTACACACTCTGGTAGTAACAACTCAGTGCTATCAGTTTTGTTGACCTCAAAGATGATCAGCTCATGATTAGTTATCACAACGTCGACTAACATCCACTCATCAAGAAGTGGAAGTATTCGGCGTTCGCACCGACGCATTCGTCGAATTAGACGACTCTTGGGGTATGCAAAGTCATCAAATGAGATTCCAAAGTCATCTGATTCATATCTCTTATGGAGCTTGGGTGGTGTTGGTCTTGATGATGGGCTAGGGAAACCATTACTGGAAGTATCAGATGTAACCAAACTGTTCTCTCTCGTGAGGTGTTTACTTGACTCGTTCTCTTCACTCTCATCAATGTTTCCATTCGATGAACCTTCGGGACTAGTAGACTCTGCCAACTCTTTCAATGAATCGTCACTCTCGTTGTCATAAATGCCAAGCATGCACTCCAAGATTTCTGTACTGAATAATCCAAACCGTTTTGCAATGGTACTGTGGACACCAATAGCAGTCAACCATAACTCTCGTACCTTATTAGTGGGATCAATACCGTGTTGTCCATGTGAGTCCTTGTCGGAATTCAAGTCTTCGTGACTTTCCCTGCCAAACAACTTAAGAATATAGCCTGAAACTATGAACCGTAATGGATACAGAGCAATAAGGCATGTAAATGGCTCAATGATACCCAGTCCACCACACTTTCGAGTGCCAAACTTGGGGCAACAATAGATGGGTTTGTTTACCACTGGACTGCCGTCGCCATAATCTTTTCCTGAATAAGATGCTAGTATCCTATCTCTCCATGGAACTTCCTCAGCTGAGCAAGTATAAAGGTCTGCTTCTTCATAGGCCGAAGATTCTTCTTCGTAGGACGACGAAGGATTAGGACAACAACGCTTCACTTCAGATATCAACAGCAGTAGCAAACACATTAAAGATATCAGAAACCCAAATGTAGCTGACACAATGTGCATTAACGACTCTGTTCTTTCTCTCTTTTTGAAATATACTGCAGTCACTACAATCATCTCCACCATCATGGCACAATAAAGTCCTACTTCGACCCAGAATGAAGGTGTTAAAAGATCATAGTTTTCATTGTACCAAATGTTTGTTTGGTCAATGAATAGTCCTGCATAGATGTTAAAGACCTCGACTCGGATGGCAATAAAGAAGAAACAGAGCATGGGCCCGAATAATAATGACATAGTGCGGTATCGTTTACCCCCAAAGAATGTTGCCAGGTCAAAGTTTCGTAGTCTACTTCGTTTTGTACTAGCCATGCTATCTAATAATATGGCTTCGGGTACATCATCGAGGTCACTCTCATATCCAGCATCACTCACGGCAGATTCTATACTTGGTGCCTTGACATTTGCAAAACTGACTGTTTTTGGACTATCTTGATTTGTTGAAGTCTTCAGATTTGGTTCTGATTTTTGATTCTTGGGGCTTGGTACCTTCTTCTTATTCACTGTCACGTCAATGGGAATGTTCATTAACCCTGCCCTCATTGCAGCAACACCTTCAGATGCAGACTTGCCCAAATGATGCCGTCTGCCTACAGCTACACCTTCAGAGGAAGCCTTTGCCATGAACGTTCGTCTGCTTGCTGGTTTGTACTCTGGGATTTCAGGCAAGTCCTAAGAAGAAAAGGTTGTGTTGAGGTATTAGCAGAATAAGTCAACAAATGTATGAATCAAATCAACATACCTTAGCGTTTAGCTGTGTAAGCTCAGATAGAGTGGCTAGCTTGACAGATTCTTTCTCCTCCGTGGTATCAAAAGACAATCGTGTAGGTTCAGGAGCAAGTGTAGAACGCATAAAGGCTACTCCCTCAGATTGTGCCTTCATCCTTCGACGTCTTTGTTTTCGTCCGTCTTTCCCAACAGTTGCTTCTGATAGTCCCCTGTTTGGAGAACTACGGCTTGGGGAGTTAAGCACAGATTCCGACTGTCCTCGAATTGGAGATCCTCGTTTGGTAGAATCTTTAAACTTTGGCAAATCCTGTTGCGAGTAGAGGTTGATTCATGAGATAATTGATGTTCATAATAAGATACTATAAAAGACTGTCTTCCAACTTACCTGAGTTGATATTTGTGATAGTTCACATAAACGAGTCAAACTACACGATGAATCTGTCTTGGTTGAGGGCATATTGGTGTTGCCTGATGATTGCATCAAGTCCTTTGGAAGATAACTTGACCGCATGAAGGCTACACCTTCGGAATGAGACTTCTTCCTACGGTGCCTTCTCTGCATCTTATCGGGTTTTCCCTGGACTGATCGTCTTCTGGGTTTTTCTTCCTGTTGGACATCAAACTGGTCTAGATTCTTGCTCAATCTCTGTGGAGATAGTTCCGACTCCTCACAAAGCCCAGTCAAGCTACCAGATGACGCTACCTTGGTAGAAGGCATAGTAGATCCATTTTCTTTTCTGAAAGATAATTTCTCGGGGTGAATTTTAGTATCATGTTGTCCCCAAGATGAATCGCTGGGATTCGAGGCAGTTTCTACCGGCGCCATTGATAGAAACGAGCTAACATCATTTAACTTGGAAGCTGATTTAACATTGGGTGGTTCTTCTAATGAATTAGACCGAGGTTTTGGTTTGTCTACACTAACTACTTCATTTGACAAGGGAACTGGTTTGCTGTGTTGTTGCAATTGAGATTTGTTCCCAAGCTCAAAAGAATCAGAAGATTGATTCATCGCCCTCATTAATGCCACACTATCCGATATTGATTTCCTATTTTGTCGTCTGGTTTGAGCTGACGGGTTATTGTGTGATTCATCTGCAGCATCTTGTGCTTCGTCAACAGCACCAAGTTGTTCGGCGGCTGCTGCTGAAAGTCTAGAAATGGCCGAGGTGGGAGAGGTTGACCCTGAATCTCCATGTATACTGCTAACTATGTTTGGCATCATGAACTGAACACCGTCACTGAGAGACTTTTTACGAGAATGTTTCAGCCATCTACCCTTTCCTCCCTCACTTTGTACTAAACTATCAATTGGTGTACCTCTTGAATTCCTAAATATACTCATCCTGGGTGATTTTGTCACGTCTAAAGAATCATGAGACGTTTGCAAAGTTGATATGGGTAGAGACTTGGCAAATCTCGAGACATTACTACTAATGTTGGTAGCTCTGGAGGCAGCCTCTGCATTCTTTGCTTCAATCTTGGCCTTGATTTCTCGTTTCCGGCGTGCTAGTTCGTCTTCGGCTTTCCTCTCCTCTTCAAGTGACTCTTTATTTCGTATCTCTTCACTCAATTTCAGTTTGGCCAATGTTTCATGAAGTCTTTGTTTGTTAACCAATTGCCCCATGCTTGTACATAAAGTATACCATGGAATAATGACCGACATGAGGAATAGGAAGATAATGTATGATATAACCAAGCCCAACAATAGAATATTGGGATTTACTACATTCCAATTCTCCAAGAAATCTTTATAATAAGTAAACACCATAGCCAAGCCAAGAGCGTATCCAAACTGCATATATTGAGTAGCCTCGATAATAAGATGTGGATTGTTCCACCAAAATAGTTTAACCTGATCAACTGACTTTGATTTATTGTTGGAAGAATTGCGTGAATTATTCAATACAGTAAAACCTCGCCATGTTTTTCTATGTTCTTCTTCTTCCGTGTCATTAATATCAGTTAACTTCATGTATAGTATCTTGGAAAAGATTGATTTCATTTTGAAGTACAATACAAATGCAAATACAACAAAGAATATCATCAATGCAAAGAATATACCCAAAAGGAATTCCTCAACAAGAACTGCTTCCTTGAGTGCGTTCATTATCATTCCCGATATAAAGTATAGAAAGTTTGCAGTTGCCATTAGTAATATCCATGCCCCTGAGGATATATGCACAAAGTCTAATAATACACTTGTTAATGACCGTTTGAGATAATGTGATACCTTAAATTTCGGTGGCAAATTGTTCGAGTCTATAAAATGTGCACGTAATTCATGAAAGCGTATTGGTACCAATAATTGTTCCTTCCGTCTTGAATAGTGTGGATGTCGTATTCTAAATGATAAGTCTGATAATGCCTCCCGGAATAATTCCCATGTAGATGATTCACCGGTACCAGTAGTTGTGGTATTGCTATTGTTATTAGTACTACCTGCAGTTGATGATTTCTCTCTATTCAATTTGCTTTCCAATCTATCAAACTCTCTCCGTATTGCAACATAATGGCCTAAATCAATATCTTCTGTTTTAATCCATGCCTTATCAACTCTATGTACAGTCCATAATCGGACTAGGCAACTTTGTATTGCATTGAATAATGCTGTGTAGAATAACATAAAGTGCACATCCACAAATATTGCTATGTTGATTATTAAATGAGCATATTATGATGTGAGCACTTACAAAGATAACTGCAAGTGCAACTTCTAATACAATACAACCCTTACCTTCCGCTTGAAAGTTGAAACTCTGGTGGTATTTATGCATTAGATATATAACAAACTCACTGAAAAGAGAAGAAGAAGAAAAGAAGAAGTAAGAGGCAGTATAGAAAATAAGTGTCAGATGCATTGCAAATTAATATTATAATGCAGCTTGCAATACTTACACTATACCCAGAGTTGTCACTATTAACAAAGACGATGTATGTAAATATATAAATAAGTTAAGTGAACAACAGCATAACACTATAATACTCATTGCAATGCAAACAATACTTACATTCTCTATACATCAATTCCAATACATGTTGAAAGAATGGATTACCACTAGCAGCCACATCCAACTGATGACGCATTACCTCAATGAATAATACCAATGCCAATGTTATAACTACTACACTTATTACTGCATAATCTACGGTGGGTACCCGGAGACCATCGGGGGCTAGGAATCTATGTTCATTCTGATGATGATAATCATGATGAGAAAAGTATGATGACGAGTTGTCATAGTTATACTCGTTGTAGGATTGCTGATAGTAGTCGTAGCCGTCCATTATTACCTAGTGATGAAAAGTAGATGATAAAGAGGACCTCTATCCAGAGCTCAGCTTTGTAGGAGAGGGCCGGTTGTCATTACTAATGATGTTAGATGCTATTAGTAAGCGTTGATTCATATATTTTCTTCTTCTGATCCTTGTCGTTTGATCGCCACAGAAAGAGGCAGAATTGAGCACTCATTGCTCCACAAAAGTAAGGTTGATGTGTCGATAAACCAATCAAAGGAGCTGAGGAAAACAATGGTATTGAGTTAATATAACGCTAGAGATATATATGCATGGAGATAGTAGTACTGCTCATTATCAGTAAGCATATTCATTAAAGGATACCACCTCAATTTGGGGTATCTTTCATAAACATTGTCGACATATCAATGAGACGTAATAATTCAAGGTTGTCAGTGTTAGTGATAGTATTATCGATTTTATTGCCGTGCTGTGTTGGCTGGAGTATTCCTATATCATCTTCCACAAGTATAAGAAATAATTGCAAATTTTCTCACGTCATGGGAGTATTATCAACTCAAACAACACCACTCCTTCCTCATCGTAGTAGTACTGTTGTAATTAAAGGTACTAAAAAAGAATATGATGCATGTGATGAATCACCTCTTCCTGTCATGGATGTTGAACTTGCCTCTGAAGATGAATATTCTACAAAATCAAATGATGTAGAAAAAGACAGCATATCCAAACAAATACTCAACTTGGCTGTACCTGCACTGATATCACTGGCAATCGATCCATTAATGACAATAATAGACACTGCATTCGTTGGAAGATATTCAGCTCCTAATGATCCTTTCCCATTGGCTGGATTAGGATCGGCAGCGGCATTATTAGTATTTTCATTCTATGTATTCAACTTCTTGGCCACTGCTACTGCACCATTAGTTGCTAATAGACGAGCTGCTAATGATGAATTGGGTGCCACTGTGGTCGGTGGTCAAGCATTATCACTTGCTATTGTGTTGGGTTCATGTTTGTGCATAATACTACTGATATATCAAGGTCCATTACTGCAAGTAATGGGAACGGGTGTAACAGGAGTTGAAGCAGACAACTATGCAAAGCAATTCCTATCAGTTAGAGCATTGGCAGCACCGGCGGTGTTACTTTGTTCAGCATCAAATGGGGTAATGAGGGGTTATCTGGATACTAAGACGCCAACAATCATCTTGCTGGGAAGTAACATGATCAATCTACTTTTGGATGTAATACTAGTAGCACAGTTGGGAATGGGACCTCAGGGTGCAGGAATTGCAACAACTGTAGCAGAATGGATTGCGGCCTTGGCCTTTTTGGGTGTGCTTAGTGGTAAAATACCAAGTGCTGATGGAAAGAGTCTTCGATCTGATATCAATGGCAACACTTTACAAAACAACGATAGTGATGATGAGAAGTTATTGATAGTTACTCCAGTTTTAGACTTGCCGAAATGGAACGACATACGACCTTTAGTGGTAGCATCTTCATCTGTATTCCTACGATCAATAGTATTACAAGTGGCAATGTCATCGGCAGCTGCAATGGCGGCTAGATCGACAACTGATGATATTGCTATTGGGGCATCGGCTAGTGTTGCGGCGCATCAAGTTGCTTTGCAATTATGGCTCTTGTGTTCCTTCCTGTGTGATGCATTAGCCACTGCAAGTCAGGCATTGGTTGCTGATGGTATAGGTAGGAAAGATACAGAAGCTGTTCGAGGAGTGAGTCAGACTGTATTCAATTGGGGATTGATACTCGGCTTGACACTGTCAACGATATTATGGATAGGAACCGCTTCTGGATTTTTAACAGACTTTTTCACTTCTGATGGGGCTACTCGAATTGAACTGGGCAAATTACTAACGATAGTGATATTGGCCCAGCCACTCAATTCGTTTGTTTTTGCAGCTGATGGAGTTCTTCAGGGTGCAGAAGAGTTTACTTACCAAGCAAAAGCAATGGCTTTGAGCGTTGCTACTGCCTTTGCCACCTTTGCTGTTCTTGAATATACTGCTTTTGGACAAGATGTACTGAGCACAAACGATACTCTTGTAAATGTTTGGTATGGCTTAATAGCTCTACAAACTATGAGAGCAGCAACGAGTTTTGCAAAACTTGTTGAGGTTGAAGGTCCAATCAATTTATTTGGCAAAGAGAAGTCATAATACTTTTTAACTTAGCTTACATGATAGCTACTTATAGACTACTATAATTCATCATGAGCATCCGTGTTTAGTAATACTTCTATTCTTGTCAATATTATACCCAAAAGATATTTTTGCAGCTCGGAAAGTTTGTCTTTTGCTTTACTTTGTAATTGAGTAAGTTCCTTTTGTGATTTTAACAGATGTGATACCCCCTTCTTCTTATCTTCTTGTTCCGCATATTGTTGAAGTTGCTGCATACCCTTGTCATATAATTTAAACTCTTTTGTTGATGGGAAATCATCTAATGAGGAATATAGAAACATATCTGCTGCATCTTGTATTCCAGGAGGAGAAGTTGTCTCACTTATGATCTGATTTGATAGTGTGTTGTATGCTTCTTTGCATGTGGTTGTTAATCCTGCGCAGAACTTTGGATACTCCTTCCAGCAACTTGCGCAAGATCTAATGTATGCCAATGCGCTGGAAGGATCGTTTAGTTCTAGAAAGAGCCTTCCAGCATTAAAAAGCGACGGTTGGTGTGGACCACTATCTTCTCCGTTTCCCTCAGAAGCTTGAACAAAGTACTTTAATGCCTGCTCTTTATCAACTTCATAATAACTAAACCCTAATGCTGCAGCTGATAGCACATGCGCTGCCGGTCCATCAGCTAATGCATGCCACAGTTTTACAGAAGTAAGACGATCGTCGTTCTGATTAAGACTTTGAGCAATGTTATATAGCGCATCAATGTTTCCTTCCATTAGTTGTTGTATCAATTGTTGACCTTCTGAAGAAGGAAGTGATCTAGCATGATTGACGGCCTTATTATATAACTCTGGATCAATTTGTGTTTTCTCTGTTATTGATATTGGTGGTACTTGATCAGCTACTACTGCCAGTGTGGCTAATCCAATTAAATAATATACTACAAACCATTTTATTGATATCATCTTGAGTGATAATATGTTTTTGCAAGGTTGTGTTTTGCAATGACGGTGGTATCCTTATGTGTTGGTGGTGTATGATGTATAGATATGGACCAACGGAGCATCTAGATATTGGAAGGGTATATATACAAGGTATATGCGCAGTATCAGTCAATTAAGCTATGCTATTAGCGCTATAATAGTAATAGCGTCATGTCATCGGTATCCTTGTTGATGACATAAAGAGTTCAGAATTATAAATACGATTTAGTTAGCCCAACACAGTAGGTGTGTAGTACATACAGCTTGAAGCATTCCTGTGGTGATAGTATCAGTGTTCATCAACATGGCACCTTCAATTTCAATTGGTAGCACAGTTCGTGTCAAATCAAAGGTCATAGTTTCTCGTCCAAAGCGTAGTGATATTACTCTAACAATTTGTCGTCGTGCAATAGTTGCAACTTCTCCTGATGATAATGGAAATGTTTCATTAGTTGTAGAGGATTTAGCTCCTACACCTCTTCAAAGTGGTAGTAAGTTTATAATTGCACCTGTATTGAAAAGTAAAGCTGGGGAAGATGAGGAAGTTGAAGTACCGGTTACAGATTTGATACCTCTGTTGGACTTTGAGAAGGAAGATGCACCTACCAATAACAATACTAATGCTGATATAGATATACTTGTTCAACAATATAAAGATTATGGTGATCAGCTTCTGCGATTGAGTGATTATACATGTGCAATATCATATTATGAGGCTGCTCTTCATTTAGTATCAACAAAGGTAGATATTGGAGGCACCATAATAGTGAATAAAGAAGGACATGCAGTTATTGCTGAGGTTGATTATGTAGAGGTAGAGGAAGAAGGTCCAGGTGCATTTGATATAACTTTACCGTCAGGTGATGAATCAACAATTACACAGAAAGATGTTCTGTTCGTAGTTTGGATGAAGGATTACTTATTTCTACAAGTCAAGATATTATTGAATCTATGCCGGTGTTTATTGAAACTTGCAGATGTTAATACTCGAGAACATGCTACATGGGCAAAGCAAGCTGTAAAAGGTTGCTCAATTGCTCTTACATTATGTGAATATCATGCATCAGAAGGCTCTGATGAGAAGACGACATTAGAGCTAACCTCCCTAATAGAAAAGACACGACTTGTAAGAGCGAGAGCATTCATCAGATCATCAAAGTTAAAGAATGCCACGGTAGATGCTAAGAAAGTATTGGCTATTAATTCAACAAATCGAGAAGCACAAAGTATCTTATCTGAAATCAAGGTAGTAGAGGCGTACAACAAATCACTAGACAAGAAGATTAGCAAGGAGGTATGTCGATGGGTACAGACTGCAACGAGTAGTACTGAGGGATCTAGTGCAATGAATAGAATGAATGATTCGGTAAGTGAGCAACCAGGAGAAGAAACTGTAAACAAGAGTGTTGAGGAAAATCTCAAGCCAACCCCATCAGTCGAAGAGAAGAGAATTGTAATGTCACAGCTATGTGGAACTGTGGTTTTGGTCGTTGCATTACTAATTGGGATATGGGATATGAATACACGGAAAGTTGGCGAGAATTATCCGGTTTAATTTTAGCTTACTTTGCCGATACAAACTCAAGACCTCCTTCTTCTTCATCACTCTCTTCTTCTTCTGCACAGATTTGAGTTAGTGTAGGCACAGAGCCAATGCCAGTCTTCTTGGTAAATACAATTTTTGATAAACTTGAATAGCTCGTAATTGCACGACACTTGTGGCATGTATTTGATTTGTTCAACCAATTTTTCCAACACACAGCGCAGGCAGAGTGACCGCATTCTGCCAACAAGGGATCTTTTTGCGTCTTTAGACAAATATCGCACTTGTGCTGTTTTGGTACATTGGCTTTAATGTTTCGAATTCGATCTTGACGTGAAACGAAGGCACCACTCTTTGCTTGATTTAGAACTCGGTCAACCACATCCATACTTTTAGTGCTGTTACTAGACCCATTACGCACACGTTTAGTCAAAGCTGTATTATCATTTCCATTTCCCTGTCTCTTGTTTGTGAACTCCTTCAACCCAGTACGCTGATAAGGATTTGAGGGCTGTGCTTTGGGCTTTGCATTATTTTGAAAGTTGTTGATTCTGTTCTTCTTCTGAAGATTCACCTCCATAGCTTGACTTATGGCTATTGACAACTCCTTCTGCGATTCAGTGTCTGGGTCCTCAGTTTTGACTGAAACGCGGAGAGCTGGCTTGCTTGCTGCGTGAAAGAGGGCCGTATTGATCATCTTCTCTCCCTTGTAGTTGATTGATCTCTCTTTTGCCTTCACCACATCTCGTGTTCTATCCATCTCCAACACTAAAGGTCTCACTCGTCGCCTGTGCCTCTCTGGTAGTAGATCATAGAACAGTTGTAATTGAATTGCATGATTACGAAGGATGGAAAGTACCTTTTGAGCATCTTCAAGTAGAGCTCGGTCTGCAGTAGGATCATTAGATAAGCTGTCGTTGTTGAATATCATTGGTAGAATAAAACTTTTCACAGTTGACATCTCGTCAGTGGATAAAGCATTCTTGCACTGACTTTGAAGAACAGACTTTTGCCAGGCAAGTATACTCGCCATCTTCTCTATCTTGTATCGATACTTCATTGGAAGAAGTGGAAATAGCGAGCCAATCAGTTGAACTCGTCTACCGTCTACTTGACCATCAGTAAGAACCATGATGAGCTCTTTGGCTGCTTTGACATATTGTGCTTCATTCTTATTGTTCCCATGATTCTTCATTGTGACGAGGAGTGATCTGACCTTATTCAAATCTTGAGAGGTTAGCGCAATCTGGGCCTGTTCAAAGAACTGTTTGGCCATTTGTACAGAAGCATCACTATTCTTTCGACCAGGCTGTGGTCGTCTTTTGATTGGTTCTCTCTTAACAACCTTGACCGAGTCAGCTCTGGGTTTTCTAATATCGCCAAAGGATGACGTTTGTTGAGTATTTGTTGTTGAAACCAATGAAGGGTGCTTGGGTTGTGGCCTTGATTTATCTTTGCTACTATATAAACCACCTAAACCCTTGGCGGCTGCAGGAGGGGGTTTCTTCTTTGGTAGAGTAGGACTATCATCATCGAGCATACTCTGAAAGATATCATTTGACACCTTCTTTGATGGGGTTGGCTTCGTCGCATCGATTGTCTTCAAGATTTTATTTTGAGGGATGAATGATGCATCAGAAACTGATTTATCGACATATGCTAACTTTCTCGGTTCATCGTTGTATGCAATGTCATTACTTGGTTTTGCAGGTAGCTTTGCTTTCTTCTCTTGCTCTTGAAATGCCCTAGCCTCATCGGCCTTGATCTTACTGTCACGATAGAATTGAACAAGACCCCTAGTAGACGATCCAAAGGATTCGTCACGCAAGTGCCCTCGCTGAAAGTAAGGGGGTTCATTAGAAAGTTAGATGTGATGTGTTTAAACAGCAGAGAAAGATATCATATGAACTTACAAGCCACTTTGATAGACCGTCTTTGTTTGATTGTGTTGCAAATCGATGATCGAGGAGGAGAATCGATCCGTAGTCATGTCTATGGCGGATGACACGTCCAATAGCCTGGTTGACAGCCCTATGTGCCTGCTGGTTATACCACTCACTGCCAGATAGTGTTTTTGAAGTTGGTGTCTGCTGCACTTTGTTCACGTTATACTTGCCGTTTCCAAAGCCACCATCAATTGACGGACGAGACTTAGCGCTAGCTCTTGCTGCGTCAAGGAATTCTCGCTTTAGTTTGACTTTAGGATCAAGATAAGGTGCAAATGGCAATCCAGTCACGACTACGGCTCTGGCCATGTCGTCAGAGAAGTCTATACCTTCGGATATCTTTCCTCTACACACACCCATAAGGATTGCTCCTGTACTGTTTGGCATCTCTATCAATCGTTTGTATTCTGATATAGCATCTGTAAGTTCTGACGTTGATCTTGGCTCTAATACAATTGACTTTCGAGAGAGGAGACGTTGCCATGGTGTTTCCACTGCTGATGATGACCGAAAGTGATTGGGTACCATTGGGAACACACACTTGTTGGAAGATAACTTCTTCTTCTTGGCAGCAAAGAATGAAGCACCTCTTCCACCACCGCCAGGCTGTCTTCCACTTTGTGAAGCTGGTCCACCCCATCTTTGTACGGCATTTGACATTGCACTATATGAAGGGAAGAAGACTAACACACCGCCCGGGATGTTCCTTACCAAACTGGCGAGCGTATTGCCCAATTCTGAAAGATATTCAGGATCATCACGTCTACCAAACTTGGACGACAACTCCTTCCCAGACACTCCCTTACCGATGACCCGTACAAAGATTTGATCAGGTTTAATAACATGATTATTCTCCAATTGAACAGGAAAGTTTAACCCCAACTCCATTTGAAATGATGGTAATGGTGATAAAGTACCAGAAGTGATGATGATGGATCTAACATTGAGAAAGGACAACTCTCTCATTGCCAAGGCTGGAGCGAAGCACCAGAATGATATAGTTCGTCCACCATTAAAGCCACCACTACCAGTAGTTTGTTTGGTTACATGAACACGATATGACTTTGATCTAGCAAGAGCAAGCAAGTGCTTTCTTTGGTTGTTGGCTGTCGGCCCTTGCTCGTCATACTTGCCAAATGCCCGTTTAAGACAATTCAGAAAGTGATCCAACTTTGGCGTACCAGATGATGACGTGTTACCGCGAAACTCCATGATGAAATCGCTAATTTGTTTCACAAATGTAGACAATAGGAATAGATTTTGGAAGTTGATACCGGCACCCTTTTCAAAAATATCGTAAATCGATTCTCCAGAGTAACTAGCTTCACCTTCGGATGACATTTTAGCTGCACCCATTGATTTGGTGATATCATCCGATAAATATGTTTCAAACTTTAACAGGATTCGTTTGAGAGTTAGCATATTGTTTTTGTTGCAACTGCTATCGTTACCCATCTCGGGATTTAGTTCAAGGTATTGTAATGCACGTTGTACCTCACCAACACATCCTGATATATCTGAAGTACTTAAATCAAATGATGAACTCTCAGAGGCGAATTCCTCAAGATTGTGGGCTTCGTCAAATATTAAGATAGCATTATTGAAATCGACCTCTGCAAGGGTTGTCTCACGTGCGTCACGATCAAATAGATAATTATACGGAACAAATATCAACTCAGCTTCTTTCAATAATGACCTAGTATGATAGAAGGGACAAATCTTATTCTGTATACCAACCGATACTAAATCTTCCATATCTAATACTGGTTGTTCATAGTCTGCACCGGCATTATATCGTTCAGTCGATGGTGGATGCCATACGCTACCCTTGGATGTGGCCTCTTCTAAATTATTACGCATCATACATTTTCGATCTTTGTTTAATTTGTTACATCCATTGTTCACATCTGTACTTGATGCTTTACATTCCGTTGTATTCTTATTCTTACCCTTGGCAACTGTTGGGTTGACCTTTGGATGGATACACATGTGTTCACGAGAACCGAGGACGGCATGTTTAGGTCTATATCGAGTATTTCGTAATTCACCAACTACCTGTGATAATTGGGAGTGTGTTCGTGATGCATAGATTATAATTGGTGGTTTATTACTACTGTTGGGTTGAGATGGTGCATGTAAATTGTTTGCTGTTGTTGTGGGCTGACTTAGTTGTGATGAAGTACTGGTAGCAGTACCAGTAGGTTGAAGAGGCTGAACAGATTGTGATAGCTGTGACGACAACAACCCTGGCGGTGTATCACCATCCTTCTGTTGCAATAACCTACCCTTTTCCTGACGTTGCCAAGCTAATGCACTACATAATAGACATAAAGTCTTTCCGGTGCCTGTTGGTGATTCTAGTAATGCATGCTGTTTATTCTTCAAAGCCGTTAGCACTGATTCCATATAATCCTTTTGTACATCATACGGAGTGAATGGAAAGTGCACCTCAATACCATTTAATTCAATTGTTGTTGGAGGTGTACTACTTTTCTTACCTTTTATGTTGGTTTGGTTTTTAGCGGATGGTTTAGAGGAAGCAGCAGCTCCACCTACAACACTGAATGGCCTCTTTCTCTTTGTTGTATTAAACATATTAGACCATCAAGTATCATATAATACAGTCGCCACCACCAATGCACGATAATAACAACCAACATTCATGAAACTTCGGCCATAAATTAAGGGAGGATACCAACAATATGGTATCTTTTTATGAGAGTAGTTTCTTAAAGTTGCAGTGGCAATTTGCAATATGTTAAACGATCATGAAAGCCGCCGTCGGATATGCAGTTGCCTTTGTAGCACAATGGCAAGATCTTGAGAAGTCTCTATCATCATCTTCTCAATCTATTCCTACTGTTATCGACTCAGCGCTGTCTCCCGAGAAACCAAACTATTCTAATGATAGGCCGACTTTGTTTCGAGAAAGGTACGTATGTATTGTATTAGTGTATGTGTTGTTTGTTATATAATTTCATGTATGTAGTTTTACTAACACTTGAAGCTCTCTTGTTGCTACATATCATATCATATGAACAATGAACAATCTAGACATGGGTGGTGCCCATACAGTGAAAGAGTGTGGCTGGCTTTAGAATATACGAATATTGACTATGATACAGTTCGGATTGATAATACAGGTCCTGGTCGTAAGCCACCATACTGGAGAGGTAATACACCACAGATGAGATGGCCAGATGGTACAAATCAAAATGAAAGCATGGATCTAGTACAAGCAGTAGACAAACGTTTTGGAAACAATATGTTATATCCCAAAGATATCAAGAATGATGTGATCAATAAAGCAAGAGAGTTTCAAAACATATTCCCATCAGGATCGAGACCTAGTAGTAGAGCAGCATTTCTATTTGGATGGAGTGGTGACCCTTTGTTTAAGAGTGAATTTGAATCTATTTTATTAAAAACTGATGAGTTATTAAGTAAAGGAGATGGTCCATTCTTTTGTGGAAAGGAAATGACGGCGGCTGATATTGCTTGGGTTCCCTTCCTTGAAAGATATGCAGCTCAATTGCCATGTCTACATGAAGGACTTGTTCCTCGCGATTCAAAGCTTTACCCTTCACTTAACAAGTGGTTTGATGCAATGGAAAGTATACCGGCATATGCATGTCGAGTACGAGGTAATCCAAGTTCGTGGAGAAAAGTATTGACAATGGCGGGGTACGGCAATGGAGGAGTACCGCCGGATGTAGTAGGTCGAATAGAGGATTTACAAATCGAAGAAAGTGTTGCCCAGTCAGAAGAAGAACGCATTAAAGATCAAACACTGTGGGATGAGTATAGATCGACACGGCCATACCTTGCAAAAACACCATCGGCTGAAGCAGGGAGAGTACTTTTATCAAACCGTAATGCAATTATCACTGATACATTAAAACGGGCATCCTCTCTTGATGGAAGTGGCCTTCCATTAGATGAAGATGGTTTAGATGCTTCAATGAAGGCATTAGCTATACTCCTGATTTATGGCTCGGAGGACGATGGTCATTATGATAGTTTGGCAGTAGCATCGAAAGAAGCTGTGGATGTAAAGGGAGTATTTGAACTTGCCAAGTTTCTAGATGAACGGATGTGTGTGCCCAGAGATATGGGGGCTATGAGTGCCGATTGTATAAAACGCTTGTCTGTGAATTGATACAACCATATCTTAGACACTTTAACTTTCTAGCTAACTCCCTTTGCTGAGCAACATCTTTTGGTATTCTTCACCTACGAGTGCCTTACCTCCTGTTGCTAACAAGAACGGATCATCAGTAACATTTTCTTCAACGGCCAAATCTTCCTCGTCACTTTCCTCATGGCTAGCTTCTCCTCCCTCTTCACCTTCCCCATCATCGTCCTCGTTCTTCTTCTCATCCCGATCATTCTTCCTATTCTTCAATTCATTCTCCAACTTATCAACCTTTCTTTCATAACTTTTAATTTCCCTTAAATTCAATTTATGCCCATCCGTCAAAGATAATCCTGATTCAATGGCATCCTCCAAATCATGCAATTGATTAATAATATCCATATCTAGTGGTGATGTATTGGCATACTTTGATAATGCTGGACATGCTGTGCAGATTTCACAGGCACGTACTTTATATCGTGAGTTTGATCGATTGGTATTGGAAGATTTTGTTGTTGCGTCCTCGTTGTTCTCTAACTCTTTGTTGTCATTTGCCGTATCAGTATCGGTAGAAGATATTGGCACACTACTGCTATCCCCACCTCCATCGTTTTCTGCAGTTTGTTTCCTTTTATTACATTCCATTGTATTAACAACCTTATCACTCCCAGCGCATTTTGTACAAATTGTATGATACGCTGCTAGTATATTCTTTTGATTGCATACATTACATTTCCCTGGTTGTGTTCGTGGTTTATACTGTATGAATAGAATAGAGAGATACCGTTAGAGGATATATGAGGCAATGTGTACAACCTACATACGATTCAATACGATACAATAAAAAATATATAAGAAGACAAAAGAACATACTTACCTTACGATACTTCTTCCTCCATTCAATTTTATCATAACATCGTTTACAAACACCAACATTTGGACTAGCTAATATCCTATCAGTCTTTTTCGATTTGGGATTATGTTGAAACGCATATGTATTTTGATGTTTCGGTGCTCTACCTTTCTTCTTCTTCTTTGTATTATTGTTGTTGGGAGGACCGGGCATGATTTGATGCCCCAGTCTATTATATCTTCTTTCCAAATTTCTTCGGTAGTAGTATCACCAGCACTGAGATAATGGAGTTTGGTATCCTATCGTATCCTTTTTCCTGAACTCCCAATCAATAACAACACAATTGCAAATCTTTAATATATTGTGGCTATGTACCTACTGTTGCTTCAATTTTATATGTTGCTATAAACTATTATACTGTTGTCAGTCGTTTGATTGATGAAGATTGATACATAAAGTGAATTTTTGTGGTGTGGATTATGTTGGTATCCACTTGACAAAACGCATTGGCGCTGCCCTACTCCCCCTGATAATAACTGCAGTTCTAATTGGTTGTAGACTGGATATTATTTATATATTATTGTACATTCTTCTCCCTCTAGTGTACGAGCTAACCGGTGATATCTTAATCCATATTGTACATACAATCGACTTTACAACTATCCCCTGACCCTGATACCTCCTATCCTCAAACATGGTAAAGAAATGGAATGAAATACACACGGCAGATCCACGTACACGAGAGGCAAAGGAGGCAAAGCAACGTCAAAAACAAGAATTATTAGACCGTGCATATAATCGTGTAGTATCATCACAACTTAGTAAACTCTCAGCAAAGAAGACATATACAGAAGATGATGAAGAGAAGTATAAACAAAAGTTAATATTAGATAGAGAGAAGGCTAGTAATAAGAAACGCAAGGCATTATCGGCAGAGCATGAAGAGTTGGCACGAACTACTGGATTGTCGGGACATGTTGTTGCATTAATGGCTGGAAAGGATGATATTAGTGATAATGGTGGTGGGGATGATAGAAGAAAACAACGCAAAAGTAAAAAGTCAAAGTCATCTAAGAAGAAGTATAAGAAGAAAGATAGCAAGAAGAAGAAATCGAAACGAAAGAGATATTATTACAGTAGTGATGATGATAGTGATAGTTCAGTGAGCTCCAGAGGATCTTCTTCTGATAATCATGATGATAAAAGGAAAGAGGAAGATAACAGAGACTATGGTTCAGATGATTATAATGAGGAAAGAGACAAGAGAAAGAAGAGTAGAAAGAAGAAGTATGATACTGATGATAATAGTAGTAGTAGTAGCTCTGATCATAGTTCTACTAGTAGCCGGGATGATGAGCGGAAGAAGAAGAGTAAAAAGAGGAAGAGGAAACATCGTTCTAGTTCCAAGCGATCCAGGAGATGATCACTTTCAGTTTAGTATAATGCAAACAATCTTCAAAGTATGAGAGGGGGGGGGGGGGGGG
>Ga0214477_100172_pt1 | contig 45414 bp, 29 predicted proteins | sample M1_20Mar14CPVII9_FD_165058 | JGI IMG/M metagenome (GOLD analysis project Ga0214477, IMG submission 165058) | Marine eukaryotic communities from Monterey Bay, California, United States - M1_20Mar14CPVII9sort6BwellC16 | ecosystem: Environmental > Aquatic > Marine > Unclassified | place: USA... | reverse complement strand
TGGAGATTACTATGTCAAGAAGTATGGTGGCAAAAACGATGCCGTTCCTGCAAAGCCTCGTACTGTGAATGTGAACTTCAGATCACATTCTGGCATCCTGAAGTGTGCCGGAGGCTTTTTGGATCTTCTATTCAAGTATTTCAAGAATAGTGTGAAGGAATTGCCAAAGGATCGAGGATTGTTCAAAGGTGCACGCCCGGGTACATTCTATGAAGTCGATGTTCAGCAGTTATCTAATCTACTGAAAAGTAGTCTGCAAGGAGCTGTGGTTTTGACGCATGACGAGAGTGCACTCAAATGGAAGGAAAAGCTTGGTTATGAACTAGTGTATGGTATTCGGGAGGCTAAGGGCCTTGAGTTCAAGACTGTTATCATCTTGGACTTCTTTGCAGAGATTGAAGAACGTCTTCAGAAACCGTGGCGTAATCTGCTAAAAGGCAATCGGCAAGGAGAAGACTTTGAAGTTCAGTATCCTATTGTGGAGACTCATCTCAAGCTTGTTTATACTGCCGTCACGAGGTGTATCGAGCAACTCTTCTTTGCTGAGACAACTTCTTCCTTTGCAGGAGAGGCGGCATTAAAGCGTTATCTAACTACCCCCATGGAGAAAGGTGAAATTCTTGCCACGGTCAACAAAGTTGATGACTTGAAGTCAATGGAGATGACAAATGATCAGTTTTGTGTGCTTGGCATCGATAATGCGGAGCTAGCTTCATCTTCGGAGATTGAATATGAAGAGGCTCTAGCCTTCTTGAAACGATCAGAGTATTGTTTTGACAAGGCATCAAACTCAGAGCTATTAACCAAAACTAAGACTCAGTTGGAGAGTATGAATTTGAGGTCTGATCTAACCTCGGGTATGAACTTTGCAGGGGATATAGGAGGAGATTTGGAAGAAAAGGCAGCTGAGGTGATTGAGAAACTGCTGAAAGAGAATCTTCTTTTGGAGTGTACTAATCTTCTCAACACGGTCGTTCCTGTTCTACCTCTGTATACCCAGGGCAAGTTAGAGGAAGCAATTGTATCAAAGATGAGGCAGTCATGGTCTGTGTAGCTGTGGTATTGGTGTCCCTTTCTTGTTTGTGATGTACTTGCTATAGCTTGGGCAACTTAGGGTTCACGGGATCATGGATTAAAATTACATAAGATATGGATTTACAAAAGATTGAATTTGACTTAGTTGTTTAACTAGTATGTTTATACTGTCTTAATAATATGAAGATCTAATCATTCTCCGAGGAGTTCTAACACCCACTTTGGCAGCTTCGAAGTAGGACGACGATTAGACCCTTTTATCGCCATTATTACAATCGTGGCCTTGGCAAGAAGACGTCTTCTATTCTCTCCATTGTTCAACTTTACATCCAACAATAGACGGTGATGACACTCTACAAACATACCACGACGTTTTATAAAGATATCTGTGTCCACAATTACATCTTTTCCCGGAGTCAGGTGCCAATCTAATGACAATATGTCCTCTTCATTGACTTTTAAATCGTCCTCTGCAAGTACAATAGAATCCAACATCAATTCACCGTCATCAGCGCCTGTCACCACCCATAGAATATCCTCTTCATTCTGCATTTTAGCTAATACATCTGGGCCTCCTAAAACATTAGATCTTGTCCTCTCAAAGTAATTCATAGCCGATCTTAAGGGTACATGATATTGATATTCATCCAAATCTGGATAATAATGTGAGTCTAACTCATCATAATATGCTCTATGAATCTCCTCAAATCTCTTCTTGGAAGAAGCAGTTGATGTTGATGAGTAAGATATCTTGTCAATTGATGTTGCAGGACGTGAAAGAGTAACTTGTGCTGAATTGTGAACTATCCAATCATCTCCTTTTTCTGATTTGATATTCTTTGTTACCATTTCTAACTGCCAAGTTTGTGTATTATCTTTTGCATTATCATCATTATCGTCCCCACCATAAACTAAATCTCCCCTTATAATAAATTCCTCACCCAATGCAGGGGATGATCTAAACTTTTGTTTAGTAACATGTGTTATTATCCATCGATGTCTATCATACGATCCATCACTACTCCGAAATAGATTTGACAATGCACGTTCATAACTCCGTAGATAATTACTATTGTACATTACCCCATAGGAGTCAGTATCTTCTATATACACCTTATATGTTGGTGATATAAAGGATGTGGCGGTAGGTGTTGAAGACGATTCTATCTCATATTGAGATTCAATATAATTTGATGATGTCGGTGATGCTTCCAAATGAACACATCTTATGTCGTCTATTTTATTGCAAAACGATGCCTGCTTGCTACAGCTGGTAGTGGTGGTGGTAAATGCCAATGTTCCTACTAATAATAGGAACATAGACAACGTGATAATTGGTATAAATCCAGGCATACTAAGACAGTCTACTCAAAGCAATTAGCAAGAGAGAGATTAGAGCGATGCTTGCGGGATTAGGGAAGATATTTAGCGATTGAATGCTACCTCAGTTTTTTTTCATTGTTCTCACGGGCTGAGAGTTAGTTGAGTGAGTCAAAGGAGGCGGAAGAGGTAAGTGCTGATGGCGATATGTTTGAGTGGTTGGATTATTATGAATATTTGGTTGTCCGTGTTGTGTTATATTGCTAAGATATATGGAACAATACAACAATAACAATGCGATGAATTGTCAGTTCTCAACATTATATCCGGTGTTATATATTTTTCCTTTCGTGGTATGCTCATTTGTATTATATTATGATACAATCAATTTACATATTTCTCACATAATTTTATTCTATTCTCTTGGTGTTGGCTAGATAAAGAGAAGATATATACGGTACACATCAATGAATACACACTGACAAAAAATTAACATAATCACATTGAATTAGTTGGTAGCACATCAATATCATTAGACTTAGAAATGAATTAGTTTATTTAATATATGAAACATGAATGAACAAGACAATAATAACCAGGCAACACTTCCCCGACGTTCACGACGTCTTGCTACGATTATCCCCGCCTCACATTGGGTTAGTATGGGTTATTCACAAGATGATGCTGAGTTGATGGAAAAGTTACAGAATGATATGAAGAAATATTGTGATAGGAGTGGTGATATGGATATTGCTTTACGAGGAAGGGGTGGTGGCACGCTCCCTTATCATGATTTGATACTACCCCATTGGAAAAAGTTACTCAAAGCACTGAAAGGACGTACTAATGTGGAATTTCAAGTCACTGGTATTTCCCTTCCCAGCCCTCTGTTGGATATTGTATTTCCAGCATTGCAGGAATATAAAATCGTTCAATTAAGATTAATTGGAACAGGATTGGTTGGTGGGGGTTTTCAGTGTTTATCATCCTTCCTCGAAAAGAACTCAAGCTTGACATCGCTTGGTATTGAGGCGGATCGACTCGATGATTTATCAGTTGCTGGCGCGTTATCGGATGCAATAAAGAACCACCCTACTCTTGAAGATTTATTCATTGCCCGTTGTATTGGTCATAATGCATCTATTCTAGAGAAAATTCTTCAGGGATGCACAACAAAGAGAGTATTGATGATATCAATGGAAAACTTTGGTTTGTATGGATCTCTGGTAGATGTCGTGGCAGACTTCATAAGCAGCAACCATACTGTCGAGAAACTTCATTTGATAGAGAACAACATTGCAGATAATGACGCAAAACTATTGGCATCGGCTCTAAAGACGAACAGACACCTCAAACTATTGGATTTAGTTGATAATTATGATATTACAGATGAAGGGGAAAAGGCTCTATTGAATGTGCTGTATGATCCAACAACCATGGATTCAGTTATTGAATCTAATCATCTATGTATGGTGAATACAGATAATAATGACAATATCGTGGCCTTGGAGCAGCGGCCTCTGTTAGAACAAGAAGTTTTGAAGATAAACAAAGGGGATCTTATCGCCAACACGATCGGCACGGCCATAATACCCTCATATTATAGTATTCAGCAGAAGATTAGGCAGAAAGTAGTATTGGCACTATGTGGAGTAGATGGAGAGCTCTTTGATCTTTCTTATTTGAATAATCTGCCCCTTGGAGTGATGCCACGGGTATTAGAATTGATTCAGGAGCATACTGCAATTAGGAGGAGTAAGAACACACCCTGGGGTTCATATCAAACACCCGTACAGTTGAAGAAAGATGCCTTGACTAGACTTTTTCATACACTTCGGGGGTGGGAATTGCCTTTGCTGTTTGAGAACTTGCACAACCCGTCCTCTAATGGAACTACTGGGAAGAGGAAGAGGAGAAAGACCCGTCGTTGAAATGACTGCTGTAGGGGCTTTGTTAAACAGATTGGATCTGTTGGATAAGGCGAAAGGAAAGGCGGCTTTAGTATAGTTTAGTGTAAAGTTCATAGTTGTATATTGGACTACATAGTTCCCTTCTTTTGCTATAACTTTATACTTATACTATCAAAGACAGTACTCTATACATTTATATAAAGCTAACATCTCAAACTCAAGCCCCTCGACTTGATTGATCTTTAACGAAACGAATTGTGTCTTTACTCGATCTTCATTACAAGCTTGCCAGTATGTGCACCTTTGGCCTGGGCAGTAAGCATATCCTTGGCACCCTGTTCCGTAAATGGAAAGCTGGTTCAACCAATGGTATCTTTAGTGTACCCTCCACAAGTCCTTTGGCAATTGTGTCCTGTGCTGAGGGTTTGTTGCAAAGGCAGTAGAATGCTGCATACTTGTGAGGAGGATGACCCTTTGGATCAAACCCCACGTCGAATGATGCAATTGTAACAAAGCTTCCCTCTGACTTTAATACATTTGAAGAGCGTTCCCAAGCTTTCTCTTCCCCAGTGGTATCAATCACTGCATCAAAGTCTGTCAAATTCATATCCCACCATTTCTCTTCACGATAATTGATAATTGTAATATCTTTACCCAAACTTTGAACAAATTCTTTATTCCTTGGTGATACCGTAGTGTACACATTAGCCCCAGCTTGTACAGCAAGTTGTACAGCAATCATTCCCACGGATGTTGGGCCGCCCAGGACAAGAACTTTATCACCCTTCTTAACATTAGCGCATTCAAATGTAATCTGATGAGCTGTGGTACCAACTAATGATGAAGCGGCGGCGGCCTCATGTGACAATCCATCTGGCTTAAAACTCAATCGAGCTGTGGGTACTGCAACATATTGGGCGAATGTTCCACCACATGGTTTGTCATCTTCGTCATGCTTACCTTGTCCCCATATTGGACGCCAAAGACATTCGTTCCAATCGGGAATTTAGTAGCATCGGCGTCGTCAATTTCATGTATCGTACCACTAAAGTCATATCCTAACGTGAATGGTAAAGGCATTGCCCATCCTGCGCCCTTTAAATAACCACCGAGGACCTAATGAGAGGTAATAGATATCGTGTAGATAAATTAGTAAAGTTGTGATCACATGATGTGCACACTTTACATCTCATAATGACACACCTTAAAGTCAATAGGATTGGAAGCACAAGCAACAACTTTCACAATTGCAATTCCTGGTGTTGCCTTGGGGATAGGAACTTGATCTTCCATTTTGAGTATACAGAGGAGTCTTTGTTTTCATGGTATCGGATTGCTTGCATGATGGATGCTGATGAAGTTATTGGGTAATAAGAACTAATAATTAATGGTAGGATGTAAAAAAATAGTGAGGAGGAGGATAGATTGGTGTTATCATCCTATTTTGGGGGTTAGGCCTATGGCGGCCGCCATGCATTATTATCTTCATTTGCGCAAAGCCGCATTTGCATTTGATATCTAAATAATAATTTTGGCGAATGAACGATAAAGGTTTAAATTTAGCGCTGTCAGACGCAGACGCGCGACGGTCTAAATGGTAGCGTGATATAATATCGACTTCGGATGAGGTATAATAATGGATGTCAATGTATTTTCACCGACGGCCGATGGCGTGAGTATTTTGGTTCTATTCTTTGTATGTTAAAAGTTATTTTTTTGCATGTAATCTGACTCCGTCTTCTTCTCTTTGTACTGAACAGATCCTCGCGGCTCTACTCGCTCCATTCTTCATGTCACTTGGATTCTTCATTTGGGATCATAGATGGACCTCGAGTGGTGCATCGGCATTTGCTTTAAATAGTGAGTTTAGTATGCATGATGTTAGTATATTCTGTGCACATCTTGTGTGCACAAAATTAGATGTTCTATTCTTCATTAACACTCATCGGTAATATACCTTTCACATTACACAGTGTACAAATGCAACGTTGCATCAATAGGGTTTATAATAATGTGTTTAGTACGGGGATTTGCTATATCATCATCAGGCAGCATAGAGGACTCCGTCTTTACTACACAGAATGTTGGGTTTCTAATATTATCTTCCACACTCGGTATTATCATTGGGGATGTATTGTGGTTAGAGGCATTACGTCTATTAGGTGCCAAACATGTTATTGTTATTGATTCATTAAAGCCATTCATAGCTGCTATCCTAGGCAGATTGGCGTTGGATGAAGTACTAAGGCCGCCTGCTTGGGGTGGTATGGTATTGACCGTAATAGGTATTGGCATTGTTAGTTTTGAGGAGCAACGATCATCTACACAACAAAAGGATACTACTGATAATAATGGTGACAATGAAAAGCCAATTGAACAAACAGAAGCTACGGATAGATTATCGGGGTTTGATAATGAAGAAGAGGTGAATAGGACAAACATAGAAAATATCGAAGAACACATAAATGGCAACTCGAATCAGCAAATACCGATAGAAGACACGGCAGATAACAACACTAACAAAAATGGGAAACAGATAATACATTTTTCCCGAGAATCATCAGTATATAGACGTGGTTATATCTGTGCTATTATCAATGTATTGGCTGATAGTTTAGGAAGTTTACTTACTAAACAATACGGCGTTGGTATGACTACTTGGTCGATCAACCTCATTAGGTTCGGATTTGCAGGTGTAGTACTCATTTGTATATCTATTGGTATGAGAATAAGCGGCCATTATTCAGCATTAGGTAGTTTGGAGTCACAGAATGAAGAAGATAATGACAAAACGATGAATAGAGATGATGATACAAGTACAGCCAAAAACAAACCGTCTCCCCCTCCAAAATGGTACAAATTACCAAAGTTGTCAAGAATAGGCTGGTTACAAATAACAACAGGGGTTGGTTTAGTGACATTTCTATGCCCAGCCCTATCAAACTATGCTCTATTCCAAATTGCCCTTGGATTCGCTATATCATTAGGGAGTATAGGACCATTATACGGCCTTCTGCTAGACTGGCCTTTCAAGGGTAAACGGCCAACATTATGCGGATGTATAGGAGTGGTATTAGCTATTGCTGGAGTTGTGATACTGTGTGTTTGGGGGGTGTAAAGAAGAAATGGTTTGTCTGTGCGTGGGGAATCTTCAGTTGTGAAATTTTCACTGCCGAATGAAAAAACAACAACATCCACATAACAACACACATCATGGTGCTTGAACAATACTATCATCCAGGAACTTGCACGGCAGTAGTCAGAAAGAAACATCAACTCGAACCTAAACCACAAACATTTGATGAACCAGGTAATAAGAAATGGAAAGATAAAAAAACAAGCAATTGGGGCCCTTGGAGTTGTTGCGGGGGTGCTGTGAATTCAAAAGGCTGCCAGACGCGCGTACATAGACGAGGGATAGGTGCCTATATTCAATTCTTAAATAAGGAGAAATCAAGAATCCTTGTTATTGGTAAAACGAGTAAAGTCTACCAGCTATCAACAGGGGTTGTTGCCAAAAAGACAGACAAGGCTGATCCTCGTCTCCTTTCTATGTTGGCAGGTAATGAAATCGATAATGACTACCTTGGATTAAGCTTCTCGCGGCTCAGTGCTGGAGATAGTAGTAAACCATGGGTATGGGCACACGACTATGATTTACACATTCTCTTGTCAAGGCTCAATGTCAAGAAACCAGAGCGGTTGATTTACTCCCCTGGTAAATGGGGGTATCATACCAAAGCCCATAACTCTCAAATCATGCCTGGCTTCTCCTTAACGCCACCAGGAGTTGAAATTTGCGGCAGGTATAAGGTTGTTTACCTAGCTGCACTCCGGTTTGATCCAAGGAGGAGGAAAGCCAACGTCTTTCTCCGCTGCCAACCAGAACAAGGTACCTTGGTTATCAAAAGATCCAGTCATCCTTTTCATATTGGTGTTGGTGATAGATTAGGGTCTAATGCTCGCTCTACTATTACTAGTCCGGCAATATTTGATGGCCAAGTGAACTTAGGTCGTCAATCTGACGATATGGATCGGTACTTTGGTCCTGGATACAATTTCTATGGTTTTTGTCCAACTTCCGAGGCTAGTTTAAGTTATCCTAATAAGGCTGATAATGCTTCCTTGATCGTTACTAAACGCAATGATAACAAGGGACGCTTGTATAAAGTTGAAAAGAGGAAAGCATTCAAGCTAAGAACAAGAGTAAGGGGAACATGGAAAAAGGATGTTGCTTCTTCCATTGAAGAGGAGGCAATTGAAGCGAAAAGGATATGCAAGTGTCGTCACTTCTCCTTCCTCTGCCGTGAACTTGGTCTCCCTTGCTCGGCATCAGCATTGATTACTTCATTTGTGACTGACCAACAGCCTTACATCTTTGCTGAGCCTGGAGATATATGGATAGATATTCGCCTCACAACACCAGTTCGGACTTATGTTTTGGCTCGTCGTGCATAGTGAGATATGATCTTTGAGTAAATGTAGGTATAATTTAAGTGTAACAAATATGTTAAGTATATTAAGTACAATAGACATAGGAGTCAAGTACACATACTAATACTCTCAATATGAGCAGCTTATATTATAATACGATGTTACTGGCTAATTGACCAAACCAACAGTGCAGGAAGATCTCTCGTACGTTTCCATAACACGAGAGTCCCAACGGATCTCGTCTGACCATTTACGATATGGATTAGACATAGCAGACGCCGCGGTCAACCACCCGATGAAAAGGAAATACTCGAATGCGTATTTTAGAATGTCCCAAAAGGAACCGGTTGAAATATTGTTACATTCAGAGACTGGATTGTTAATCAGTTCAAAGAAGATGCCGTCAACAAATAGGAGTAGCAAGTATACTCTAAGTTTTGATGATCCAAGTAGAGTAATCATTGAGATATAGGATAAACAAAACAATACATGATTACACATCTACTCACCGAACTGTAATTTGTACAAGCTGTGTGTATATTAACGGTACAGGCTCTGCCTTACAACAAACTAGAGCATCGTATGTCTGCTGCAATTCAAATATAATACTACCAAACTCTTCGACTGTCCAGTCGTTGAATCGAAATGCTTCCTTTTTTACGAGATTGCCAATATAATCTTGAAACCAAGCTAGTGGTATTACATACTCAGATCCGCATAGAGCTGAATTCTTAGGAAGTAAAATAAAATCTCGCTCTTCCTCTTTCAACAGTCCTGATGCTAATAAGTGTCCATCATAGACATCGGATATACCTTCGTATAAGTATCTAACTGCAATACCATGAGAAAGATTGACAAGTCGTACAAGTTCAGAAAGTATGCCTCTAACTTCCTCTATACTAAAGATTCTAATTGTTGTATCCTTTTCTCCCGCTTCTTTATTTCCATTATTATCATTGTTGTCGTTGTCTTCACTCTTCTGCAAATTATACTTTGTCTTCCATAGTATTCTAAGTGATATATTATGTATTGCTCTTTGCACATCGCCTTCTTTCTGTTGCACATAAGCCCATCGACCATAACAAGTTGATGTGTAGAATCCCAACATAAGCCCCACCGCTGCTTGGAAGCGCTTACTTATAAATTCCAATATTTGTGCGAGTACAAGTACATGTTGAGGCCATCATATTCTGCACTTTTCGACTCTGAACCATCATTTGTCACGAAATAGCATATTGTAAGTGTTATAGATAAAAGAATCGTTGCAATAAGCAACTCTAACCAAAGGACTTGTACAATACCTCCCTTCCATGTGAATATGGTTTTAAGCCAGTTGATTCCGCCAAAGGGGTCGGTATATTGGATTGTCATGTTAGCTCGCTCACTTGCTCATATGTCAGTTTTATTTTATATTAATACTGCTTTGTCAGCTTTTATCAAACTATTATTCATGAAATGAAATGCCGCCATACAAACCAATAGCAATTGTACTACAAAGCACAAAGCAGCCTTCTATTGATAGGTGGCCAGAAGAGCCTATCAATATCAACAAGAGTATAGAAGGTAAGTCGTAGGATACCACCGACTTTTTTGTAAGTAGATGCGATTCATCGATTCATCGCTTCCTAACTAAAAATTGTGATCCGAAACAAGCTCCTCGACTCCAGCCTAGTTCACAACATCAACTAAAGCTAAGAGAAGAGTAGTAAACAAATGCAATGCTATATGCTCGTATGGATTGGATTAGTCGAGCCCGTAATCTAAATCGCATCAAGTGAATTGTGATCTCAGAGAACACAACAAAATATCAAAATTGATATCCTCGACTCGATTTGCAATACTATAATAAACACAAACACCACAAACAATAAAAGATGTCATCAAAGAAGAAATCAACAACCTACTCAACCCTACCCGATGGCTCAACCCTCAAAGAATATACAACTGAACAAACTCATCCCGACAATACCAAAACAATAACAACCACCTCAATTAAAACATATAAAGTCCTCAAAGTACAACCAGATGGTAGTAAAATTGTCGAAAATATAAGTAGTACTACCACAACAACTAAAGAAGTTGATGCACCTATCCAACCGAATGTTATTGAAAAGGTTAATAATGGATTATGGGGTATATTAGGTTATACTCCACAAGATTTAGCCAATAGTGCTAATAACAATAATAATAATGATAATCATGGTGGAGATAATGAAAGTAGTACAGAAGACTCTCCATATGATGATATGAGTCAACCACAATTAAGTTATTCTGAAAGTTTATCACATGATGAATTTCGTGGTGAGGCATTAAATACATGGGGTGAAAGTAGTAAGTCAAAACGCCGCAGTAAGGGACGAAACAATAACAATAAGAGTAGAAATCAAAGACCACCAACTTCATCACGATCATCACGTGGTAGTAACTCGTCACGATCAGGTAGAGAGAAGCGATTGGATACTTCTACACGTAGTAACAACTCTCAACAGCAACAGCGTCAAGGAAATAGTAGTAGAAGAGAGGAGCAACAAGTTAGGATACCAACTCCATTGCAATATAGTCAACATCAAACTTCACAATATAACCAACAAAAGCAGCAACAACAGCAGCAAGTTCAGGGTGGTGGAAATAGTGTCGGGGGAGGTAGTAGAGGTAGTGGTGGTAATAACAGTCTACGTGGCAGTGGTAGTGGTGGATTCTTTAATAAAACTCATCCTACTTTGGGTAGTTACCATCCTAATAACAACAATAATAGTATGAATCAAGATGTCAGTTATAATAATAATGGCTATGCACCCCAACATGCTCAGCAGCTAGGTCAACAGCAGCAACAACAAGCTCAGCAGCAACAGGGAGGAGGGCAATACATGCTATACGAAGACAATCGTTGTTCATTACCCACATATCAAAATCAACAACAAGTACAACAACAGCAACAAGTACAACAACAAGTACAGCAACAGCAAGTCATTATTAAAAACAAGAAATCAAGTAAATCTAGATCACTAATACGATCATTAACACCCAATCGATCACGTGGTGGATCAAAAGCTGGAAGTAAGGGAAGTGGTGGAGAGAGTGTTAGCAGTAGAAGAAGTTTCAGTAGCACAGGCAGTAGTAGAAGGAATAAGATGGGGATTAGTTTGAGGTCTAGTTCGAGAGGTGGTAGATCCAACTCACAAACAAGAGGAAGACAAGGCCAGCATCAGGAAGGAGGAGAGACACAATTGGATCCAGAAGTGATGAATGCAATTAGTATGATACGTAACCGTTCCAAGAGTCCTGTACGAAGTCGAGGATTACTATCACAAGCTCAGCAAGGAAGTATGAGAAGATCAGCTAGTGCCCAGCCACAGCGTAGTCCTTCTCAGTATGAGTCGTTTAATGGCGGTGGTCAGTATCAGCAAGGAGGAGTGGGGCAACAGCAAGGTTATCAACAGCAACAAGGCCAAGGTCAACAACAGCTCTTGTCAGAGGGTGGGTCACACTTTACGTCAGTGGCACAATCTATATCACGACAGTTTACACCCACATCTCAACAGGGATATCAACAGCAGCAAGGACAGGCCGGGTTCAGACAACCTCCATCACCTGGTAATCCAATGTATCAACAGCAACATCCACACGATGGATCATTACAAATGATCTACAATCAAAGTCCCGGTGGAAGCTTCTCCTCACAGCAGCAGCAGCAGCAGACTGTTGACTTTGACGGATTGCCTTTAGGTCAAGTTGCCAACCCTATCCAAGGCTGGGATGATTATCATACTGATATGAGGGATGATATGTCATCATCTCAAAGGGGAAGACAAGGAAGACGAGGGTCCAAATCGTCGTCCAAGCAGTTAGTCAAGGATTCGTCCAAGAAGAATGTCAAGAGTAGCAAGAAGCCACCAGCATCACCACTTAATTCCCAACAACCAGCCATACCAGTCAAGTATAACCAAGCATTACTACCAACGAACGAAGTATCAACATCCAACTCACCACCTCAAGTTGTTATACATAAAACAAACGCAATACTAACCTCTGACAAATATGTACACTTCTATTCGTACATATCCAAATCGTCAACATGGATACAAACGACAACTGTCTCATTGCCAAATACACATCACTTGTCATTGGCAATATGTAATAATACCGCTGTTGTAGGTGTGCCATATGATACAAATGTAAAGGGTGTACTAACAGGTAGTGCCTACATTTTCGAGAAAGATAATAAGACACATACATGGTACCAAGTGAAGAAGATTGTACCCAAGAAAGTGAAAGAATATGCCACTGTTGGATATTCAGTGGATATATGTGACAATGTCGTAGTTATCGGTGTACCAGAATTAGGTTCACCGAATAATGAAACTCGAGTTGCCAACTATGGACGGATTGCCAATACCGCCGGATGTGGTAGTATATATGTCTATCAACGTGCTGAGCAATATAAATGGATGCCCATGGGTCATTTATCACAAAGTAGTATGATTGTAGATCCATTTAATCAATTGGCAAGTCCAAGTGGGTTATTAGTACCACCGACTACCAAGTTTGGTACAGTTGTTGCATTACGACATAAGATTATGGTCGTGTCGAATTATACACCTAATAATGTTGATTGTGATACGTCACTATTTGTATACGAGTATGATCCAGGTATTAAAAACAAATGGAGATTAATCCAAAGTGACTTACTACATACAATGGTACAACGGAAGAACTTTGGATCGAACATTGCCTTGACGAATGATGGATCGGGTATCTTTATCGGTTGTCATTCACATGTGTCGCCTACCGAGATATTATATTACAAGAGGAAGAAGGAGATAGATATGTATGGTAATCGCAATTATCAGTTGGAACAGATTATTACAATACAAGATGAAGAAGAAGACAAACGAGGTAGACGACGACAACAACAACAGCAAGGAGGAGGTGGTAGTAGTATATCCGACTTTAGAGTTGATGGACACAATAACTTTATATTGGGCATGTCTAACTCCAATAGAGTATATGTCTATCAACAGATACATGATTTAACAACCATGGAGAATCAAGGTTGGAGGGTCGTTTCCAAGGTAATGAATGATGGTGGTAATCATCGGAATGACTTACCATTATTTGGTCAACATGTGGGTATGAATGGTGATAATATATTAGTTGGGGCACGGGATAATGTATATTCGTATAGCTTAGAGGAGTGGATGGCACTTAAGAATAAGAAGGGTGGTAAGAAGAGTTTGTTGGGTAGATCGAGGTCGAGTTCACGAGGGCGTTTCAAATCACCAATGAAGTTTCGATGAAATGAGGGAGGGCTCTAGGTTAACAAGCTTATGAGTTATAGAATGTTTTCCTATATGTGTAAAGTACTTCCTTTGATAGGATAATAAAGTCATAGGAATCGTATTGAAGGGATCTATATATAGTAGCACACTATACCTATTGCATTGGGCAGTCCTTCTTTCCAACCCCTACTGAACAGCTTCAAATTAAATAGATGTGTGTTCTGTTTCAATGCTGTCGCTAGTAAGGTTGTACTCGCTTCTGTAATTGATGTAATTTCGTTTCCGTCCAATCTAAGAAATCCAACAGGATGGTTACTGAGAATGAATTCTGATATGACACGAACTGCCTCAGATCTGAGATTGTCCTTCATTATCACTTTGTGTATTCTCTTACACCCCACAAGGATTATCTCAAGAACTTCAATGTCATTTAAACCGCAATTGTCAAAAATAACCACATCAAGCGTAGGATGATTTCCCAATACATCTGACAAGGAGGTAGCAATAGAAAGATCATCAATTGTTTCCCTGCCCAAAGCGACTCTTCTCAAGCTTGTATTCTCTCTGAGAAATGATAATAGGCATGTGTATTCATTAAACCCTAGTCCAATATCATAGCACTTTAAAGTTGTCAAATTCATTGTTTGTAATGTTGGAAACATAATATCTAGCACTGATAAGGGCATTTTAATGCCAGTAATTTCCATCTTCTCCACAGAGGTACGTCCATGCAATGCTTTGGCAAACTTTTGCCAATGAGGAAGCATCATTTCATGATGAGGGAGTGCTTCTTCTCTTGTTCCAAAAAGTAATATATCAGTAGATCCCCGTCTGCATATCTCTTCATATCATCCTGTAGTATTTCCATCAACTCAGCATCATCTTGAGAGTAGCCAATACTAATCCAATGTTCTGCCGGTATAATTGTTGCCAGACGGTCCGAACGTCGAGGTAGTACTGATTGGTTGCCATTACTATTATCGTGTTGATTCATTTTATTATTATGTTTAATAGCTTTGGATAGTATTAACTACCCTAATTCTTTCTTGGTGTATTATTTTACTATTGGGTATTTATCGTAAACTTGTCTCCTTTCCAATTATAAATATAACTTATATTGCATGTAAGGTCTGTTGCATGGCAAAGAAACAAAATGAAAGATTAGTAAAATGCACATAAGCAATACATATTACGTATCCAGATCAAACTAAAGCATGGCATAATAGACCATGTGGGCAAAATAGACGAGACGCATATTCCAAACTTGAACATATTACATCTATCGCCCCGCTTCTCCATAAACCCACAAAGCTTTGGATGATAAACAACTCACCTTACTACTCTCTTCTCTAAACTTTTCTCCTCTCAGTAACTCCGCTGTTGAATGAAGAGTATTCAACTATGTGGTACACCCACAATATCACTGTCTATCACTGTCCACTGTAACGTACACAAGTAGATCCCGTTCCATCGCTATTTCAGTCCCTTCACTAAAGCAGTGCTATTCTGTCTCTACCAGTGCCTGTTTTGCTATTGTCTCTCTCTCTAAGCCTTCTATTGTCCTCGATATAAACTCCAATATGGACACAGACGACGCCCATAGTACTGTCAAGTTGGTAAGTTTCATATTGGTGGCGATGGTGATTTGGTTTATATCGTATCTCTTTTATACCTTTTGCAAAATACAACCACTCACACTTATTTATCTCTCATGTTTAATGTCCATGCTCAAATTATATAGGTCAGTAAAGAAGGTGATACCTTCGAGGTACCAACTGATATTGCCAAATTATCAAATCTTGTAGTTACTACCTTGGGTGAGGAGATGGAAGATGATGATGATGAGACATTAACAGAAATTCCATTGCCCAATGTCAAGGCTACGGTGCTGGCAAAGGTTATTGAATATTGTACGTATTACAAGAATACGGAGGCTAGTAAGTGTTTAATATTATGAGATGTTTATAAGGTGAATGGTATTGTAATGTTATTTAATCTAACCATTATATGCATGATACACAGTGACTGCAATTACCACACCACTAAAATCAAACAAGATTGAAGAAATTGTACAAAAGTGGTATGCCGAGTTTGTGGATGTTGATCAGGCGTTATTATTTGAGTTGGTTACAGCGGCAAATTTTATGGATATTAAATCTTTGTTGGATTTAACTTGTTTGGCTGTATCAGTTATGATCAAGGTATGTATAATACGTGTGCACAATTTTGAACACATCATATGTCTTATTTATCTTATATATGTTTGTTATTAAAGGGTAAATCGGCAGAGGAGATTAGGAACATCTTTAATATCAAAAATGATTTTCAGGAGGGGGCAAAGAAGACTGAAGCAGTTGAGGCGTCGTAGATAGACACGCATATAATATGAGAGAGTGCAGCCTCATCTATATGAGACGCGGGGCAATATACACATTTCTATATGTTTGGGGGGGTATGATTGAGAGATGGGGTGGCTGAAGTGCACCTTGGAATTGGGGATTTCATACTGAAATGATATTTGAGCAATTTACAAAGTTTGTTATTGGGGAACAATAACTGATCAATCGTGATTGGTTGGTAAATGGTTTTCTACTAAACAAACTATTCTACAATACCTATCTATCTTTTCCTCTTTCCCATATGGAATCTAGTTGCCTCTTTCTTTTTCATCTTCTTCTGTTCTATTGATGAGAATACACCCTGCTTTGCTTGTTGTTTCTGTTGTAATGATGAGTATGCACCCACAGACTTAGCAAGCCCAACGGCACTTGAGGAGGGCAGGTTCATAGACTTGCCATTCTGTAACTTAACGTGTACTTGACCTTGTCTCATCTCTGCCCGAACACTACCGACAGTATCGATACCTTTACGGGCAACAGATGCTCCAAATGAGGCATGCCGATTGTGGTGGGAAGACTTCTGCCAGGATGCAGCTACTTTTGTTTCACTTTTCAGCTGTGATATTTTCCCACTACTGGCAAAGACGGAGGAGTTCCTTGATAGCTGTTGTTGACGGGCTCTATGACCAAGACTTTTGGAAAGGATGGCCTCTCTTTTCTCCGCCCTACTTGATATCATGCCGCTTGATCCTGAGGCGGCGGCACTCTCGCTATCGTATTGTTGATCCGTCGTCATACCATTACCAGTATCACCCCCTCTTACCCTTCCCACTGCTTTCTTGAGTACGACCTTCCCAACTTTTGGTCGGTCCTTTTTTAGATTATCTCTAATAGTTCGTACTCTATCTCCATGTGACTTCTTTAGCATTTCCTCACGCTTACATAGGGACTGGTATAAACTTCTCCAATCTGGGGATTCGTTAAGGAATTTCATATCTATCTGATGCTGTTTCATGGAAATTTTCTTCTCTCTTCCACATGTTGCAATGGCGGTGGTGGCATAATTTTGATTGTTATAACACTTTTGCTTCTTCTTCGGAGGGTCTGACGATTCAACACCATTTTCTGATGCCATGTTCTTCCAATCTTCTATAATTTGCTGCAAGAATTGCAATTGTGTCATAGTATATACCTTTACTTTGTTCCCATTCTGTTCACTCATCGACCTCCAGAAGAAAGGATAGCCAAAGTTGGGCTCCCTTTCGGAATTTGGAATATCCTTTACCTTCTTCCACAGCTTCTTCATAACCTTGGCTGCCTTACTTGCACTCTTTCCTATATTCGTATCAGTTAATAATGTAACATCCATTGGGACATTCTTCAAAGATTGCAATATGATTGGCAATTGTTGGGTCCGTGTATTGGAAGATATGACTCGTAACTGTCCACATTGATCCACCCTTGCCTTTAACAAACGAGATTCATCAGTCTCTTCTTCTGGAGATGATACAATCTCTAATAACTTATCACTCCAACCCTCCAGTTTTTCAATCAATAAATCTCTCGGTATCTGTAAAGATGTTGGTCTATTGATAATCCCATTAAAGTTGTAATCAACAATATCTTTCCATAATAAATCATCTGACACTTTTGATTTTGATATATGCACATTGTTGGGATGCTGTTCTATTGATTGCAATACCTTTTCAGATAAGGCAGGCAATTGCTTCTTACCAGATTGAGAATCTAATGCAAATGATGTTTTAACCTTTGTCCATCCACTGCCTCCCATTAACTTATCTTTGTTAGAACCATCTACAGTACTATTGATTGTTGCTGCTGCTGCACGCAAGTTACTACTATTGCCCTTGTTTGCAACTCGTGCCCTCACTACATTATCCCATTGATACTCAGATAATATACCTAATGCACCCGGTGGATACTTCTCAAGGTTGGAAGCAACCATTTGTGTTGTTATATCAAGTAATGATGGTGGTTGATATACCTTTGGTGGTAGTTTTCTGTTAGTACACATGATGAATGGTTTTGCTAATCTTTGTCTCTTTCTTTCCAACTTTGCATTCCATGTATCATCACGAAAAAGATGTTCAACTTCTTCATCGGGATCATCATCTTCTTCTTTCTTAATAGCTATACCTCTAATAGTATCATCCATATTATCACTTCCTCTCTAGCCTTAGCATTTTGTGCATCTATTGCTATATATGTAAAAAAATTAAGTATCCTAGCCGGTATCCTTTTATGAGAGTAGTAGATAGAGTAAGTGTGGCCTTCTCATCTACTAATCATCACAAGCTACTCTCCTCTATCTCGTAACGGCGGTATTATCTAGCGGCCGCACATACAGGATTGTAGAGATATCGTGGAATTACACCTGTATATAGTAGGTTTTATCGTGGTATTGTGTGGCAATCGAGACTATACTAAACATTACGACAACCTACACAAATCTTTGCAAAGGCAAAGAATTTCTTATCTTTTTGGTGTCTTGATATTGAAGTTCTATTTGATATACACCATGTCCTCCAACAACAACGATAGCATCGAAGGGCAGCCTCCAGCTAAACGACAGAGACGTTCCTTAGGTGCATCTGATCGTGTAGTATTAGACGTCGGCGGTACCAAGTTTATCACATCAGCATCAACTCTCACAACAAATTCTGCCTACTTTGCAGCTTTATTATCCAATAATTGGATTGAATCGAACAATGGAGAGGATGAGATATTTATTGATCAAGATCCAGTTCCATTTAGTGTATTATTAGCGTATATGCGTCGGGGAAACATTGAGGTTGGCGATATCAATACCAATGTACTATCTTTAGCTGAATTTTTGGGAATGGAAAGATTATTACTCGCAATAAAAGTACGATGGTATTGCAATATTGGTAGAGGACCTGTTCATACTATAGATAATGAAATTGCATCTGCATTTGATGAAGAGCACGGGGGTATAATGAGGGCTATATCTTCTGGTCTCTTCCAATACTTTCTGAAACAAAATGATATTGACGAGGAGAAGGAGTCTGCTACGATACGCATCTCCAAGGAAGTCCGAACTCCTGGTGGAGGGCCGAGATATTCATACTATCTAAAAGAGGTTGGAAAGCCAGGTTCAGAACACAGAACTGGTGGTCTTCATTGTGCGTTGAATTGTTTTCATTTGAAGGGGTACACACATTACGAACGTCAACTAAAAACAAAAGATACTTGCACCTTTTCACGAAGGAAACATGATATTGCAACAATGAGCAGTGAAGCAACAGATGTCTTAATACCAAACGATAATAAGACATCAGCTCAAGAAAGAAACGGTCACATCATACAATTTACTTGTGTTTTAAAGCACGAGGATATGATCAAGGCGATACTTGCACCAGCGGAATTCAATGAAGTTGAATCATACAGGTCCAATCCTCTTTATCATACAATTATTAGAGATACCGGTCCGTGGTTAGAAGACAATGGTTTTGTGACTCGTGCAGATGTATTGACAGACATTTTTGGAGACCATGTCAAAGCACTAGAAGAAGGTAAGGTGAAAGTTTGTATGTTTTCAAGGGTGATGAGTAAAAGAAGGGATGACACATCTTGGTAGGCATATATTCAATGTAGTTAAAGTATACAACAAAAAGGAGATCAACATAAACATGCAGGTTACCCCAAACCAATGGCGACTAAGACTAAGAACAGCATCGAATAGTAGTAGTAATATATATCGATTTTAGGACTCATATATCTTTTCTTGGTTTGTCAGCTTATTGGCTAGTATATTAACATAAAATTAGAATACTCCAAAGTATTTTCTTGCCTCCTCTGCTTCATCATCATTCATCATTTCAAACACCTTTTCATTGCTATTATCTTCACTATCCGCCGCTATTGCACTACTTACAATATCACGTAGATGTCTTCCACTCATTATTGATGAGTCGTCAGAATCATCTGACAATTGGTCGTAGAGGACCTTTTCATCATTAAGTTTAACTCTCAGTATACCACTTTCTCTTCGATTGGGGAGAACTGTTACTCTATCAACCGCAGCAGGAATAGCATCATCATCGTCATTACTACTAGTCTTCTCCTCTTGCTGCTGTTGCTTCTTCTTCCACCAAACATTTCTCTCGTATATCATACTAAGTAATTCATTGGCATAATATGCAGCTTGGTACAATCCATTATCTGATGATTCTATACTACTTCCGACAGAATACTCAATTGATATATGATTTTGTTTATAAAATGCATTTGGTATCTCATGTTGTTGTTGTTGCTTATCAGTTTGATCTTCGGAAGTGGTAGTAGTACTCTTTTGTATATACTTTTGGTCATTTTCTTGCTCTTCTTTACATTCAACACAATCTTCTTCTTTAGAGTTTGCAATATTATCAACCTTATCAACCTTGTTAACATCACTATGGCCTAAATCTATATCTGGATTGCAAACATCCCGAACGAGCTGCTTCACTTCTTTGGACTCTGGAAATCGACCATTCACCTTTCTATCCCATAATACCATCGTATTCTTTTCATTATCATGCTTAATATCTCTGTCTTCATCATCATAATTTGATGCACATAGACGAAAGATACCACCATCAGATAACGGAGGACCTTGCGGTATAAGTGATATCGAAACAAGTTCATCTTCATATGCAAATGTTGTTAATAACTCTGATAATATCCAATTACTTCGTAACATCCATCTGCATGAACTGCAGTATTCTATTGATATATTGAAACCTTCTTGTGTTGTTAGTGTGGATGACGATGTCATTTGAAGTAAAGAAGATGTCATTTCAAGAGAAGAAGAAGATATCGATTTTATATATCGTGGATATCCGTAAGGATTCTTTTGATAATTCTTATTCCTAGCTGCGGCTGTTGGTGGTGTAATGAATACAGATGATGGATGATGTCTCATGCAAGAGGAGGAAGATGAGATTTGTCTCCGCCAACCAAACACAAATCTTCGACTATTGGATAGAGATGACATCTTCATCGACACTGTAGACTTTATTAGTGAGATAGAGACCATACATATGGCTAGAATAGAGAAAGAACAAGCCGCCATTGTACTATATCACAATGAGTAAGAAATATCAATGCTTTTTTGCAAAAAGATATTGCAGGTATCCTTTTATGAGAGTAAGTATAGCAAGAAAATACAAAAGCCGATGATGACGCGCCATGCCGCCACTAATCGATAGCTATTAAATATATTATTAAACTAAGCAACAATGATAGTAGCGGTTAGTATATTGGCGGCAGCAGGTGCTCTAAGCTATTCAAGTTTCAAACTTGGTAAACACTCACAGCGGAATATGAAAGAAGGTACCTTATATTGTTGTTTCTTCTTTTGTGTTATAGTTTTAGTTTTAGCTTTATTTTTTGTATAGGAGTGGGATCAAGAGGGTCCGATTATTGGGAGGCTTCTTTTGTGTTATACAATACTTAATCTACTCATACCCATACCCCACATATATAATATAGGATGTGCCTCGGCTACACAAGAAATGATGGATCATGAAAGTTGGTCTGCAATAGTTGACAATTATGTCTACATACACAACGCGTTCCGCAATGATTTGCAACGTATAATAACAAATTGTGAACATAATAAATTCAATATTAATGAACTTATTAATTGGAAAGATATATTAGAATTACATTCCAGAGTGGAGGATGAGATTATTGTAGTTGCATTACAAGCAAGATTACGTCGTCAGAAGGAGGATAAATTACCTAAGGAGATATTAAATGGTACAGATCATGATAAAGTTACAATGTTAACTGAGAAATGTTTAGATTGTACAGATAATGACAAACGATTACAACTATTAAAAGATCTTGCCATTGAATTGGACAATCATTTAAATCGAGAAGAGGAAGTTATGATGAGTTTACTAATCAAATACTTTAGTAAACGTGAGTTATGGGCGTTGGATTCATTCATTGTGAACCCAAAGTTGGACTACTGTGATACAAAAGATTCACTAATTCAGATCACAAAGTGGTGGTTCTCAAATATATGTATTAGTGAAGGACGGAAGTTGTTAGTTAACTTTGTTAGGGCGGGACGACAGCCTCCCATGCCTATTGAGGATTGGAAGAAGTTACAGAATGACATCCCAGCATTGAAAAAGTATAGTATCAATGATATCATTGACGCACCAACACAGAAGCGTGTGGCTGCTCCTTAGGGGTGTTGTGGGGTATATTTATGGGGCGTGATTTGTGGTATTAAATGGATTAAAGTATATGTTAGATTGCGGATGATGGATATGTTAGATAACTAACAGAGAACATGATGCTTATGTCATATAAGGGGGATGAGATCTTTTAAAGGTAATAATCAAGTTAGTGAACTCTATCAAGTCTATCATCTACTGTTATTGCTACTTTACAGCATCATATAAGTCATCATTACCTAGGGGACAAATGGGAGTTCGTGCAAATGACGAAAGTCCATCCTTTTTGCGTCTAGCAAGCTTCAGTAAACAAGTCTGTAGATACTTCCATCGTCCGCAATTCTTCCAAGCCCTCACATTGTTGTTTAGTACTTCATAGATAACGGATTGAGGAATGAAAATTACTAATGCATATGATGAGAATCGATACAAGGGAAGCTCATCGTTTAAGAAGGTATCCTCTACCAGTACATCTTCCACTCCGAAAGGATCATCAATACCATAAGTCTGTAAATCACCTCTTCCAATAATGCCATGGTTGCCTACCGTGCCAATACTCATGGCCATTCCCTTCTTTGGAATTATAATGCCTCTTCCAAACTGTGGATGCTTAAAGTATAAGTCCGCTCTAGAAAACTCAACAAAGTGACATTTGAATGCAAGCTTCGATTGTTCTTCTAGAGACAAGTATTTCCGTGATAAGTACGGTATCATCTCAAGATATTTACCCATAAGCTGAAGACTTGCCAATCGTCGTAACTCATTTGATAAACCCGGTAATGCTGGATACAGCTCCTCCAGCCGTGGAGTGTTAGAATCTCCATTACGTTCGATAATTTCTTTGTAATCATATTGTGAAGCCACAAACTTTCGTATCCGTTTAGCAATTCTTTCTGGATGGCCCAGTGCTCCTACCTCCTCTTTATTGATAGGTGAAAAGGATTGTATCATCTTGTTTGCTCTATCCAGACTTCGTGTATATTGTTGATCATTTGAATTCATATGCCGCACAACCGATACGATATTACCAATAGTGAAAGCCCAATATAATCCCTGAACAAGCATGAGAATGTTGGCAAAGTAATATTCCAATCGAGTAACTGGCACAATGTTTCCGTAGCCTATACTTGTCACGCTCTGAATAGACCAAAATAGACTCAGGGCGTACCTATCTATATCATTATCATATCCGATTGGATTAACTCCGCCTTCTACATAATTTGACTCAAACCAATAGCTAATCCAATTTGGTTCTTCTCCTAGTGCCTGACCAAAGGTTCGTACTTGAATGAATGCAATGAAAGACCACGTACATGCTATCCAATGTGTTGTTACAATTAGCTTGGCAATAAATGATATCAACATTGTTTTTGGTACACTCTGCTGTTCCCAAAAACTTTGGAAGGCATACGATGTTTTGATCAATATCCATGCTCTTGGTAGTTTCAACAATCTCAATAATGCAGTTAAGATGAGAAAGTTTAGATCTCTATTTTCAACACTTCCTTCGTACACGTCGTATTTCTTATTCAACATGTAAAGAATGAGCTGCATTGGAGCTGAAGCAAGTAGATGAATGAAGAACTGACCAGAGGTAACATAATGTTTTGCAATTCTCTGAAGCTCATAAACGATGACCTATAGAAGATGAAATACAACAAATGAATGAGAAATGCTCACATCATATGCACAAAATTGCAATAAATATACATAAAATTATACTCACTCCATCTTTATCATAATACGCTCTAAAGAATAGCATGAATGTATCAACTACATAAAAGGCATTAAGTATCATATTCAATATAAACCACCAGGGTACTGTAGCAATCCAATACCCGCCACTAACACCAGCCGTATATGGTATTGCAAAGCAGTAATATACCAAAACACAAAGAAAGATGTTATCCCACTAGAAGATGCGCGTTTAGCGGTTTATGAAGATGAAAAGAGTCGATAGTAACTCAAGTTAGTGCATACGGCTTGCAAAGGCAATCAAATGAAGATATATAAAGGCCAAATGAAGCACTCAGATATCAAAACTTCATATGGAACACATGAATTCACATGATAAAACAATACTACGCGGACTTTCCAGTTGAACATATTGATTTTGTGGAAATATAACCCAATTTATACCTTTTAGTGATTTATGTTGATATGGTGGTGGTTTACTACTGCTATGGTTCTCATTGTTGTTATCCATTTGATGCAATAAATTTGTCATTAAATCGTATTGATAGTATTGCAAAACTAAAGCTTCTGACCAAGAAAACCAAATTAATAACCTACACTGTCAAACAAGTGTCCTACATACAGTGTGTATACATATTTGATTGGCCTACAAACTATGATAGGAAGAGGAGTAGGCCGCGAGCCGCGAGTGAGAGGACGATTTAAGATGACGGTATCTTTTCTTTATGTCACAGGTTATGGTTAAAGAGTCGGCATCACTAGCTGAGCTAAACTTAACAATCAATCATTATATTTGTAATTCATGCGCAGACCAGATGAAAGTTGTCGTATTATCCGCCCTGCCTCTAGCCGTCGTATCCTTTTCCACTCTTATAACCTTTGATGTCGGTGAGACACATACTTAAATTTGCTTTTGTTTCACCCATCACTAATCAACTAACACCATCACTAATCAACTTTCTCCCAACATCACAGATGGCACACTGGTTTCATCTTCTCCAGGATGGGAGAAAGGAGCACACGGACGTAGTTTTGTTCATGCAGTCGAATTAGCAACTCAAACGGATGCTAAAAAGAAGACTGTATCAGATTTACTAGAAAAGCATGAGTTTCATGGATCGACGTGAGTATAATATAGTTTTGTAACACCTTTCGTACATATGCTGTATGCTCATCTAATCCTTATCTAATTACAATAGTGATGGATTGATATTACTACGATTAGCACGTAAACTGTTACAAGATAATGATAATGTAAACTACAATACATTAAATGTTGATGAAATGATGGATACAATGTATGACTTTGTTTCGAATTGCAATAATGAAGAATTATCAACAGGTATTGCACCACTTCCGGGAGTATTAGATACTTTACAAACATTAGCATCGAGGTATACAAATGCTGCTAACGAAGGAGAAAGAGTTGCATGCGGATTGGTGACTGGAAACGTCGAAGGTATTGCCAGGAAAGTCCGCGTTAGTATTGTCTTAACATGTGATTTCGTGTGTTCAATATGAAGTCTCGACGACTTGACTGTTTTGTTTGACCTTAATTTGCCTTTATTGATTGCCCTTGCATATCATAGTACTAACATATGTTATAATCTCCTCTCTTTCGTCATCAAAACGTGAATAACGCGCATCTTCCAGAAAAAAGATGCAAGCATTAGATATTCATGCTACCAATGTATTCACACGATTGTCACAACCACAGGGTGGACGAATCTGGGAAGGAGTAGAGGATATTAGATTCTTAGGTGGATTTGGTTCCGACTATTGTAGTGGCGATTTGGACAATTTGGAGAGGAATTACTTGGATAGAGGTGAACAGATTGCAATATGTGTTCAGCGGTGTATTGATATGTCATCTAATGGTTCTACTCTTGATAAGGTGATACACGTCGGAGATGCACCAGCTGATATTTTAGCGGCAAAGTCATATGTCGATCATCCAAACAAACCTTCCAATCTTTGTGTCAGTGTTGTGGGTGTAGCTACAGGTAGTTATAATGTTGACGAGTTGTCTAAACTTTGTGGCAAAGCGATTCCTGGAAAGTGGGAACCGATCATATTAGAACACGGCCAAGGAGTGGGAGATGAGGACGTCTTCCTAAAGGCTTGTGGTTTAATTTGATGTATGATCTCAACATCAATCTAACTTGGAAACATCAAACACGTTTTAAGACATATTAATTCTATCAAACCAACACAACAAAAGTTCTACCTCCGTCTCATTATTGTACTAACCCAAACATACACAATCAATAAACATACCATATTAGATTCCAACACGGTATCATTACAGTCATCACACAATACACTGGTCTTCTGTTAGGCATTCACCAAAAGTTATCCCTTTTCCAGAAGTCTCTGGCCTTGCAATTTGAACACAACAAATATCTGACCCTGTACAAGCACTACCATTTTGTTGCTGACCAGGCAGGACCAGGAGGCTTTTGAGCTTCTGCCAAACTGGGTGACAGAAACTCGCAGGTATTAGCTGAAGCAATACCTTCTTTACAACTATTCACGGCACTATTTGCATTAGTACATTTATCAACATCGCCATTACCATTACCATTGTCTCGTTTACAACATACTGGCTTGTTAACTGGACAATTTGGACTGTCATCTGTTGCCACACATGTAGGATCATCCGTCGTTGGAGAAGTCGAGGGTGGAAAGGTGTCAGCAGGAATGGGTACTCTTGATTGACTAGGATTTGATGAAGGTGCGGGTCCACCAGGATCAAATGGATCACTGGTAGGAGAGCTTGATGTTGGTCTAAAAGTGCCACTGTCCGAATCAACTACAGGGCTAGATGTTGGGCTCGTCTGGGGGTTATATGAAACAGAAAGTGATAAACAAGGTGACATGATAAGCAAGATAGTTACAAAATTGAGAACTTACGGTTGGATTAGATGTCGGAGCTCTGGAAGGGGCTAGGCTTGGATTCCGTGAGGGAGATTGGCTTGGACTCGATGAGGGCTGTAAGACGAAAGAAGTGGGGAGAGAAGATATGAGAAGAGTCAGTGAGTATATGTGAGATAACGGCGGCTGTGAGGATAAGGTATCCTCAAGTCAAGAGATAGACTCGATACATCACAGCACATATATGATATACACAACAACACAACAAACAGAAGGTCATGCTTACCTCTTTTGACGGCACTCTGGTAGGAACCTTCGATGGACTGGAGGAGGGAGAAGTAGATGGCTCCTTTGTGTCTTCGTCTTCGGGAACAGGTTGGCCGGAAAGCCATACGATATACAACTCAATGTAAACAAGATGCGGCCACGGTAGTGTTCTATGGATCACCGGTAATAGATGTTAATCTCAAGGCACAGTTTCCTAAACCATTGCTTGACAAATTTCAAATTGCATTAGACCAGGCAAATTTGTTAATGATGTGCATGTATATGATGGTGTTGGACATTCTTTTTGGAAGGATATGGAACAAATTGAGAGAGGGCAACAACCACAAACTGATGCTTATGAACAATGTGTATCCTTTCTTAGGGAATACTTTGGTTGAGATGATACTAAAATGTAAGATACACAAACTATACTTTTATGCTGCCAACATTTCTAACAACTCTTTCATTAAGTGGATTAGAGTAGTCTAATTTCCTATTACAAATACACCCCCTTAGACTTCTAATACTAATAGCATATCCTACAACCTGTCTCTCAACATATCAATACCAAATCAGTTACCCTTGCAAGCTAAGGTTCTGAAAGTTCATGGTAGACACTGCATTGAGCAATCGACTTGATTGCTTAAGCTCAAACAACTCATTATTCTTTTCCATTTGCCTAATTTTGGCAATGTCTCGTTTCACAACCTCTTCTTCCTCGTGCATCAAAATAACACTCCCTACACTTGTTAGTAGGTCGACGGTATGTTCCACTCTACACCCAACGGATACACCGGTTTCTAGAAAGACAAATGATTCTAGTTCTTTTATATCATCATAACCAGGAGTACCAATCACATCACCCTCTGCAAAGGATACTAGAATAACCTCCTGACCAAACGCTTTAGCCGGAGATGGTGGAATTGTTGGCAAAGAATAGAATGCCTTCTTATCAAGATAGGCATCTACACATCCTTCTACTTGACTGTACCCTCCAGTAAGTGCACGTGCTAGAGGTCTCCAGTTTCCATCACCACCCTGTGCTCTGCAATTCATCTCTACAAGACACGGTCCATTGGCTGTTAGGATTACCTCATTATGTGATGCGCCATTCTTCATCCCCAGAGCATCCAGTGTTTGATTTGTATAATTGATAAGTAGCTTAGCCTCGAGAGAGTTGGTATCAATAGGTAACATGCCAAAGTATACGAATGCGGCACCATTTGCTGGGCGTTTATCGTAGACCCACACGGCCATTGTCTTGTGTTCACCATCACGAGAGACGGAATCAATCACATACTCTTTACCACGAAGGAATTCTTGACACAAGACTTCAGTATTGAAACCACCATTTACCGCCTCAACCTCGAATAGAAGTTCAAAGTGTTCCTTTGCCTCTTCAAAGTTGTGACATAGCTTAACACCATCGGTACCAGCTGAATCAGTCGGCTTGAGAACAACTGGATAGTGTTCACTACGAAGGAAGGCCTCTACATCTGAGAATTGTTTCCCAGCAGCTTGACGTATCGAACGCATACCCGCAGCCTTGATGAGTTCCTGTTGTACCTTCTTATCACGTCGATTTGCAAATGGTCCTTGTGCCCCATTAGTTCGTACCATGAGACGCTCTGATAGTACATCAGCAGCATCAACACCAGCTTCTCCGCCACAGATACAGGATACTATACGAAGTTGACCTGCCGCCTTGTAAAGTATCTTGGTAGTCTCTCCAATGTTATCACCCTCGGTAACCTCAGCATGATACTTCATAGTACCACAACTTAATGGAACATGCTTCTTCATCTCGTCACTAAACCCCTTAGTCCATAATGCAATTACCTTATATCCACGACTTTGAATCTCTTGTACAATCAAACAACCAGTAGAATATGGATCCACAACTACCACAACCTCCTTCGAGGCATCAACGGTAGTAAATCGTTTCATTAATCCCTTACCACGTAACTCAGGACGGTCCTGGGACATAATACGGAGTAAATTTGGTCGATCGAGGGACATATTCCTATGATGTGATCCCTTCTTCCCACCCTTGGCACCGCTGGGAGGTAACGATCCCAGCCCAAAAGTAGCAGCAGTAGGACGTGCCAAACTTTCACCCTTGGTTTCATAAACAAACAAACCATTAATCTCTTCCATATATCGAATAAATTCCAAATCTTTCTGTAACACCCTATCATCATCATTCATTAATACTACACATCCTGGACTTGTTATTAAATCAACAGTATAATTAACTTCCGATCCGATTGAGGCCGCGGGTGATAAGTAAACAAAGGATGGTAACTTTTTAATAACGTCAAAACCCGGCATGGACTTGACTGTACCCTTTGAGTATGATACCAAATTAACTTCTAATCCAGATGCTTTTAGTGGTGAGGGTGGTTTATCAGGTATGGCATTGAATTCAACTTCATCTAGTAAGGCGGCCGCTGAGGCCTCGATTTGACAATACTTCCCTCCGGTTAGGGCACGTCCTAGTGGAGCCCAGTTACCATCTCCTCCGTGGGCACGACAGTTCATTTCGACCAAGCATGGACCATCTTTTGTAATGATAACTTCTCCATGAGATGGCTGCCGTTGTGAAAGAGGAGGAAGATATGATATTAGATATAGGTTGGCGGGAGATAACAAATAACATTCACACCACAAACAAACAATATCGTACAACAAAAGAAAGACTTACACCATGAGCCATACCAAGAGCATCCAAAACACCCCTAACATACGGAATTAAAACTTTCGCCACCTCACTTTCCGGATCTACCGGTAACATACCAAAATATACAAATTGACTACCATTCCTTGGTCGTTTGTCATATACCCATACCATCATAGTTTTATGTATACCATTACATGATACATGATCAACTACATACTCCTTTCCTCTTAAAAATTCTTGACATAGTACTTGTGTATTATATCCACCATTTACTGCCTCGACTTTTAATAAATGTTCAAAGTGTTTTTGAGCTTCGGATATTGAATGACATAATTTTACACCATCGGATCCTGCGCTATCAGTTGGTTTTAATACCACTGGCATTTGTTCAGCTTGTAGAAATGGTAATACATGTTCATATTTTGATCCACAAGCTTGTCGTACTGCTCGCAATCCTTTATTGCGTACTAATTCCTGTTGTACTTTTTTATCTCGACGATTCTTATAATCGCCAGATGTGCCATTGGTTAATACGCCTAATTGTTCCGATAACAAATCTGCCATATCAACACCAGCCTCTCCTCCGGCTATACATCCTGAAATTTTATAATAACTCTGCCCACCTTGTATTTCTTTACCTTTACTTATTGCATGATTGGATGCTGCAAGTTTAATGTTTTCAATTAGATCTTGTACTGACCATGGTTGTAAATCGTCTACTTGGGCAATGTAGGTTAAGTCACGACAGGATAGAGGGATGTGTGTTTTCATTTCGGGTGCAAATCCTTTTGTCCATATGCTGTTTGTGTATGTAATGGTGTTGTGTGTGTGTGTATTGAGATCGGTGAGTATACGAGGAAGATATAGATAGATTGCCGTACAACATTGCAATACAAATTGCAAAATACAAAAAGCAAGCAAAATATAACAATACTCACGCCATTAAAGGATAACCACGCTTGGATATCTCCTGAGCGACCATACATCCTGTTGAATATGGATCGACAATTAGTATTAATTGCTGTGAGGGATTCATTGTTGTACTTGTGCTCATAACTTGTGTCTATATTTGTTGTAGGAGGTATCTATTTGTGTCTATATTGCTTTGTTGCTATTGGTTTGTATTATCACTGACTCTATTGATTCGACATAGAGAGTAATGTGTATAGTATGGAGATTCGATATGAGAGCAAAAAGATATGTGTTAGAAATTTTCACAGAACAATAAATTTGCAATGCATATCGTCGGCCCAAGCAAGCAAGCAAGCACCACCGCCGCCGCCCGAGCACAACTATATGCTACTCACCTTATCTCCTCTCAATCCATAAATTTATGAGTCTCTATTGGTTGGTTGGTTGGTTGGTTGGAGTTGTGCTCTTGTCAAATGCCGTTTGTATTTGCATAGTGCCGTGGAGTTGACAACTAGCAAGCCATATTTTTTGCATGGAGCTCGCGAGACACCGTTAGCTCGCTATTTGGCGATAACAATTCATGCGACTTGAATGGTGGGGCAGTAAATCGCAATCTACTGCCACTCGTGGCGGCTCTAGTTCTATAAATTCTAATACTCTGACTCTGCATCAATTGTATCAATAAACATGCAGAAGATAACTAAACTCATATTATTACAACAGATGAAGTTATATATTCTAGTTCTAGCTCTTTCTTCGATTGCATCTGAAGCAAACAACATTCGAGGTACGACTAACACTAACAGTAGTAGTACAACGGATGATTTAGACGTTGTTTCTGAATGTCTGTCATATGAACATGAAGAAGCAGAGGAAGATGATGACATAACCAACATGAACACAGCCTTATGTGAAGACTACTTCAGTTTACAATGTAATACGGCCTTTACGAACGACTGTACAACTCTTCTATCATTATATGTATCAAGTGACGGGAGGGAACCATCCTGGCCTCAGCTGTCTCGTAAACAACTACGTGATCCTAAATCACAAGTTAGTGAAGTTGCCCATGAGTGTAATGTCTATACAGGGAAGAAACGCGGCCATTGTATTGCATTCATGGGTATACAGGGTGGAGAGTGTTGCAATAACAAGTACTCGAAAGTATGTACCAAGATAAGAACCAAATTGTTTGAATCATCCGAGGATGAAGATGTAGTTTGCTCATCAGGTGAATCAAAGATAAGTGAATGGCGTTTGACTGGAAATAGCAATCCATACGTTCCTTGGTCACCAATGTAAGATGTCTAAGGACTAATAACTGACAGGAAGTGTAGGTATAGATTCTGTAAAATAATGTGACATAAACCCAAACTGTCTCTATTCATTAACATTGTCTCTTGATGGTAAAGCGGCGGAGCCTTCTATATCACTTGCATCGCCTACCACTCTCAAAAGCAGTCCTTTGATCATTTCCTTGTATATCTACGAACTCTTAAACACATCACCAAACACATCGTCATCCTTAAACAGTCCCTCAGGCTTGACAAATGTAAGAGATACCTTACTCCCTCCCCTCTTCTTCCCTCCTCCATTGCCTCCACTTCCACCCAATCGTTTCTTCTCCTGTTCAAATAACGACTTGTAAGTATGTACAATAAAGTCTTCCATATCATACATTGGTGTAGTCTTATCATCTTCCATACCCACACTCTTGGCCAGAGTCGACACTGCAGGATGATAATGCTTCTCAAGTGCCGTTAATTCCCACAATGATGATTCCAATGCACGTGTATGTATCAAATCATCATCAACATTCTCGATGAATACATCAGTTATTAATCCATCATCTTCATTCTTACCTTTACGATGGATTAAACATCCACATTCACCATGCTTGCGTAATAGATTACTAACTAATGCCAAGACGAATAATGCACCACTTGGTGGACCATTCAATCCTAAGCGGCATAACTTTTTACAAAATGCCGCAACGACATATGCCGGTAACATACTATTACTTAATAAACTTTTACATAACAATCGTAAGAATCGGGTACGATATTTGGTATATAAGATACGTGGATGTAATAGTTTGTATAGTGAATTGTAATACTGTGGATATTCCAATTGATGATCAAGCATTAAGATGAAGAGTCCATGGAGGGATAGGATGGATGTTAAACTGCTTGTTGTACTGACATTACCACTTGATGATTCGCCCGATGAAGACTCGACACCACCTTGAAACACTCTTGTAAAGTATTCAGCAAATCGTAATGGACTAGGACATACCTTTAATATATAATTACTTAAATGTTGTAGAACTAACTTTTGTATTCGAACTGGTATATTCGGCAATCGTAGTACAGACAACCATGCTTCTTGTAATGCATTACGATGTTTATAGGATTGTTGCCATGCTATTAATTTTGATTTTTTGATACGTTTGTTTTTGTTAGAGTTGGAGGTACGGCTCTTTTTGCGTTTGTTGGTAGTAGACGTTTCATCATCATCGTCGGTGGATTCTTCATCCTCACTTGATGAATCAGCTTCTGAATCTTCCTCTTTATAATCCTCTCCTCCAAATCCATTAGATGCCGAAGGCAAAACAGGCGGTACAAATAAATATCTCGACATATCCTCTTCCAACTCAGACTGTGTATCCTTGGTTGGTACATAATCCATTAATAGTAACAATCGACATATATTCTCGGCTACTAAACCCACTTTCCTTTCGGCATTGGCTATTAAGACTGCATTATTACCATCACTGTCCCCTACATCACTAGCCCTGCCCTCCTTCCCTTCGCCAACCTTTTCCTCACCCTTACCACCGCCGACCTCATCAACATTTTCCTTAGCCAACTTCCTCAAACGTTCTAACCCATCAATCAACTCTAATACAATACTAACAATACCCTTATAGGTAAAATATTGCACATCGTAATATTGTGATATTAATTCAGAATGGAGTTGTGTTAGTTGTGCTTCTGATGTTGTTAATTCAGAATCCTCATTGTTGTTGTTAACGTCAGATGGTGTAAGGGACGAGAGGGAATCTAAACAGGTACGTGATTTGAATATAGATGATAATAATTTGTTTAGTAACCGTTCTGATACCATCTTATTACTACCACTGCCACTGCCGTTCTTATCATCAGAATAGTTGTCAGAAAGACCAGTAATTGGCACGGGTGATGAGGCTAAGACACCACAATATGTACGTAGTGATGTGCAAGCATTAATACCTTCATTACTGCTACTACTACTTGATGTTGCTGTAGTGGAAGAGATGTCATCTAGTAAATGAGTAGTGTAGAGTAAATGTTGTTTAACTAACCAATTATTCCATTGTGACTTTGCCTCATTCGTCTCTCCCTTGTTGTTACTATTGTTACCGCTAATAGTAGCAGAGTTACCACTTGAGGAAGATAAAGTAAACTCATCCCTCACAATTAATTCACCAAATATCTTACGTAACTTATCTAATCTTATTGCATCTTCTCTATTTATATCTCTAACATCAACCTCCCTTCCCCCATCACGTGCATTGCTGTTATGTTGTTGTTTGTGTAGTAGTTTCTTCCTCTTCTTTTTACTTTTGTTTAATTGAGATAATAGTGTTTTGATCTCTTTGGCTGTTTCAGCTGACGATGATGTTGCCGACGATGAAGAGGTGGGTACTGCTGTCATGTTGTTTTGCTTTGTTGATAAGGACGTATTATATCGTTTCTCTCCTTTGTACTCTGATAACTCGTAGTTGCAAAGAGTAAAAGAGGTGATGCATGGTATCCTTATACTCGTTGAGTAACAAATGCCTCGAACTCTATGGTATTCATACACTAATTTTACTATCAAAAGGAAAGATATTCTTTTATTGTCGTTTGATCGCCTAAATAAATGAAGACATTCTCTGCCCGAATTGTAATCGCGTGTCGAAAATGGTTGGTTTTGAGGTGTTTGTTACTGTTAATGAGATCATAGCAAGAGTTAGTAGTAATAGATATCGTACTCTGCTTCAGCGCCGCCGTATAACCATGGATCAAACAACTACAACCACAGCTATTCAGCAACATCCTCCTTCAAATAATACAAAGCAAGGGTTTCGTTTTCACAAATCAGGCAACATCTCACCGATACCACCATCTTCCTCTTCTCACAATCAAACATCACAACCTCAACAACTATCATCTCTTTCTAGAAGCAACAGTAACAGTGGTGATACTGGTGAAGGAAGGGATATAACACTTGTCCCGGGGGAAGGGAGACAGCAATTGCAACTACCATCAAACATTGATCACAAACTATATCAAATAATAAAACGTATAACTAGTAATACTCCTTCGTTACTTGTTTGTTCCTCTGGTAAGTTTTCTCGCATTTTTATACTCTTTTTATCAATATGCATCTACAATATATACTTTTTATATCAATCTCAACTATATATGTTTACTCTTCTTACTCACCATACCATCTAACCTCACCATACTCTCTCTCGTACTATATTTATACAACGTAAATAATAAAGCCAAGGCAGCAACACGTAAATCAAACACAAACGCAATAACCACCCTCATATTAGAAAAACATCGTGAATATCAACGTAAGGAAATTAATACATTAAAAGGTAGTGTTGATAAGATTTTAGTATTGCTGGGTAATACTAATACTAATACTAATAGTGGTGATAAGCAAGGAAGTGGTGGGGCTAAGAAGAGGAGAGCATCAATACCAATAGGCGGTGGATCAAATAACAACAATAGCACATCATCATCAGCTATCAATAACGACTCGAGCGATACATCTACAAAGAAGAAGCAACGCTTAATAGTCGAAGAAGATACTTCATCAACACCAGAGAACGTCCGTGAAGAAAGTAGTCAAGAACAGATACAGCAGCAGCAGCAGCAGCTTGTACGGTCAAACTCAAGTAGTAGCGGAGTAAGTAGTGGAGGGGGAATGTTGAATGCAAGTTTACGCAATCGATATAAGGATGTACAACGTGAGCGTGAGGAAAATGAGGCTTCTGAGAAGAAGAATGATCAGACTGTGAATGGAGACAACACAGAAGATGGTAAAGATGAAGGAGAAGGGAAAGGAGGTAAAGATGGAGGCAAAGAAGAAGTCGGGAAAGAGACGGCTAACGCATTGAGTGTTGGCAATGTAGCCTCTGGCTCTACTTCTACATCAACTACAGCCGCAGCAACCAATACTACATCAACAACTACATCATCAACACCAAAGAAGAAGAAAAAGACAAAGAAGACACCATCATCCAAGTCTTCCAACAATCCAAATAACTTTCCATTACAGCAACAACAAGATGGCAATAATCCATTTACAACTTCATCATCAATAACAACACTACTACAACCAACACCACGCCCTTCCGAACGATATTCAAACCTAGGTGGTATTTCCTCCCTATTACAACAATTACGTGAATTAATCGAATACCCGTTATCACATCCTGAACTATTCATTCATTTAGGAGTGGAACCACCCCGTGGAGTATTATTACGTGGTCCACCCGGTTGTGGTAAGACACACTTGGCTAAAGCAATAGCAGGTGAATTAAATGTGAATTACTTTCAAGTATCGGCTCCAGAGTTAGTAGGCGGAGTCAGTGGTGAGAGTGAAGCACGAGTCCGTACCTTATTCGAAAGTGCAAGTAATTACGCCCCATCCATTATATTCATTGATGAAATTGATGCTATTGCACCTAAACGTGGCTCCTCTGATAATGGTGGTGGTAAATCAATGGAAAAACGGATTGTAGCACAATTATTAACAAGTATGGATACATTACATCCTTCAAAGAATCGTAATTCAAGTGCAGTAATGGTATTAGGTGCAACAAATCGTCCCGATGCAATGGATTCAGCATTAAGACGTGCAGGACGATTTGATCGTGAAATTGTATTAGGAGCACCTGATGAAAAGGCACGAGAGGGGATATTACGTGTAATGACGAAAGAAATGAAGGTGGATGATAATGACTTGAATTATAAGTTATTGGCTAAGAAAACTCCTGGATTTGTTGGTGCCGATGTGAGGAGTTTAACCAAGGAGGCTGCAGTGATTGCTATTAATCGTATCTTTTGTATGGATTTATTGTCTGGTAGTGGTAGTGGTGCAAGTGGTGGTAGTGAGGATAAGAAGAAGAAGAAGGATGATATGGAGACTAATGATGATAAGGAGGATGTTGCTAGTGCCAGCGGCGAAGATGCAAAAGACACCTCATCAACAAGTAACAATAATGATATACAATCCATCACACCACTAACACCAACTCAACTCCAGCCATTATATGTTACCATGCAAGATTTTCTATCAGCAATACCAAATGTACAACCATCATCGAAACGTGAGGGATTCGCCACAGTACCAGACGTGGCATGGAGTGATATAGGTGCATTAGCCAACATACGAGAGGAATTAACATTAAGTGTATTAGAACCAATTAGTCATCCAGAACGATTTGAGGCATTGGGATTACCATTACCCGCGGGTGTTTTGCTATACGGACCACCGGGTTGTGGTAAGACACTACTTGCCAAGGCAATTGCAAATGAATCAGGTGCCAACTTTATATCCGTCAAGGGTCCCGAGTTACTTGATAAGTATGTTGGTGAATCAGAACGTGCTGTACGTGTCGTATTCGAAAGGGCTCGGAGTTCAAGTCCATGTATTATATTCTTTGATGAGTTGGATTCACTCTGTCCGAAGCGTGGTAGTGATAGTGGAGGCGGTGGGGGTGTTAGTGAACGTGTAGTGAATCAATTGTTAACTGAGATGGATGGATTGGACAGTCGGAGGAGTGTGTTTGTTATTGCCGCTACAAATCGTCCAGAGGTGAGTATATTGTTTGTATTTATGGAGTTGTCATCTTGGCACTTGAGTGTCATTTCATTTCTCACATCTTTGTATCCCTCCTCTTATACCGCCACAGCTGATTGATCCAGCCATGCTACGACCTGGTCGTTTGGATAAGCTATTGTATGTCCCACTTCCTTCACCAGATGATCGACATTCCATTCTTTGTGCCATTAGCAAGACTGTCAAGCTTGGTTCTGATGTTGACTTGCATGCCATCGCCCATAATCCACACGCTTCTGGATTCAGTGGTGCTGATTGTGCTGCACTGTTGAGAGAAGCAGGTCTGGCAGTCCTTCGTGATGGCGTACTTAGTCGGACTAAGAAGTCAGGCACTGCTAGTGATACTAGTATGGATGATAACGATAATGATAACAAGAAAGAGGAGGCAGCGGCACCATTACAAATCACTGCACATCACTTTCAATATGCATTTGAGCATGTCTTACCATCTGTTTCCAAGAAAGATCAAGCGAGGTATGATAAACTTAGAGATAGAATGGCCAGGGCAAGAACAAGAGGAGGTGCTGGTGCTACTTCCGAGAGTGCTGGTAAAGGCGATGCAAGTGATATAGAAGGCTCGGCCGCTTTACCATCAGGAGACAATGATAATGAATAGATATAGTTTATGTCATTATGTTATGGATTTTATGTCCCTTACTTTCCCATATCTCAATATGTACAGGATACCCCATCATAGACATCTTCATAATTCTCTCTGCACGTATCATGGACGGCCCGACTTGCCCAGAAGACTGACAGAATTGATATCGACACACTAGCAACCTGATTAATTACTACCAAGGTTTGTATCTGAACCTCGATATATCTCTTTGTTAGTTTTGTATCGTTTCTCATAATCAGTGGAGTGAAGAGCTGGATGTAATAGAAGCATCCCGTATAAACTACTCCAATAATATACGTTCCGATAATACCAATGGGAGGGAAGTATCCATGCAGACCAAGTAATAATGTGGTCAACAAAGCCAATATAACTATCATTGGCACCCAAAGAACCAACCGATTGGCTTGTGAAAGTCGAGGAATCAGGCCGGCAAGAGAACCAATCAAAAATACAAATATGTGTGTCACCAATATAATGTTGTTGGCCGTCGATTTAGTAGGCTCAAGGTTAGCATATGAACTACTTGAGGAATAAAAGTATTGCTGTACCGACTCCAGGTAGAAATAATGAAGAGCAAAGGCGAGTGAATACACTAACCAATAAGCCCATACAATCTCCTTACATGCACCCACTAATGAAACAGGTGTCTTCTCATCCTTGTTGGAGTTGTCTTCGGTATTGATACTGCTACCCGTGACCGTTTGTTTAAATGTTGACCGATCAATAATAAGAAAGAAGATGATGCAAAGTATTAATGGTACACAAATTACCACGCCATACAACTCGTTTATTGACATGCCAATGGCTGAACCGAGTTCGATTAAGGCAATCCCCAAGATGGGGGATCCACTGAACCCGAATTGATAAGCTCTTGTTACTGCATGAGGCTTGTATGATGTCAATGGCAGAACAGTTGCCAGCATACCAACAAACCCAACTGTTAGGATTGCAAGTCCCGCTACACTTGTCGGGTATGGCAGCAACCATGACAAAAGCAAGCCTATTAGTTGGGTCAATGCACATAAAACAACCCTAATTTCGGCGGAGAAGCGTTTAAATAGCAAGGTGGCAGCCCCCAACGCACCGATCAATCCACCCACACTTGCACTTAACATCATAGCAGCCGGATTGTTATTAAAGGTACTTATTATTGTTGCGGAGAAGAAGTAACCAGGAAGGGCATCAGCGAGCAAACCAAAGAAAAAGAATCCAATGATGTCTCTCCATTGGGCCTTGATATTGACAAGAGTCTCCTCATTATCATTATCATCAGCCTTATTGTCTACTTCATTTGTATTGTTGTTATTGTTATTGTTGTCAGTATTGGCAATCGCCTCCTCTACATCTAATAAAGAGTGTAGCATATCATCGTTATCAAGTAGGCAGCTCATGTTCATATATTAAAAGTACTCGTTAATGAAAATTAAATGTATGATTGTAGTATTATGTTGTATGTGTTATATAGGTGGCACAGTAGATGTATGATAATGGTTGTGTTGTCGAGTTTAGTTGAAGTAAAAAAACAGATGTTTATGAGAACTGTCACATCTCGTACGATTCTATCTGTCTCTTTACTTCCTGAATCGGCACTTTATCAAGGCCATTTTACATGGAGATTTGATGCAATAAAACACAGCGTACATTGTTTCTATCTATAGCTTGACAAGATAGTATGAACTGTGTTCAGACTATATAGCTTGAGACACGAGTCTTCGATACAGCTCCATCTCGATCATGGGAGGTATATAAACATCATCCGGTACTTTATTACTATGTATTTATTGAGGGGTATCGCGTAAGTATATACCCCAGATACCCCACAGCCTTCAATAAACGGGGTTGGCCACACAGTGTATCATTCTAATTTTTGGAGTCGGTTGATGTCTGTTGATATAGATTGAGTGACTAAAGAAGTTGCAGCGTATCTTTGGCGGATATTGTACAATGATACATCGTTGTGATATCACCGAAGTAGTTTATTATCAACTATTGTGCTTTTGGAGTAGCGGCCGTCTAAATGACTAAGAGTAGTATTCTTTGTCCCCTTTTACTTTACCAGTGCCATCGCCGTGAACTACGTATATAAACTGGACTCCATAAAGAAGTTACGAAAATTGTAACATATTTAGTTTGATTATTGACATAATTAACCTAGCTGAAATATCGATATTGCCGTTCATAATGGTAATGGTATGCAGTCAGTACAAAGACTAATTCAGTTTTTAACGGTCTTTCGAATGATGGTACTTTCGTGATGCATATTACGATATTAATGATTTAAACAGAGGGTATCCTAGGTATCAAAAATCTACGCTTCTTTATAACGACAGTAACAGTGGTCAGCCAATAATATAAGCAGATAATGGCGGGCTCTTCAGTATCATCCTTCTCTTCTACATCATTATCAGAGGATGATAGACGATCTATTAGCCGGAAAAGAAAAAGAAAGAGAAGAAATCATAGTGATAAGAAGAAGCACAACAAAAACACATCAACATCACTAACTCCTGCTATCGCGGCACCATCTGATTGGGAACAACTTCGTGCCCATTTTCAGTTTGTATTACCCACTGATGATAATAATAACGACGATATTAATAAGAATCAAAAGTATGGTTCCAATTGGCAAGAGAGAATGGTGCAAAACTATCATGCTTGCCTTTATAAAGAATATGTTTTAGCAGACTTATCTCGTGTAGTAGATATTGGTAAGATTGGATTACGTTGGCGTACCGAGAAAGAAGTTGCAGATGGACGAGGTTTTAGATCTTGTGGCAACTTAATGTGCAATAAAGGTAGTTCATCGACCAAGAATACATCAGCAACAAACAAGGATAGTGCTCAAGATCAGGAGGCATATGCAACAGCTGTAAAGAGACATATGGGTATTGCAGTTCCAGAAAATGGTGGAAAGGTACCGCTTGGTGTACTTCTACCAACAGAAAGTACCGCCTCTGATGCATTAGAGGCATATTTGCAATCCTGTGCGGACGAACAACAACAGATGAATCAAACACAACATGAAACTAAGAAGAAGAAAAGGAAGCATTCTCATGATCACAAATCAAAGAAGCATAAACGGAAGCATCATAGCTATTCTCTCAAAGAACAAGAGAAGAATGAGGTAGCACGGTTAGAAGCCCTCCCGTGTGGGATAGGATTACATGATTATGAAGTAGACTTTGTTTATGTTGAACAGCAGGTGAAGAAGAGAGAGTTGGTCAAGGTGAGACTGTGCTTACGATGTGCACCACTACTGTTCATTGCCAAGAGTAGTAGTGATAGGAAGGCACCGGCAGTGAAGGCTCGGGAGGCAAGAGAGTTGGCTGCTAGAAATCATGCATCGAGTATACATGCAAACCAGTCAATCGATAGTAGTATAACTTAGAGATTGACTAGTCCATATTATGTTTATGTACTACTACTTATACTTTCTATCAATAACTCAGGCTAGAAGACCTCTTGCATGAAGCATTCTCATCTTCCTCATCAGCCTCCATTGCTGCTAACATTTTCTTATCGTCATCATCAAGATTATCATCCTCCTCCTTAACAGGAGCAGCAGCCATTTCCGTATCCTCAATTTCTTGCTTATCATTCTTGGCCTTTGCAACACTTGGGCTAGATGATCTGCAGTCAACAATCACATCAATTTGGTCATCATCTTCCAATTTCAATGTAAGAGGAGTTGCATTGTAGTCGTCAATCCTTTCTCCGTCCAAATAGAAGACCAGGTTCGATAGATATACATCTTCTCTGTCTGCGTATTCTTGAAAGAGTCTCTCTACCCGAGTTCTCTTCTTCACCTTGAACATTGACTCATTATTAGTATCCATGTCTCGGATTCGAATAGTAATTGGTAATGATCCAATATCAACAACCTTGATAATGCAGCCGTCACATAATCCCAAAGTCATCGGAGTGTGAATAAGATTTTTGATCATCTCGTCTTTGAAGTAAAACTCAAGCCTAGATAAATCGATTCCTCGATGCTCTGCATACTCTTGAAACATTTCAGAAAGTAGAGTTGATCGCTTGTTCACAAACCAATCAATCCCGTTCTCTGATTCGTCCTGCATTAATACTTTGATTATATCTTTATTTACTTCCACTTTAATTGTATCACCATCATTCAATTCTAGCATGGGCAGAGTTGCATCATGATTCACGATCTTTCTGCCACCAAAAAAGAAGTTGTATAGGTAGACTCCACCTTCGGCTTCTTCTGCATCAGCATAAGTTTCAAGAACTTCAGAGATTGGAGTCGTTTCAGTTTTATTTACATAAATGTCTCTTCCCTTCCCTGATTCTTCTCGGATTTTAATAGTAATTGGTACCCGATAATCCTCATCGTCTTCATTTCCTTTGTATCCCTGTTGCATCACATCATACAACCAACTTATTGATACTTGATGCACTGACTCGGATGCCTTGCTGCAGTCAGAGTTTTGATGATGTGCAACCAAATGTGTATTTTCATTAGAGACACTTTCAGCATATGTACCACCAAGCTTTTCAATCCATAAAATAATACCCTGCTGCTCAACGCCCGTGAATCCTGTTACTGAGATGACCAATTTATCCAAAGGAAAAGTCTGTACTGACCACTCCTGTGGATTGAATAACAACGGATAATCGTCGGGGGAGCATTTTTCGTTAGTATCTACACATGCCTTTGCCCATATAGAATTGGCTAACGAGCCAACGCATTATTTATCTTTGCAAAATTTAACAGTAGTGGGCAATTGTTGCAGTATGCCTTTGCCTGTTGCGCAGTCTTATCCGTCACAATGTATACAAGTCTTGGTAAATCACTTTGAATGTCCTCGTCGTCCTTTCTCATATTCTTAACTAACTGATTATTCAATACCATTCCCCCATTTTGTGTAAGGAAATCATTATCTTGGAACCACTCATCATTATTATTATTTGGGATAACAAACATTATGTCCTTGTAAAAGACTGATGCCCTTGGTCCTCGTTCAATTGTATCACCCCACATATCTAATGGCAATTTACCCGTAGTAACTGTTTCTAACAAGTGATTCAAGGTGGTAAACTTTACGTTCATTTCCTCTCCGGTATCAAACTCCTCTTCTTCAAGTTTAGTTAGTAATTTCTTCCATACATTCTGTACCCCACCTCTCTTGTGATCTACTACTATCAATGTAACACCCTCATCATGAGAATGTTGCATTTCTTCATTCCACCAAGTTTTGAATTCCTCATACTCTCTTTATAGTATGAAGAAGACGAGGGTTAGATGGTTCATGTGAAATTATGTCTTATGTGAATGGTTAATGGTATATGTGATAAATTAATCATCTTACCTCGGGGCATGTTGATATATAGGTAACTTCAATATAACCTGATCCTTCTCCTTTATTTCTTTCCATTTCCTACGGTCTGTAGCTATTGCATAGTTCTCACTCATGTAGTCAGACTGTTCATAATCAACAATGGTGCCAATTCTATAGCCTTTCAATGATTTCATTTTTCGAGTAAATTATATTAAAGTACTGAACTTATCGTATACACTAGATATGATTATATATAACACAAGAATATCTCTACCACTATCTGGCAGTATCTGACTATCCGGCCGGTTGTTATATTGCTTATCAGCTGTCAAACACCATACATAACAACAACTACCTAACAAACAAACACAACAAAAATAACTTGAATCCCGACTTTCACCTAAATATTGTTTAGGTTAAAACCTTATACTCATGATTTATTTATTTCACTTGCTGTATTGTTGCAATAACTTACTATATTTGCTGGTTTATACGCCGCCGATACACCGATATACTTGGGAGATATATAGTATTAATAGACTGGAAGGTTAACGGTTTTCTTGTTGTGATTTAATCAACTACTGCAATTCTGCAATAAACTGCTGTCACCGTCACAAAGTGTTTGGTTCATAATATAACGTCAACCAATAACCAAATATATCAAGATATTATACTTGGGATATACCAAAAGATAAATAAGCAGTGTTTGGTAATTAACGCCGCCAACCGATTCTTGGGAACTCATTAAAAGAAATAATAATAAACCATACCTCTGATAATGGTGGTGGTAAATCTATGGAAAAACGTATAGTAGCACAATTATTAACAAGTATGGATACATTACACCCTTCAAAGAATCGTAATCAATCGGCAGTAATGGTATTAGGTGCAACCAACAGACCAGACGCGATGGATTCAGCCTTAAGACGTGCAGGACGATTTGATCGTGAAATTGTATTAGGTGCGCCTGATGAAAAGGCACGAGAAGGTATATTACGTGTAATGACGAAAGAAATGAAGGTGGATACAGACTTGAATTATAAATTATTGGCTAAAAAAACTCCTGGATTTGTTGGTGCCGATGTTAGAAGTTTAACAAAGGAGGCTGCAGTGATTGCTATTAATCGTATCTTTTGTATGGATTTATTGTCTGGTAGTAATGATGGTGTTGCAAGTGGTGGTAGTGAGGATAAGAAGAAGAAGAAGAAGGATGATATGGAGACTAATGATGATAAGGAGGATGTTGCTAGTGCCAGCGGCGAAGATGCAAAAGACACCTCATCAACAAACAACAATAATGATATACAATCCATCACACCACTGACACCAACTCAACTCCAGCCATTATACGTCACCATGCAGGATTTCCTATCAGCAATACCAAATGTACAACCATCATCGAAACGTGAGGGATTTGCCACAGTACCAGACGTGGCATGGAGTGATATAGGTGCATTAGCCAACATACGAGAGGAATTAACATTAAGTGTATTAGAACCAATTAGTCATCCAGAACGATTTGAGGCATTGGGATTACCATTACCCGCGGGCGTTTTGCTATACGGACCACCGGGTTGTGGTAAGACACTACTTGCCAAGGCAATTGCAAATGAGTCAGGTGCCAACTTTATATCCGTCAAAGGTCCCGAGTTA